>Ga0078972_1000618_pt1 | contig 145896 bp, 132 predicted proteins | sample YelNatPaOPGAMG01_FD_67568 | JGI IMG/M metagenome (GOLD analysis project Ga0078972, IMG submission 67568) | Hot spring thermophilic microbial communities from Obsidian Pool, Yellowstone National Park, USA - OP-RAMG-01 (SPADES assembly) (version 2) | ecosystem: Environmental > Aquatic > Thermal... | reverse complement strand
CTCGTCGGCCCCGGCTTCGGAGGCTCGTCGGTTCCGGCTTCAAAGGCTCGGGATAGCCTCGGCTCGGTTTCGGCTTCAAAGGCTCGGGATAGCCTCGGCTCGGTTTCGGCTTCGGGGCGCCTCAGCCTGACAAGCATGGCAGGCTCGTCGGCTTCGGCTTCGGCTTCGGCTCCGGGATACCCTCGGCTTCAGGTCGGCTTCGATACCCTCGGCCGCCTCGAACGCGCGTTCTGCTTCGCTTCGCCGCCTCGGCTTCGATACCCTCGGCCTCTTATGGGCTTCGAAGGCGCCACGAACGCGCGTTCTGCGGGATACCCTCGGCCTCATAGCTTCGGGATACCCGCGGCCTCGGACACAAGTTCGAGCCGATGCACCGCGGCGAGAGCCAGCTCGGCCGCCCGCTCAAGCGTCTCTTCCGCGTTGTCCGAGTCGCGGTCCACCGCGGTCATGATGGCCGCACGTGCGATCAGCGCGACAAGCTCCGCGTCCACGTGCGCGAGCTCCGCGATCACGTCGCACGTCATCGCGCGGTCGTCATCGTTCCGCAAATCAAAAGTCATCATTACGCACGCGCTCTCGATGCCCCGCGCGATGTCGAATGCGACGCGGAAGAACGCTCGTTCAATCATCACCACTGATTGAACGAGCGTGCGAGGGCTCCGAGTTTTAGACTTACTCATGTCGTCTTCCTTTTGTCTCTGTCAACGCGATCACCGCGATCGCGTGCTAATCATTATCGCGCACGCGCCGCGACGTTGTCAAGTGGACAACGAGAAAAAACTCGGCCTCGCTCGGCGGCCTCGATACCCGGCGGCCTCGAACGCGCGTTCGGCTTCGGATGGCCTCGGCTCGGTTTCGGCCTCGAACGCGCGTTCGGCTTCGGCTTCAGGTCGGCTTCGACGGCTTCGGCTTCAGCTCGGGCTCGTTCTGGACGCGCAAGAACGCTCGTTCGATCATCATCACTGATCGAACGAGCGTTCGAGTGCTCAGAGTTCTAGAAACGATTCGTACACACGTTCGAGCCGACAATGCGCGGCAAAAGCAAGCTCGCCCGCGCGCTCAAGTGTCTCCGCCGCGTTGTCTGCGTCGCGGTCGACCGCGGTCATGATCGCGGCCCGTGCGAGCAGCGCGACAAGCTCCGCGTCTACGTGCGCGAGTTCCGCGATCACGTCGCACGTCATCGCGCGGTCGTCATCGTTCCGCAAATCAAAAGTTGTTTCGCACGCGTGTTCGATGCGCCGCGCGATGTCTAGTGCGATCGTCAAGAGTTGCTTCGTGTTCTCTGTCATCGTGCCACTCATGTTGTCTCACTTTCGTCCTCTCACGCGATCACCGCGATCGCGTGCTAATCATTATCGCGCACGCGCCGCGACGTTGTCAAGTGCAAACGAGCAAAAAGTTCGGCCTCGCTCGCGGGAACTCTCCCCGCGTCATGCGAGCTCAGACAGCGTTACAACAAAAAGCCGGCCTCGCTCGCGGGAACTCTCCCCGCGTCATGCGAGCTCAGACATCCTTGTTTTGTTGCAATCGAACAACAATTCGACGGATGAGCTGCTCGTTCGTGCCGCGAAATTTCTGTGCTAGACTTGACAGATTCCCGCGGGAGCGCGATAATGACTGTATGACGTTGAGTGCAGTACTCAACAACGAACAGAAAGACGAGCAGACAATGAGCGAGACAACGACAACGACAGTACGCACGCGCAAGCTCTCCGCGACCGCGCTGGAAAAGTGCTTGCGTGACTACGAGCGAGCTCACGATAGCGTGATAAGCGCACTTCCAATCGAACAAGTGTTCAAAGACATGAGTGCAGTGTATGCAGCAAGCGATGCTTGGACGCGGCGAATCATTCAAGCGTGTCACCGCGCGGGCAGCGTCGCATCGTATTACGATGCAGACACCGCGACGCGAGACTTTTATCGTCACACTCGCAACTTCGTGCAACACGTGCGCGACGCATCGAACAAGTGAGCGACGAACAAGTGAGCGAGTAACTAATCGTACAAGTGTTCGACGAGCGAGAGTTCGTCGAACACTTGTACTGGTCGAGCGAGTGTTCGATCTCGAACACTTGTACTAGGTCGAGCGAGTGTTCGAGATCGAACACAAGTTCGCTGACATGGGCGGCGGGTGATGGCTTGGAACGCGCACAGCCCCCGCCACCTCGGCCTCGGTATGCTAGACTGTACTGTTCCTTTTTTGGCTGGTGGCACCACCGCTAATTGGCCTCCGTCTGCTAAACTGTACGTATGGTGCAAACCCACCCCGCCGGTAAACGCGCTCCCTTCTGCTACACTAGACACATGCAAAGTTCGCCCGAGGCGGCTTTGGCGTGGCTCCGGGACATCCCGCGGTCGACCGGCAAACACGGGACACCCACCTCCTACAACGCCGGTTGCCGCTGCGACGATTGCCGGGCAGCCCACCGGGAAGCCAGAGAGCGATGGCAGGCCCGCGCCAAGGCCGGGATCACCAAACGGGGCCGGGACCTGCCCCACGGCCAGCCCTACACCTACACCAACTACGGCTGCCGGTGCGAGGCCTGTACCCACGCCCACTCCCGATGTCTGGCCGAGCAACGGGACCGGGCCCGGGCGGAAGCCGCCGCGGGGTTGCGGGCCGTGCCGCACGGCACCTGGACCGGGTACGGGTACTACCGCTGCCGCTGCGACCGGTGCAAGTCGGCCGCCAAAGCCTTACGCAAGTCCCGCTGATGGCTGGTACCTTCCGCGCCCGGCTCAACCAGATAGCCCGTCTGGACGCCGGCTGGGGCCCAGACGGTGACGAGCCGAGTATCGACCCACGAGCCATCGAGACGGCTCGTCTCCTCGCCCGGGGCCGAAGCCCAAGGTCCGGAATGCGCCTGTTCCCCACCCGCCTCCTCCCCAGAACGTTTGTTCGACCAATCCCACGCGCGGACAGGTTCGCCTCCCCTACTGGCAGGATCAACTAGGTGACCGAAGCTGGTTTGGCCATATCGGTGTTCTCGGGCGCAGGCGGTCTCGACCTGGGAGTAGAGGCCGCGGGCTTCACAGTGACCGCCGCAGTCGAAGTAGACGAGGACGCCGCCGACACCATGGAGAAGAACTTCGACGGACTTGTCAGCCCGGTCATCAGGCGCGACATCTTCCAGGTTTCGACTCGGGAACTCCTCCACGCAGCCGGTCTGCGAGGCCGCGAGCGCCCACAGCTACTAGTTGGTGGCCCACCCTGCACGCCCTTCTCGAAGTCCGGTTTCTGGCTCGACTGGAAGCGCGCCGGCCTCGATCCTGACGCCAGCCTCTTGCAGGCGTATACCCGGGTGCTAGCAGAAGCAAGGCCACGCGCCTTCATCCTGGAGAACGTCTACGCCCTTACGTACCAGAACAAGGCGAGCCGACCAGCCTTCGAGAGGCTCCTAGCGGAGATCGATGCTGCCGGGTACCATTGCTCCTGGGCCGTCTTGAACGCCGCCGACTATGGCGTCCCGCAGCTCCGGCCCCGCCTGTTCGTCATCGGGACGCCCAAGGGTACCTGTCTGCCGGAACTACCGCAGCCGACACACGGCGGTCAATGGGAGCGCCGGTCGACCGGTGGAGGTCGACCGCACGTGACCGCCGGGGAGGCACTGACGGGGCTCGTGACCTCTCCTGAGCCGGAAGAAGTACTGCGTGGCACATGGGCGCACCTGCTGCCTGACATCCCGCCAGGTGACAACTACCTCTACTACACGCCCGAGCGCGGGCACCCGGCTCCCGTGTTCAGGTGGCGAAGCCGGTACTGGTCTTTCCTGCTCAAGTTGTCACCTGGCCGTCCGTCACCCACAATCCAGGCCCAACCTGGCCCCAACGTCGGGCCGTTCCACTGGGAGAACCGCAGGCTCCGAGTGCCGGAACTGCGTAGGCTGTTCACCTTCCCGGATGACTTCGATTTTGTGGGCCGCCGCCGCTCGGTACAGGCCCAGATCGGGAACTCCGTCCCACCCTTATTGGCTCAGCAGGTCGCCGCGCAAGTGGCAAGCGTGCTGACTTGATACCTCTGGACTTTGAGAACCAGGCCGGCGGGACACCGATGCCGCTTCCTCCCCGAACGTTTGTTTCCCCTCTCCCAAGCGCTGCCATGGACGGCAGCGCTTTGCCTGCCGCCGAGCGCAGCGAGGCGGGACCTTCCTCTTGGTGGAACGGTAACCTCTGAAAAATCCCGCGCCTGACACAGGACTGTGCTATACTGATATTTGTGAGTAAGCGCATCGGACAGACCGAACCGAACACCTGCCCTCGCGCTTGGTCCGGCGAGCCCGGAGGTTCCTCATAGTCTCAAACCAAGGAGACCCAGAACGGGTGGCTCGTTTGCGCCAAACCTCGGGCGAGCCGGGTGCACGGTTACCGAGGAGGGTGCCATAGCTAGCGGTGCCTGGGAGCACAACGTCAGGCGAGGATGCAGGGCGGCCCATAGCCACACCGCTAGTGCGTAACGCCACGGGGAGATCGTCCAGCGGCTAGGACAGCTGCTTCCAAAACAGCCGGCCAGGGTTCGAGTCCCTGTCTCCCCGCTGACGCGTCGGTGGCAGAGCGGACGAATGCGGCTGGCTGTAAACCAGATGACTTGTTCCACGGTGGTTCGAACCCATCCCGGCGCACGCGAGCCGGCGAGGGCCTGCGCGGTCTCAGGCCTGCCGGCTCGCGGCGGGTACTTGTGGTCCTGCCCGAGCATTGCCGGCGTTCGAGCGATCCTCGACCAGGCCGGCGACGGGTACAAGTCCCGGGGTGGGACGCCTGGTTTGGGGCCAGGAAGCGCTGGGTTCGACTCCCGGGTGCCCGACTCGTACCATGCTCCACTAACTCAAAGGCGTAGAGTGCCTGACCCTTACTCAGGTGGTTCAGGGTTCAAGTCCCTGGTGGAGCACCCTTCATGTCCGAAAAGGTATGACAGTGTGCTAAGGTTCCCTTCATGCACGCAGCCAAGGTCTTCGCGACGGTCGCCTCCGTCGTGTCTTCACTGCATGTCGGTATCGGTACACCCGATGCCTGGACCACCCACACGCCCGATTGGGCCTGTATCCGCTGGCGGGAGTCGGGTGACAACTACCGGGCGGTCGGCTACGACGGGCGTCACTTCGGTGCCTACCAGTTCAGTCTGCGGACCTGGGACTGGCTCGGTTACAGCGGGAACCCAGTCAACGCCGCGGTGTGGGTGCAGAACCACGCCGCGTTGAAACTGTGGCACTGGTCCCTCCGTATCTGGGGAGACCCGTGGCACCCCTGGGTGACCGCCGCCTTGTGCGGTTTGTAAGGTCTCGTGGTCCAGCGGTTAGGACATCTGCCTGTCGAGCAGAAAGCCGGGGTTCAACTCCCCGCGGGACCGCATCAACCACCTCCGCGACTGGCCGGACATTGCCAGTTGTGGCTCAGTTGGAGCCACGGCCCCGTTCGTCAGCAGTCCCGTTGGTAGCAACGGGGACGGCGGCTCGGGTACCGGGTCACCCGGTGCCGGAGGAGGGAGCGTAAGACCTTTTGCAAGGCGGCACCCGGTGAGGCCAGAACCGAACCTGGCAACAGGAGAGGAACCCCGAGAAGGGGTGCAGCATGAGTGATCACTATTGCTCACTCGGCTGCAACGGAGCGCAACGCTGGCCGGCGCCAGCCTTCGGCTTGAACCCGAGTGGTCCTGCGGGATGGGGGTCGGCACCTCTGCGCTCCGCTTATGAGAGATAAACCACCTATTGAGGAAGAACCCGCTCACCAAAGGGGTCGGAAGGACAGGAAGCGCTGGTGCGGTGGCCACGAAGGCCGAGAGCACCAGTGGGGCGACTGGGTCGACATATTCCCAGGAACAAGATGGCCGATACCGGTACGGCAATGCTCAACGTGTCGCAAGAAGGACTGGAAGTGACATCCTCGATGGTCGTAGAGATGCGCACGGTCAAACAGGCTGCCCGGGTGGCGGCGGCGACCGGGGGTATGCACCTATTGGGCAGGCCGGATAATAGCGGCGCTCAGCGGCTGTCACGCCGGGTAGATGTCGGGCCTAATTTTGAAGCCTGCCGGGACGCTGTTGAACAGATATCGGTCCTGTTCGGCCTGTACGAGCGGCACGGCGAAGAACTGGTACCGGTCCCGTCTGGCTGGACGGTGACAGGCGCACGCTTTGAGGTCGACTGGCCCGATGACAAGTCTTTGGTCAGGTCGCATTTCGGTGCCCGCCGCTTCGCCTACAACTGGGCGCTCGGCCACGTCAAGGCCGATATGGATGCCAAGGCAGCTGACCCCAGCCACCAGAGCACGGAGTGGCGCCTGGAGGCCCTTCGCAAACGCTGGAACCAAGACAAAGACGAAGTTGCCCCGTGGTGGGCTGCTAACTCGAAGGAGACATATAGCTCTGGGATCGCCGACCTGGTCACTGCGTTGTCGAACTGGCGACAGTCCAAGGACGGGAAGCGCAAAGGTCGCAAGGTCGGGTTCCCCAAGTTCAAGACCAAGCGACGGGACCGTGGACGGGTGCGCTTTAGCACCGGGCCCCTGCGCTTTGAAGCCGACCGCCGCACAATCGTCGTCCCTGTTATCGGGGCCTTGCGCTCGAAAGAGAACACCCGTGTCGTCCAACGTCCGCTTGCCCAGGGACGGGCACGCATCCTGAACATGACGGTTTCCGAACAGTGGGGGCGGCTGTTCGTGTCTGTCAACTACGCCGTGCGCACCAGCTCCGTGCGCCCGGTCGCCAAGCCCGGGACCAGGGCTGGGGTGGACCTCGGGCTGCGGACATTGGCGACGGTCGCCGACACCGACGGCAATATCATCGAGGTCGCCAACCCCGCATCACTAAGGGCGACCCTCGCTTCTCGGCGCAAGGCAGGAAGGCAAATGTCCCGGCGTACCCCCGGCTCCAAAGGCCACGAGCAAGCGAAGACCAAGCTCGCTCGGCTGGACAGGAGGGCCGTGCACTTGCGCCGAGAAGCGTGGCACCGGGTCACCACATGGCTCGCTGCCACGTACGAAGAGGTCGTCATCGAGGACCTCGACATAGCTGCGATGAAGAAGTCGATGGGGAGGCGGGCTTTCCGCCGCTCCGTCTCCGACGCAGCCTTGGGGATGTTCCGTCCGTTGCTCAGCTACAAGATGGGCAAGGTGGGCACAGTCCCTACGGTGGCCGACCGTTGGTTCCCGTCGAGCCAGGTCCACCATGGCTGTGGTTGTCGGCTCATCGCCCCTACCAGGATGGCCAAGATCCTGGTTTGTGCCAAGACCGGCGAGAAGGTTGACCGCGACCGCAACGCCGCTATGAACCTCCGCGACTGGCCGGAGGCAAAAGCCAGTCCTGGACCAGTTAGGTCCAGCGTCCCAGTGGCTACCCAGGCCGCCAGCAATGGCGGTACAGACCCTGGCTCGGTTGCGGAGGACACTCCGCAACAGAGGAGCGACCGTAAGACCAGCCCGCAAGGGAAGGCGCGTCGCGGTGAGACGAGAACCAAAACCCCGCAAGGGGAAGTCATGGAAGTCACGGTAACCAGATCACTCGGATGCAACGGTTTCGATGCGCTCAGTTAGTTCTGGTTTCCACTCCTCCAAGGAGCGATGACAACGGTCGCAGACCCCCTGAGACCCAGTGGGAGGTACGTTTCCACTCCTCCAAGGAGCGATGACAACGGCTTATGGACTCCGCCGAGGCCTACGTCTGTTTCCACTCCTCCAAGGAGCGATGACAACGGAGAAAGACAATACTCCAAGTGCAGTAGGGTCTGCGGTGGCCACAAGGTGCAACTTCAAACCATCGACCCTCCTCAACACGCCCGGCTAGCTCAACGGCAGAGCGCCTGTTTTGTAAACAGGTCATCGGGGTTCGACCCCTCGGCTGGGCTCCATGCAACCCTGTGAGCAACACACCTACGCATGGGACCCACCCGGGACGCGTCTTCCGACGTGTACAGCCTGGCCCGGGTTTCCATCGACAGGGAAATGACGTCGGCGTGGCGCAATGGGTAGCGCGACGGTCTTTTAAACCGAGGTTGCGGGTTCGACCCCGCCGCCGGCACTAGGAGGTTATAGATGCTTTGTCCCCAATGCGGGCATGACAGTGTCCGTGCCGACTTCACCTGTCATACCTATCCCGCTGACCCCGATCATCCTGAAGCCGGGTGGCTGGCCTGCATGGGCTGTGATTCGGCCGTGAGTTACTACTGCAACTGCCGATGGACTACCTCGGCGCTGGCGCAGAAGGACGGGTGTCAGTGCATCTGGGAGTACACCGACGGTTTGAACCCCCGCAGTCCGCGGGCGGAAGCCAATGCCAAGGCCCGGCCCTCCTGGCTCTCCGAACAACCTCTTCGCCAAAAGGTCGACATAGGTTCGGTCATGGTAAAACACAAGGACGTCCCCTGGAGTTGGGACTCTGATGAAGAGGACGAAGGAGCCTAGCCCCCTGTCGATGGACGAGCTGGGGTCTTCTAAACCCACGACGCGGGTTCGACTCCCGCCAGGGGGACCGTGGTGGCCGTAGCTCAGTGGTAGAGCTCCTGTCTGTGAAGCAGGCCACGGGAGTTCGATTCTCCTCGGCCACCCCACCGCGTTGGAGGAAGGAACCTTAACCTAGGGGAAACCATGGCTGACCAAGTTCTTCACCACGACCGTATCCCTATCTGGCGCGTTTGGGATGTGGCGATGTTGTTCCATGCTGCCCTCCGCCACCCATTACCCTGGGCGGACTGTGAGGAAGGCTGCCACTTTCTCGCAGACGAGGCGGTACGGGCTCTCTTTGGCCACGAGCCAAACCAGGAACGCATCAAAGAGGTCTTGACGGGTACCTGGCACGAACAAGATGGGGCGTAGGTTAATTGGCAAACCGCCGGGCCTTGGACCCGGGTCTTTGGGGGTTCGAACCCTCCCGCCCCAGCTACCCGATGTACTCGTCCTGGAAGCCGTTCTGCATCAGGTCGCGCGCGTTCACCACGCTACTCGGCACTTCCTGGACCCAGCCTCCCTGCACCAGCCAGACCGGCACGAGAATCCCGGCGTGCCCAAATGCCCGTAGCCCGGTCCACACCGTAGCGGGGCTGTTCGGCAAGATCGGCGTGATCGCTCCCCAAACCTCGGGGGCTTCTACGACCCACTCCGCGCTCGTCGACGGGCCGTTGTAGCCAAAGCTCTGGGTGAAGTCCTGGCCCGTCGTGTCGTTCAGGATGTTCACCGTCCAGCTCGCCGCCAGGAACCTCGTCCGCTTGGACGTCCGGAGGATGTCGACCGAGACCACGTCTCCCGGCTTCACCTTCATCCAGAAGATGTTCTCGCTGGCCGCCGGCAGGATTTCCCACCACGCTTGCACGAAGCAGTACCCCGCGCCGCCGTTTTCGGACACCCCCGCCTGGATCAGGTCCTGGTTGTTGAAGCCGTCGATCCCGGCCCATTCGGACGCCCACCCGTTCCCCTTGCAGTGCGGCACCGTGAAGGTGCCCCCCACATAGGAGAACCGGCCCAGGAGGGCGTACCCGGACCAGTTGAGGCTGAGGGCCCGCCCGTTCACCACCCGGTCCATCCGGTTGTAGTCCGGCCCCAACCGCGCCGTCTTGGCACTGGCCGGAGTACCCAGCGCGCACACAAGCACCAGGGCACCGATGAAGCTAAGGGCGGGACGGCGAAGCATGGGTCTCCTCTTCTGGGATGAGGCGCTCGACAAGTGCCATCAGCTCGGCGTGCATCTCTTTCAGTTCCTTCAGCTCAGCCCGGATGATCCCGGCATCACGCAGGCTCTGGTTGAGGAAGGCCATGCCGACCATCATCTCCACGATGATGGCCAGGTCGGACCAGACCAGGTTCCAGCCGAACAGGCCCCCGGGGAACCATGCCGGCATGGTCCACCAGCAGACCGTCAGCGCCTGCAGACTGAGGAAGACCGCCCACCGGCGGTAGACGCCCATAACTCGCCAGGAGACGCGCTCGGAGAACCGGAGCATGTCGCCCGTCACCGGGTGGGGTTTAGGGGCCAGGGCGGCGCGGAGGTTTATTCGATCACCGCCTGTACCCAAGCGTCGTAGTTGTAAGCGGCGACCAGGTTGCGCCCGGCATCTCGGACGAGGAGCTGGCCCCCTTCCTCGTTCACCTCGAACCACGTGCCTCGGGGCACGATCTGGCTGACCCCGCTCGGGTCGGTGACGACCACGTGCCGAGCCCGTCCCAGGGCATCATCTATATTGTTGCTGGCGGCCAAGTCACTGGTGTCTTCTGCCATTTCCGTCCTTAGTGTCATGCTCGACGCCACTTCCCTTCCGTGATGAAACCGTGGTCCCCGCAGTGGCAAAGGATCGAAGGCCAAACGGTGAGAGGCTCCCAGTTGGTTACCGCCCACAGGTTGACTCCCTGCCAAGCCCTCCTCATACGGGGGATGTCGAAGTGGATGGCGCTGAAGCAGCGGCCCTCTCCCACCTCCGTCTCTTTCCACTTTTCGGCCGAAGGCCCGGCGGGGTGGGCAATGAAGGCGACGCAGTGCTCTCCCGGCGCGATGGGCGGCAGGTCCTTCCACTGGGAGTTCAGGTCGCGGTCGGGGTCCCACTCGAGGAACCACAGCTCGTGACCGTCACCGAGGTCGAGGTCAGCCGGGCGTTCCCAGTCCACGCTATTTCCAGGTTGCCTGCACGTAGCGCCAGGCGTACAAGAGGACGGCTAACGATTGACCGGCGCAGCGCGTGAGCATCTCTTTCGCGAGCGCCCACTCCCGCGTCTTCACGATCCCGCCAGCGGCCTGGGCGGCCTTCACCCGGTCGAACTGGGTCCGGAGGGTCTCTTCCGCCAATATGGCCAGGCTCTCGTAGAGGCTCTTTGGCTGCGGCAGCTTCAGCGGCTCGAGCTCCAGAGCCGGGTGCAGGACCTTGCGGGCCACCCGCGCCAGCTCGGCTTCCCCGTCTTTGTGGTACTCCTTCGGAAGATCGCGCGTCAGGTGCCAGATGGTCGCGAGGTCGGTGCTCACGTGGATGGACCGGGCCAGGTGCTCCCGGACCTCGTCGAAGCGGCCCTCCTTGGCTGCGTTGCGCGCCAGTCGGGGCGTGGCCGTCAGCACCTCGACCGCACTACCCCCCACGGGTGTCACCAGGTCCTTGTCCCGGTCCCAGTGCAGCTTGTAGGAGTGCGCCCAGGCTTCCTCCAGCAGGCAGTTCCCGGTGGGCGTGATGTTGTCCTGGTCGACCTGGTCGGGGAGGTGGCTCCAGTAGTGCAGCTCGAGGTCGGACAGCCGCAAGAAGGCCTGGAGCTGGTCCGGGCAGCGCCGGTACACCGTCTCGGCGATCACTGAGTGGGTAATTACGTCCATCTCGCCATCCTTCAGTGCAGGAGCTGCACGATCTCGACGGCCGCCAGGACAAGGGCCGCCACCGTCGAGGGCAGCCACTTGGCCCACTCGCGTTGGTTCCCCTTCCGTTTGGCCTCGTGCTGCTCTTCGAGGGAGCGGGCGGCGTCGGCCTCCTCCAGTTTCTCCACCCGCTCCGTGAGCTTGACCAGCTCTCTACGCGATGCCGCTTCGAGCACACGCGCGTCGAGCTTTGCCAGCTCTGCCTTGGAAGCGGCCTCGACCAGGCTGGCTTCTATCCGCTCGAGCCGTTTGTCGATCTTGTCGAGCAAGTCCACCACCGGGAAGGTGACCTTCAGGTCTTCCTCGCCCATGCCTCAACCCTTGCCCCAGTAGTCAGCCGTGTCGCCGGCGAGGTCCTCGATCACCTGTCCCAGGGTCGTGAGGTCCGCGCCGGTCACCCCATGGCCGATCTTGGCGAACTCTTGAGGGATGATGGCCCACGCTTCCTCACCCCAGCGCAGCCACCACCGCCACGTCATCTTCTGGACCTGGCCCCAGGTGGCGACGTACAGGTAGGTCTGGTCATAGCCGACGAGCACCACGCAGTGACCGCCGAGGATGTTCTCCCCGCCGCTCGTGAGGTCCCAGGGCTGGCCGTGGTTGAACTGGGCCATGGCGCTCTCGGGCATGATGACCCCGAGATAGGTACCGCCAAACAACCAGGTCGACTTCAGTACGTCGCCCTTCAGGTTCTCGGCCACCGGCGCGAAGGTGACGATCTTGTCCGGCCCGGCCGGGGCCAGGAGCCCGAGGCCCGTCTGCTGCCAGTAGTGCAGCACGGTCTGCTCCATCGCCCCGGTGTCCTTGCCGCCGGTGATGGCCCAGTACATAGCCTCGACCGACTGGGTATCGGTGGACTCCTGGAGGCCCATCTCGTGTGCCCAGGTCAGGGTGAGGTTCCCTGCGCCAGCGCAAGTGCAGTTATGGGTGGCATAGCCCTCGGCGATAAGGGTCCGAGTGGAGGTTTGCACCGCTATGACCCACTGCTGGCCCACATCCTTCTTTTGCACTACCGGAATTAGGTTGTGGCGAATATCGGCGTAACCAAGGACCTCCGGAGAGAACTTCTCGAGCAACCGTTTCGGCCGCACCAAACCCAGTAGTCGGGCTGACTGCCAGCGACCTCCCTCTATAAGGAGCTTCTCGTACCCCTTCTCGGACAATGAACTACGCGCCACGTGCTCGCGCCGGAAAGGTACGTAGAGGGCCGTCAGGAAGCGTTCTACTTCAGTCAACATGGTGTTGTCCCGCTGGGCGAAGGTCAGGGCTTTGAGGTGACCAATGTTGGAGAGGGTAAAACACCCTTCGCCATCGAAAGCTCCCGCCAGGTAACCACGGTCGTAGTCATCGAGGTCGTCCCAAGGGTTGACTACCTTGGCCAGCTTGGAGCTCCGAGCGCCATGTGCGGTCAGCTTCTCGGTAGCGAGCCATCCCCCGTCGGCATTGTGGGACCGCAGCCAAAGGTGATCGGCGGAGGCCCTAATGACCGTACCGTCCTGCATCTCCAGGTCATAGCAAGGTTTGACGAGGCCAACGACCTTTTCCACGGTGCTAGTGCGGTACCGGCGCCGACCGGTTGGACCGGCGAACTCGTCGAAACCAACCAGCTTGTCGCCGACCTTCAGGCTCTCGACAGGAACCCACCGCAAGTCAGCCGTGAGAACACGTGTTCCTGGCCCCAGGCAGTCACCGTACTTGTCGTTACCGAACATCTGGTACCCGACGCCCTGGTAGTAGGGCACGACTGGGGGCGGGACCAGGTTGGGCACGCGGTCCAAGTAGAGGCCGAGGCGCGGTATCCCGCGCGGGCGCCGCGACGGCGACAGCCGCCCTAACTTACCGGCAACGACAGTGCTCAGGTACCTCCTTGGGGGCCATTGTCCAATCTACCCCCCCACACCCGGCGTTCTCTACCACTGGAACTAAACTGGTCTCCCAAGACCACGGGAGGCTGCTTCGACCCTCTGTCCCAGGTAAAACGGCTCAAGGCCATGCTGGCGGCCAGGTACTCGACCGATCAGTTCCTCTTGGCCCTCGACGACCTGGAACACACCCTCACCCAGAAGCGGGCCTTGGAGCCGACCCTACAGGTGACCCCGGCTCGCCCCCCGGCCACCAAGTACCGGGAAGTGGGCGGGCGTACGGTACCCACCCGGGACTAAAAGAAGCCCGCCTCTACCCCCTTGGGGCTTTGGCGGGCTTCCTAGCGCGTTTGTCCCTGCTGGGTGGACAAGTCCCAGAGCGATGGCGACGGGATCCTCGTCCAGGGGGGGCAGGTCGATGTCGCTGCCCCAGGTTGCGTCGAGCAGTCGGAAGAGTTTGGTTGCTTCTGCGGCAATCGTTGGGTCGACCAGGGTGAGATTAGGGGCCTTCTCACTGCCTTCGATGTGCCGGACGTAAGCGTCAACCAGCTCTTCTACCTTAGCCTCGTAGGAGCTGGCGTTCTCATTCATGCAGGCCATTGCCTCCTTTCCGGCAGTGTCTAGTTTTTTCAAGTTGTTCTCTGTCGTCATTCCAACTCACCTCCGTATTCCCCCGGTCCGCGCTGGACTGGAGCCGCGAACCCTCTGCCGAAGAGAACATCCTAGCACACTTCCTGATGTACCAAATCCGACACTTTTGTCCAAACCCGTCCTACACTTGGTCCCCTTGTTGCTCCCCTCGGCTCTGTGAGCGGTAGCTGTGGTCGCCCTGGCGCCCGTGTCGTCTCGGCATGTCCACACGCGCGCCCCGGCTCCCCACCCCTGCGAAGATGTCGCCGCCTGGGCCAGCGTGTCCGGCGGGCGGACCACCTGGTGCGGCGTTTACCAAGTCGTCCTCCTCGACCGTCGCAACGGTGACCACATGGTGCGCGCCCCCTACCGCTGCCGCGACCTCCGTTGCCCCGCCTGCGGCCTCGAGCAGGTCAGCGGCCGGCTCAACTGGGCCATCAAGGCTTGGCAACCCTACGCTTATATCTGGCACGCCACCACCACCGACCCCTGGGCCGGCCTCGAAGCCCTCTTCAAGAACCGGGCCGGTGACTGGCTCTGGGTCACCCGCCAGGACCCCCAGACCGCTCAGCGCTCCAGCGAGCTCTTCGCCGACCAACCCCTGACCGACATCCTCCCCGCCTCCGCTTGGCAGCCCTACGCCGCCGTCTCGGGCAAGGGTGGGCCCGGTATGGCCTTGGACAAGCTCCAAGCGGCCCTCTGCTGCCCGGGCCCCTTCCCTACCCCGAAGGCTTCGGCCAGTTGGCGCCAGCGCCACCCTCACACACCCGGTATGGACTACGACCCGACAATCTGGGAAGAGTTCATCTTCAACCCTCACCGGGAACCTGACCGCCAGGCCCTCTTGCCCACCTTCCCGACCCGGACGGTCGACGACTACACCCGCCAGCTCCTCCTGACCGGCGTCTACTACCGACCAGACTGGCGCTGAATGTTCGCGACACCATGTTAGAATGTTAGAAAGTCTCCAACAATGTCTGAACCGTTGTAGTATTGCCTGAGACGATCCATCTATGACCGAGCCCTCCGACTTCGACGACGCGCTCCTCCAACTGGAAGCCGCCTATACGGACCAGGCCATCTGGGACCGTGTCCCGGGCCAGCTCCCCCCGCCGCGCCCGCACCAGGCCGAGGCGGCCACGCAGGTGTTGGACGCCTTCAGACGCGTCGACCTCGTTGTCCTGGACGCCCCGACCGGCGCGGGCAAGACGATCCTCGGCGAGATGGTGCGCCGGCAGCTCCCCTTTACCGAGCACCGACGTTCCCTGTACGTCTGCTCCTCGAAAATCCTTCAGGAGCAAGTCGTCCATGACCCCACCTTTGCCGGTGCCCGCCTCCTGAAGGGCCGTCGCAACTACACCCCTGAGACCTTTGACCCCAAGCGCCTGCGTGCCATGGTGGCGAGCAACCCTCCTGTCACCTGTGAGGATTGCCATATCGACGACGAGGGCTCCTGCGACTGGTGCGACGAAGTCCCCAAGTGCCCCTACCGTCGGGCGCGCGACGCCGCCCTGGGTGCCGACCTGGCCGTCATCAACACTGCCTACTGGCTCACCGAGGCCAACCACGCGGGCAAGTTCGGCCACGGTGCCCGGTACTTGGCCATCGTCGACGAAGCCGACCTCTTGGATGATGCCGTCACCGCGGTAGCCGAAGTACGCGTTTCGGCTTACCGGATGCGGAAGTTCGGCTGGACGCCACCCCCCCACTCCACCACCGGGCCACGCACGACGGCGGCCTGGGTGGCCTGGATCGACCAGCACCTCCCCAAGCTCCGAGCCATGATGGACTCCAACCACCGTCAACAGGCGGCGTGCGCCCCGAGCCAGACCAAGTCCCTGGTCCAGCTCCGCCGCGACTACGCCTACATGCTGAACCTCTACAATGCCCTGAAGTCCATTCGCGAAGACCTGAAAGGTGGGCGCGACTCGGGCTGGGTCCGCACCGGTGACGTCGATAGCGAGGTCTGCTGGAAACCCGTCTGGCCAAGCGTAGTCACCAAGCGTCTCCTCTGGCCGCATGCTTCCAAGTGGCTCCTCATGTCCGCTTCCATCATTTCGCCCACCGAGCTCGTGGACCGTTTGGGTTGGGACCGTCCTTTCGAGCCGGTCCACGTCCCCTCCACCTTCCCGGTGGAGAACCGCCCTATCCACATCCTGCCGGTGGGCGACATGTCCCGCCAGGGGCCGCCCCAGGACCGCGCCGCCGTTATCCAGGCGGTCCGAGCCCTTTGTGAGGAGGTCCATCCCGATGACCGGGTCCTGGTCCATGCGGTCTCCTACGACTTGGCCAACGCCATCGTCGAAGGTCTTCGAGGCCTTCACCGGCCGGTCATCACCTACCGAGGAGCCGCGAACATGGACCTCGCTGTCGCCGATTATAAACTGCGAGAGCGCGCCATCCTCGTCGCCCCCTCGCTCGAACGCGGCCTGTCCCTGGACGATGACCTCGCACGGGCCGTTATAATCGCCAAGGTCCCCTTCCCCTACTTGGGTGACCCGCTCGTCAAGGCCCGCACTTACCCCCAGGGCTCCTGGTACCCCCTCGAGGCCCTTCGCCGGATGGTGCAAATGACCGGGCGCGCTGTCCGGCATGACAAAGACTTTGCATCCGCGTACATCCTCGACCGGCAATTTACCAATAACTTGTGGCGAAAAGTCGGCCCGCATGCGCCCAAATGGTGGGCAGACGCCTTACAATGGCGTGCGGACCCAGACCTATTGGGCATTGTGGGCCTAATCAAACGCCAAACCCCTCTCCAAACAAACAAATAAACCCACAAAGGAGAAAACCAAACTATGCCTACCTTCAACCCTGATGGTGACTACCAAAACCCCTGGAAGCTCGACGAAGGCCTGCCCACGGACTTCGAGGCCACGGTCAAAGACGTCGAGTTCTTCTTCGACCCGAAGTACGGCAACGGTGCCGTGCTCTTGGCGGTCATGACACTCGGTCGCCTCGATGGCGAAGCCGACGTCGAGACCCGCTACGCCATGGGCCCGGGCTGGACCCCAGTCGGCAACCAGAGGGCCATCCACGACAACGGCAAGAACGTGATGAAGAACACCCAGTACGGTCAGTTCATCGCCCGGGTGCTCGAGCTCGTGCCCGAGAGCGTTCTCCGCGGCCGGGACCCCCGCACTGCGGACGGGTTCAAGGACCTTACCTTCTACTGGGAGCGCGAGACCAAGTCCTACGAGTTCCAGAAGGACGGCCAGACCATAAAGGGCGAGTCCTCTCGCCTGTTCCCCACCAAGTTCCTCGGCGTCGGTGGTTCCCAGGCAACCCTGGACTTCACCGAGACGTCCGAGCCCACCGAGACGGTTTCTGCCGGCGGCATCGAGGTTGTCCTCCCCGCCAGATTGGCTGCCGAAGTGAAGGCATTGGCCAAGACGCTTACCTACAACGACTGGGGCAACAAGGTCCTCCAGTTGGACGGCGCTATTGGGTTTGACGCGCTCATCAAGGCCGTCAGCCAGGAAGCCTTCTACAACGGGCTCCGCTAGAAAAGTGGCCCGGGTCTCTGCTCTTGGGTCGCGGAGACCCGGGTCGTAATCTCATGACCGAGGCCGATAAGGAGTTGCTGGCTTTCCTCCCCCCGGAGCTCGCTGCTCAGTGGGCCACCCTGCCCGCTGGAGAGAAAATACAGATTGGTGCCTTCTTCGCTTGGTTTGTCGCCCGACACTTAGCGGGCGAGCCGGTGGTGGCCGTCCGCTTCCCCGCCGGCACAACGCCGGAAGAAATAGAGCATGTGCGCCTGCTCCTGGACATGCACAGTTCCCGTCTACAACTGGAGAAACTGTGACCTGTAACCAGGTGAGCAAGTACGGCGGTCCGCCTTGTGACCTCCCGGCGGGTCATACATCGAAGCACCACTGTATGGGGACCGAGTGGGGTGAAGGGGAACCTGTCTATCCCAGGGCCCCTTATCTCTTCCACTGCGAGAGTTGCGGCGAGACCTTCAACCCGGCTGCGATAGCCGACGAGCCTGGTTGCGCGTGCCACTGTCTCTATGACGAGGCCGGCTCAGGAAAGCTCCGCAACCCTCGTTGGGTACGTTATATGCCCGCCGAGGTGCTTGACTCCGACGCGATCACCAGGCTGCTGGGCGAGACGGTGGGCTATGACCGAGGAGGGCCGGAGGGAACATGACCAAGGAGACTATCTGACCGACCGGAAACCTTCCGTATGGATCGCCGGCGGCGTTCCCTGCTACTCGGCGAACGCCTTCGGTGGTTGTCTCCGCGCCCTGGTCGCCGAGCGCATGGGCTACGAGCCAGTCCACCCCTCCCAGCGCCAGATGGGCATTTTCTCTGCCGGTCATCGCGCCGAAGACGAATGCCTCCTGGAGCTCCGGAAGGCCGGCTGGGCCCTCGAGGGCGCCGGCCAGTCCGAGGCGCGCCTGGTTGTCCACCTGGGCTCCTCCCTCTCCGGCCCGACCGTCGTGATCGTGGGCCACATCGACGAAATGTGCTCCGCCCCTGAGGAGTACGCCGGCATCGTGGAGATAAAGTCCCAGGGTCCCTCTTCCTGGGAGGACTACGAGCGCCATGGTCCCCAGGGTTGGCTCTGGGACCGCTACGCCTGGCAGGCCAGCATTTACATGTACGCTCACGCCAAACCCCTGACCTGGGTACGTTGGCGGCGTCCCAAACTGGACGACAACGGCAACCCCGACATCACTGCACCCATGTGGTCGACCCACCGCCTGACCGAACCGCCCATCTCCCTGGACGAGATCAAAGCACGCGCTCAGGAAATTGAAGACTGGGCCGCCCGGGGCGACTTCCCGCCATGCTCCAAAACCCAGGACTGGAACTGCCCTTTCCGGTACCTGCACGGTGACGAGGAAGACCTGGGTGATGGGCCGGGGGCCATCATCGAAGTCCCCGGGATCAGCTATTGGGCCAGTGCCCTGAAGTCGGCCCAGGCCGCCAAGAAGGACGCCGAGGAACGCTACGACGAAGCCAAGGCCAAGCTGCTCGCCATGTTAGAGGAAGGTGGGTACACTGGTTCGGTACGGGCCCGTGACGGCTCGGCGCTCGTGGTGGTAACCAGGTCCTCGCGTAAGTACCTGGACGAGGTCGCCATGCGTGCCGACGGCGTAGACCCCGAGAAGTACCGCAAAGCCGGGAAGGAGTTCGCCCGGGTGGACGCCAAACTTACCAAGGGGTGGGCCTGATGCCCGGTTGGGAGATCGACCTGGAGGCCGAAGCCATCTACCTGAACCTGAACGACCACGACACCGACCACACCGACGACTTCGGTGAGTTCTACACGGCCCAGCCCTTGGTCCTGGTCGACTACGCCGCCGACGGCACTGTCCGGGGGGTCGAAATCCTGGGCTTCAGGGCGGCTCGCGAAGCCGAGAACGCTGTCCGCATGATCGAAAAGCTGCGCCAGATCGGCCTCCCGAAGCCGGCCATCGACCAGACCCTCGACCTCTGCTACCGGTTGGAGAAGTGGTGACCTACGCCGGACCTGACCCGGTCCCCTCGGCTCACCCCTGGCGCTCCAACGCCGAGCTCATCGCCGCCGCCGCCCACCTCGGCTACATTGAGGACGACGTGCTCGACACCACCTACGGGTTGGGCGGCTTCTGGAAGGTCTACCGGCCGGCCAGGCTCGTGGCGGCCGACATCGACCCGGCCCGCTCCGAGGTGGGGATTGTGGACTTCACCAACCTCCCCTGGGCGGACGGGACCTTCCGCACGGTGGTCTTCGACCCGCCCTACAAGCTCCGTGGCACCCCGGCGCTCGGCGACCAGGACGCGCGCTACGGCACCGCCAAGCCCGCTCCTCTCGACCAGATCATCCACCTGATCGACACCGGCCTGTTCGAGTGCGCCCGGGTCACCTCCAAGTGGCTCCTTGTCAAGGTCCAGGACCAGGTCGTTTCGGGCCGGAAGTTCTGGCTCACCCACCGTGTCGTCTCGTGCATGGCCCGCGATGAGTTCGAGTGGGTCGACCAGCTCCACCTGCTCCGCAAACCGCGGCCTCAGCCTGGCGGCCGCACTTGGCGGCACAGTCACTCCAACTATTCCACTCTCCTCATCTTCCAGAAGGTGAGGTCTCTTCCCCGGCAGGGGCTGTACCCCGCCGGGGTGAACATTCCCGCCACCCTCACCTCGATAGGAGCCTCCCGTGCCTGACCCCAAGTGGCTTAGTGACCGCGTCGTCCTCGCCGCCGCCATGCGCGAGGTGGCCGACTCCATCGAGGAGGCACCCGACAGCCGTGCCGCCTCCGAGGCCCTCATCCGCATCTTCACCTCCGCCGTGTCCATGACCACACCTGCCCTCCTCCCCGCGTGGCGCCAGATCCTCTCCTCCATGGGTTACAACCCCTAAGTTTGTTTCCCCTCTCCCAAGCGCTGCCATGGACGGCAGCGCTTTGCCTGCCGCCGAGCGCAGCGAGGCGGGACCTTCCTCTTGGTGGAACGGAACCTCCAGCAACAGGCTAGCATGTGTCATATTCACTCCAACACTGCACTACCGGACACTACCGACACCATCGAAAGAGGTATGATGCTGCACCCTACTGATCCCCGTCGTGAGCGTATCCTGCTCATGGGCCCGGCCAACTCCTCCAAGTCCTGGTCGTGGCTCACCATCGCCAAGTGGATGAAAGAGACCAGCGCCCCCGGCCTGTTCTACGTAGCCGACACCGACCTGGCCTGGGAAGGCCAGCGGCCCCTGGACGGCTCCCTGGACGACCGCATTGTCCAAACCGACACTTTCGACTACGACACCTTCGAGGACGTGATCCAGCAGGCCCGCCTGAAGCACCAGCCCGGCGACTGGCTCGTGTTGGACATGGTCAACAAGATGTGGGACTTCTCCCAACAGGCCTACTTCGAAAAGGTCTTCGGCAAGGAGCTCGACGACTACTGGCTGGAAACCAAGAAGGCCGGCGGCAACATCGGCGGCGACTACGGCTCCAACTGGACCGTTATCAACAAGCTCTACGATGCCCTGACCCTCAAGATCGCCCGCTACCCGGGCAACGTCCTGGCCTGCACCCCCGCGCAGGAGGTACGTCAACCGGACAGTAAGACCGGCAAGGGCGGTGACGACCGCGACACCCTGTTGCAGTTCGGCCGCTTCGGTTACAAGCCCATGGGCCAGAAGCTGCTCGCCCACAACTTCCATACCGTACTCCTTCTGCAAGAGGTCCCCAAGGCGGGCTGGGCCTACTCTTCAGTCAAAGACCGCAACCGCCCGCTGGTCAACGGAGAACCCCTCGAGGACTTCGTCAAGTCCTACTTGGTGAAACAAGCCGGCTGGCGGTTCTGATGGGGGAGGCCTTTTGCTTCCTCCTTGAGGTCATTGGTGGCGGGGTCGCCGGTTACTTCGTTGGCCGGCATGGACGTCACCACCGTTGGCCTCCTGCCTTCGTCATCCTGTTGGCTTTCATGGTTCCCTGGGTGGTCCTCTGGAGCCTTATCGTCAATCTGGTGGTGAACTGACATGGCGAACATCGGTACCGAACGCCGTATTTACGACATCCCCGAACCGGTTGCCGTCCCGGCGCTCCCTCCCCTGGAACCCGCGGCCGAGCCCGCTCCCGAACGGGAACCCGAGAAAGTCCCGGCGTGATCTTCGGCAGTGGGACCTACTGGCCCGGCTTGGTCCCTCGAGAGAGCCTGCCGCCGGTACCCGGCGTTCCCTACATCGCCGGCGGCTTCGGCTTCCTTTCGCTGACCGTGGCGCCCCTGTGGGGTTACAACCTGGGGCGCCTGCGGGACGGCTCTCGCGCTCGTCGGTGGCTGTTCCGGCCTTATGCCATAGGTATGCTTTTCTTCGCCCTTTGCCAAATGACCTGCGCGCTAGATGCGGCACTCCTCGTCCCGGGCTTTCCTGGCAAGGTGTTGTGCTGTGTCGATTTCTTACTGGTTGCTTGGACCCTCTTGCAGGTGAACCAGTCTTGGCGGGGGACTTTCTATCCTTCCAAACGGCACTCGACCGGTAAGCGCGAGCCACCCCATATCCCTCGCCAAGACCCGGTGCTCGGCTGGAAGACCCTCCAGGTGGTCCCGATTGCCGACACGTACCTCCTGAAGGGGCCCGTCGACCTTTATGGCGTGGATGCTACCGCCACTTGTCGTGGCCCTGACCGCTTTCAACATCCCGACCACCCCTCGCCTGATTGGGGTTGCCGATGCGGTTTCTACGCCTTGGCCGAACGGCCCGAATTCTACGAGTACGGTATCTTCCTGGCTCGCGTGGAGCTCTTCGGCACGGTGATCGAGGGCGACCGCGGGTGGCGTGCCTCTCGCCAGCGTGTCCTCGGTCTCCAGGCTCGGCCGATTTGTCCCTTCGGTGATCGTTGCTCTCGACCCGTTGGCTTCCTCACCGATTACGGTCACCTTTTTCCAGTTTGTGCCCACCACGGTCACCTTTACAAAGACCTTTACCGCCGCACTCCTCTCCTCACCCTGGCTGATCTGTCAGCCGCGATCGGCACCGAGGTCACTTGGGGCCCGGACCTCCCCACCCACCCGTCCCACCTATGAGCATCGTCCTGGTTTCCCCCACCGAACCCCTCCTCCTGCGCCAATTAGGCACAGTTAGCCCCCTCCCTGAATCCCGCGGGGCCGATTACCTCATCCCAACCGCTCAGGGTTTCCTCGTCGGGCTCCAGCGCAAAACGATCTCCGACCTGGTCCAGTCCCTCCACGACGGTCGTCTCCACGAAGGCCTCACCAAGATGACCCAGCTCCCTATCCGCATCCTGGTCATCGAGGGCCGTCCCATGTGGTCCGATACCGGTGAAATGTTGGGGACCCGCGGCCGGGGGGTCTCCCTCGGGGGCTGGTGGGGCATCATGTGCTCCGTCCAGGCCCGCGGCATCTGGGTCCTCACCACGGGCTCTCTGGACGAGACCGGCGTGCTGCTCAGCTACCTGCCCATGTGGTTCGCCAAGCCCCGCCACGCCATCATGGACAATCGCCACGGTCCCGTTTCCCCCTGGGGCCACGCCTCGTCCCGCGACTGGGCGCTCCATGTCCTCCAGGGGTTCGAAGGTATCGGTCCTGAGGTTGCCGGCGCCATCTACGACCACTTCGGGGGCTTGCCTCTCCGGTGGACCGTGACCGAGAAAGACCTCCTCCAGGTAAAGGGCATCGGCAAGGGCCGAGCCCGCAAACTCCTTGCTGCCCTGGAGCTGCCTGAGCAACAGGAGGCCAGTTGACCGCTGAACCAACTGCCGTTGTCCGTTACGATCCCCTCACCAAAATGTGGGGCCTGTGGCGCGGCAAACGCTGTTGCATCGTCAGCCGCCACCCCAAAGGTCCCCAAATGCTCGTCAAGTACGCCGCCGAGCAAGGCTGGAAGGCGCGCATTATCGACCGCAAGGCCGCGAAGTGACCCAGTTTGCCCTCGTGCAACAACTGGCTCCCGACGTGGCCCGCCGGCAAGCCGTGGCCGAACAGGTCCGTGCCTGCTCCCGCTGCCCCCTCTCCTCTGCCCCGGGTGTCCATCCGGTCCCCTGGACCATCGTCCCAGGCTCGCCCCTCCTAGCTCTGGCCGAAGCTCCCGGCTCGCGCGAGAACGCCCACGGGGCTCCTCTCATTGGGCCCGCCGGCAAGCACCTGGACCGGGTCCTCGCCGAAGCCGGCCTCGACCCCGCCTCCTTCTCGCGCGGCAATGTGGCCAACTGTTACCCAGCCCTCGAAGGCCACTCATCGGCACCAACGGCTGGCGAGGTGGAGGCATGCCGCCCCAATTTCCTCGCCCAGCTCGAGCTCATAAAACCGCGCTTCATCCTCGTCCTGGGCAACGTAGCCCTGAACGCCCTCTACTCGGGGCTCTCCATCTCCGCAGCGCACGGGCTCTGGTGGCACGAAGCCGCCCTTCCCGGCAAGCCCTGGTGCCTGGCCACCTATCACCCGAGCGCCCTCCTGCGTTCGGGTAGCCGCAAGACCACCCCCGAGGACCTGGCCATCTTCCGGCAGGGCATCGAGCAGGGCGAGCTCCTTGAAGGCCGTGCCACGTGTGCCATGTGCCGGCAGCCGGCCTGCCCCCGGCCTCCCAAGAGCCTCCCCTTCTGCGATCACCACCTCTCCATTACGGACCTCCTAGCCCATTACTTCCCTGGCGCAGTGTGCGAGTAGGATGGATAAAGTGCCCGACGAACCCAGACATCCTCTTCCTATCTGCGACTTTTGCGGTCGCCCGTATGCCCCCATCTTCTCTCGGTGGAAGTGCCCTCACTGCGGCCATCGGAACTTTTGCTGCGAGGGCGAACCCCTGCCCGAGGTTGTTGCCTGAACACCGTTCACTTCTCCATCTGGCTGCTGGTCCTGGTCGGGGGCAGTATGGCCACCAAGGACCTGTTCTACGTAACTTCTGAGTTCCTGGTCTCCCGGAGCCGACCTATCCTGGCGAGCTTCTTCGACATCCTGGGGGACGTCTCCTCCCTCTTGACCCTGGGCGTCGGTGGCGTCTCCGTAGTGCAGTTCGGGCTCAGTTGGCCGACCTGGCTTATTTTCCTGGCCATCGCGATCGGTTCCTTCCTCGGCACCTACGGAGGCGTCAAGACCGGCCAGGTCCTCAACTGTGAAGTGCAACTACCTCAAGGCTGGTTCTTCCGTGGCCTCCACCGTTTGGTGGTCCGGCTCCAAAAACCTGAACCGCCCAAGGCCGGTCTCACGCCTGAGGAGCGTCGTGCCCTGACCCAGAAAGACTCTACCGGCACCTCAGCCTTCGAACGGTTACGCTGCAACGAATGCGGAGGTGTCCACACGCGAGCCTGCCCTCGCGTTAAGTCCATCTCGCATAGTCCCGGAGGCGAGCGCAAGGTCGAATACTTCGAGTGGGGCCAGTGGCCCACCGACCAGGTCACCTGGCCCGAGGACGTCTTCGAGGACGACCCGGTCGACTCGGCTCAGTCCAGGTAGATTTTGTACTGGGCCGTCACCCTCCCCAACTCGGGGTCGATGAAGTGGAGCCGCTGGCTCGGGTAAGCCGTGCTCGCCAACTGGTCCATCGCGTACCGGTTATCCGACTCCAGGCTCCCGGTCCAGTACACCGCCCCCAGCCCATTAGCCAACGGTTCTTCGGCGTGTACATGGTAGTGGCCCAGGTACACGTCAGTGAACTCCCAGGGCGTACCTCCCGGCCCATGGTACGCCCCCGACCGCCACCGGTTGGCTCCCTGGATGATGGTGTTCCTGGAGGCATAACCCATCCGGCCGAACTCGTCGCCATGGGCCACCAGGGCCCGGTAGTTGCCGATCTCCAACCTTTGGATGTCCTCGCCCCCGTCCTCCCAGGTCAGCCGCGTCTCATTAGCCAGGATTTCACGGGCCAACGCGTAGATCATCCGGTCGAAGTTGTCGGCCGGTGGTACAACCGACCGCTTGCTGCCGATCCGGCCGTGGTTGCCCCACTCGGCTACCACGATCACCTCCTTGTACAGCCCCAGCGCGCGCCGCACCACCTCGGCCAGTAACCTTCCCACCGATACGAACTGGCCGAAGATGGTCTGGTCGATCTCGAAGACCTGGTGAGGGAACTGGAACAGACCCTCGCCCATGTCGCCGCCGAAGGCGATCACGCATTGCTCCACCCGGCGCGACGCCCGCTGTATCAGGGTGATCTTGGCCGCCTTCTCGCAGAACTGCAAAGCCCGGCGGCGCATGACATCGCTGTTATAAGTAGCCGTGACCTTGGCGCCCTGGAAGTCGGTGAGGTGCCAGAGCGCCACCTCCTGGCTGGTCGATCTCGCGGACAGGGCCGGCGGTGGCGACGGTACAGCCGGTACGCCTCCCAGGGCCACCAAGGCCGCCTTGGCGCCTGCCAGTGTAGCCTCCACCAGGTCTTCGGCCCGAGCTTTGGCCCGTTGCAACTGCCGCTGGAGCTCTAGGTTCGCTCGCCGGAGCTCCTCGAGCTCTCCGAGCGCCTGGAACTCGGAGAGATCGGCCTCATCGGCCTCATCGGGCACAGCGGCACCTGCCATCACGGTGGACGGTCACCGCCGTTAGGCTGACCCGGAGGTCCCGGGCCTCGAACCATTTGCAGATAGCGCCGTCCCGGATAATGGTTTTCGGTTGGGCCAGCGCGGCAATTAGGTTTACTCGGTCCTGCGTTTTCAGGCCCTCCATGGCCAGGCCTACCTTGCAGGTATTCTGGTTGGGAGCACTCAAGCACAAGAACTCGGAAAGGTCAGCTTCGGACAAGCACCTCCTGCCCTGGCGAACACTTGTTTGGTATTCACCGGGTATAGGTTCAGTTTATCGGGTATGTCTGAAAGCGCGCATCGCGTGATAGACTATATAAATGAGAGATCAGGATAATCCCGAACCGAGGGCCCTCTCGGTTCGCCAGCCCTGGGCACAGCTCATCGTCCAGGGTGCCAAGGACGTCGAGAACCGGTCCCGTTCTACCCGGCACCGGGGACGGCTGTACATCCATGCCGCCACCCGCCTGGCCTGTGTCCCGAGCGCGCGCGAACTGTTAGTGAAGGCCCATTTCCCTGAGGGGATCAGCGACCTCCCTCGAGGGGCGGTCATCGGGACCGTGGACCTGATCGGGTGCTACCCCCATGGGCCCGACTGTGTCATCTGTCGGGTAAGCCCCTGGGCGAGCGAGCACTATACGTGGCATTGGGTGTTGGCCCACCCGGTGCAGTTCGATGCTCCGGCACCCATGTTGGGCCAGATGGGCGTGTGGTCCTCCGCCGCCCTGGCTGAGCTGTCGGGATCGCGGGTCTAGGTTTGGTCTATAACACCGTTGGTCCAGGCCGTTCTAGACCCATCTGGACCATGCCCACAGCGTGCTGACCTGGGCAGACGTGTCCAGATAGACGTTCCTCACACTAGCTGCTGTACTACTACTTTCCCTGGTCATGGCACCATTGGTCTAGGGCGGGTCTAGGAACCGGTATGCTCATGGCGTGCAGGGTACTATGACCGAGCGGCGCCCAGGCGTCTGGCGTCTCCGCGTCGTGACCGGTTACCGACGGGACGGCACGCCGGTACAGCGTTCCCGGACGGTGCGTGGCTCCAAGCGCCAGGCCCAGACCGAGCTGGCGCGCTTCGTGGCCGAAGTGGGTGCCAGCGACCACCGCGACCCCGAGCTCACCTTCGAGGCCTTCGTGGAGCGCCACTACCTGCCCCACCTGAGGGAGCGGTCCTCTCCTGAGACCGTCCGCTCGCGCACCGGCCAGCTCCGCCTCATCTCCCATTTGCTGGGACCGGTGAAACTGTCCCGGGTGACCGCTTACGACCTGGACCTGGTCTACCGCCAACTGGCCAAGACGCGCCAAGCCTCCACCGTGCGGGCCTTTCACCGCGGCCTGTCCGCCGCCTTCAGCCAAGCCGTCCGGTGGAGGATGCTGAAGGAGAACCCGGCGCTGCTGGCTGCCCCGCCATCGGTCTCGCGGCGGGAACCCACCCAACCCACCATCGCCCAGATTGGTCAGCTGATCCATGCCGCCAGGGACCCGGTGCTCACGGCGGCCATCACGCTCGGCGCGCTAACGGGGCTCCGGCGAGGAGAGCTCTGCGGCTTGCGGTGGGAGGACATCGACGCCCCGGCCATGGTGCTGCACGTCCGGCGTGCCGTGAAGCGGGGCCTGGACGGCCAACTGGTCGTGGGCCTCCCCAAGGGTGGCAGGGAACGCGAGCTCACCTTGGACCCGGCGACACTGGAAGTGCTAAGCGCCCACCGTCGCCGGGCCGAGGCTTGGGCCGCCGCAACGGGGACCACGCCGCAGGGCTATGTCCTATCCCGCTCCCCCGATGGGAGCCACCCCTTGAAACCCACCAGCCTGACCGAACAGTTCCACACCGTGGCGAAGAAGGTGGGCTGTCCTCAAGTCCGGTTGCACGACTTACGCCACGCGGTGGCCACGAACCTTCTGGGGCATGGATATGACGTGGCCACCGTGGCAGGGCGCCTGGGCCACGCCACCCCGCAGGTCACCCTAACTGTCTACGCCCACGTTCTAGCGGAGCGGGACCGGCAGGCCGCTGGGGTGATGAGCAGGTTGCTGGGCTTCGGTGCGGGCGACGAAGGCGGTGTAGTTGACCACCAACCGACGCCCTATATAGATGCCGCCGGGGAGCGCGCCGGCGCGCGCCATCTTGTAGACGGTCTCGGCCGAGACACCCAGACGCCGGGCTAGCTCAGGGCCGGTGATCCACTCCGGTTCGGCCATCAGTCCACCTCCAACCACTCGCTCATCACTGGTTGCCACCGGCCCCGGGCCAGGTCTTGGACCTTCAACTTCGCCGTGCGCCAGTCGAGGTCAGCCTTCCGATGCCCGAGGTCGACATTGCAGCAGGTCACCAACTTGCCCGTCGGTTCCCAGATGTCCACCGCCTTGGCCAGCTCCTGGGGGCTCGAGATCGAGTACCAGGCCCGCACCAAGATAACGCTGGCCAGCCGGCCCGTGACTTCGGCCCAGCCGGTCAGGTCCTTCTTGTTCCCCGACAGGTCCACGGCCCAAGAGAGCTCGGGCATCTCGTCCATGGTGGCGAGCATGAGCCCCGAGCCCACGCAAACCAGCAACCCATTATGCCTGCGGTTGTAGCCATAGCAGGTGAGCCCGTAAGCCTTACAGGCATCCCCCACGGTCATCTGCTCGTCCCAGGGTGTCACTTCCTCAACCCCGTCGGGAGGTACTCCCAGCTCGTGGTGAGCCGGTCCATCGCGCTGGCCCCCCGGCTCTTGCGGCCCGTCTTTCGGTCCTGCGAATAAGCGTCGTGCAGGGTCGGGGACGACACCAGCTTCCACATTTCAGGATGTCGACGGCGGTGCTTCACGATCCCGGGCGCCGAAGTTGTTGCCCGGAAGCGCTTCCTCTCCTTGGCCCAGAGCTGCTCGGCGACAATTTCGATCATCGTGTTGCCGATGCCCATGCCCTGCCAGTCCGGCAGGACCACGGTCCTGTGCCCCCGCCACCAACCGGGCATCCCCTGGGCGGGCAGGATCGAGAAGAACCCCACCAGCCTTTCCCCCCAGCTCTCCTGGGCGGCGTAAGCCAGGAACACACGTGCGGCCCGGTGGATGTTGGCGGTCATATAGTGGTGCTGACGAAACAGGGACCAGGCCGCGACAGATCCTTCTCGTATGCAAAGGCCAACTGGGGGTCGACTTTGGCACTCCTTGGAGAAGGACCTCTGGTCGAGGTCGAGGACCCAGTCGGCTTCCAGCCAGCTCAAAATATCCTTGTGGCAGGAGACCGCCACGAACTGCCGGCCCGCCCGCCGGACATACTTAGCCACCGCCGTGGAGAGAGCGGCGGCGACGGTGCGGTCAACCGTGCTCGTGAACTCGTCGTAGACCACCCGCTCCCCGCCCTCCAACAACGCCCGAGCCAGGTCGGCCCGGTGCTGTTGGCCCACCGAAAGCACTTTGTAGGGCCGCAACCACACCGGAGCAGACGACAGGCCCACCGCCGTCAGCGCGGCTACCACATCCTCGACGGGCCGGTCCTTGGCAAAGTCGTCAACCAACGCCGCCGCCGACCAACCGACCGGCTCGTGGTAGTCCGTCCCGAAAGCTTCCCGGGACAGCAGCGTCTTCCCGGACCCCGAGGCGCCCACGATGGCGCCGACCGACCAAGGCTGCCCCGACAAGTCCGGGACGTCGATGTCCAGCTCGAAGACCGAGTTTTCCGCCGGCGGGACGTCGAACATGCCCCGGACCTTGGCGACCCGGAACGAATTGACCAGTGGGCTAGTGGCACGGATATGCACAGAGGCTCCTAGAGCTGGAGGACCTTGACCGCGTAACCCTCCGCAGTCAACCTTTCGAACAACTGCTCCTGGTCGTCTTCGTCCTTGCACTCGACGACGAGCTCCCACTTCTCGACATAGGGGATCGGGGGCTTCTCCTTGGTCACCTCACCCAGGAGCTTCTCCAGGTCCTTGTCGGAGTAGCTGGTGGCGGCCAACAGGTCCTTGTCGAATGCCACCGACTTCAGCATTTCGCCCAGGGCCATATCGTCATAGCCACCGAGCTCGGCGGTGTGGTTGTCGGCCAGGGCGAGGGCGCGAGCCTCGTCAGCGGTCAGGTCGTCGCGCCACACGACGGCGATCTTGTCCCAGGCCAGTTCGTCTCGAGCCGCCATGAGCTGATGGTTACCGGCGACGACGTACGCGTTGCCGTCTTCCCAGTGGCGACAGACGATGGGCTTGGTCTGGCCGAAACGAGTATAGGAACGGGCTACGGCCTTGACGTCTCCCCGGCGCGGATTGCCCGGGAGGGTCCGGAGCTCGGCGACCGGGTAGAGGAGCGTCACCAGGTCAGGTGCAATATTCTCCTTCACTGGCCACCATGCTACACTGACTACGACACTTCTTGTCCGAACCGTCCCTTCTAAGGAGGAACGTGAGCCTAATCGTCATGCGGGACTGCATCAACACATTGGTCCCCGGCTTAGCCGCCACCTGGAAAGGCCCCGTAGCCGGGTACATCGACAGTCAGTTCGCTTGGGGCCCGGCGGACTGGGGCAAGTTCAGCGGTCGCAAGGTCCGCATCTCCGACCAAGCCGACCCGCTGGCCGAAGTGATGGACTGGGAAACCGGTAACGCTCCCCTCCCGGCCGTAAAAGCTGCGGTCACCCGCCGCTACGACATCGGTCTGTCCACCGTCGTCTACTGCTCGGAGAGCAAGTGGCAGCAGGCCAAGCCCTCTCTCGCCGGCCTCCCCGTGGCCTGGTGGGTCGCCCACTGGGTCGGGCCCCCGCCTCCCAAGTGGTGGTTCCGGAAAGCCCGTTGGTGGAGAGCGGCCGGTGTCCCGCCGGAGACCTGCGCCATCCAGTTCGCCAGCTTCCCCACCTTCGACGAGAGCCTGGTCAACACCGCGGCCTGGCCCGATTGGGCGTGACCGTTTCGCGCAGGGCCATGGGGCCGCGCTCGCCTGACGCCAAGCCCCGCTGGGTACGCGCTGCGGACGGCACGGTCTGCAAGCGGTGCACCTTCGCTGGTCACGCCCGCTTCCGCCACCTCCCTAAGCCCGAGAAGCCCCTGCCCGCCAGGGTGGTGCTGCGGTGGTGGCGCGGTCTCCCCGAGCCCGAGACGGTCCAACTAGTGGACCTGCCCCTGTGCGAGACCCACGCTCGGCGCACCGCCCGGCGCCTCGGCACCAGCCTTCCTCCCTGGTCACAACCGGCGTTGACGATAGACTCTGGACAACAAGGAGGTCCCTGTTGACACTTCGTGCCCTCGAACTGGCCCGCCAAGCTCGGCTCGCCGTGGGCCAGGCATATCCCCAGTACCAGGTGGAGCGCTTGCTGGACGCCCTCGTGACCGAGCTCGCCAAACCAGCTGAGCCTCCCCGGTCCGCCGAGGACACCGTGGAGCCGGTCGTCGACGAGGCGCCCACTGCTCCTGCCACCGAGGCCATCACCAAGCCCAAGCCTGTCCGTGGAGGTCCCAAGCCCAGGACCAACCCTCCCGGTCACGCCATCGCGACGGCGTAAAGGGGCTGCTCGGCTTCCGGTAAGTACCGCGCCCTCTCCTCCCTAGACGCCATTGGCCAGAACGCGGCCAACCAGGCTCGCCTGGGAGCGTACATGCAGGGCCAGCTCGGGGCCAACGCCTACCCGGGCCAGGCCACGCCACCGCTTGCCGGCGCGCTCCCCCGAGACCCGCGCGAGTTCATCACCGGTGCTTTCGGGCCCCTCACCCCCATCGTCCCCATCGGGATCGACGTCCCGCCTCCCGGCGAGGAGCGGCCCGAGCCCCGGCGCTGGCAGTACCCCGTCGGCTGGAACCTCCCTGTCGGCGTCCCCCGCTCCGAGGGCCTCACCCTCACCAACTTCGCCAACCTTCGCGCCTTGGCTGACTCCTACTGCCTAGCCCCCCAAACCCGCGTGCTGTGCTCGGACCTGGTGTGGCGCCCGGTTGGTGAACTGCATCAAGGTGATCGGATCGTTGCCTTCGACGAGTTCCCCGAGCAGGGCAAGCACCGGAAACTACGAGTGGCTACTGTCACTACCGCCGAGCGTATTGTCCAGCCCTGCTACCGAGTGACCTTCGCCGACGGTCGTCAGGTGGTTGCCTCTGACAAGCACTTGTGGCTTTCAGGGCGCATCAAGGGTGGCCGTGACGGTGGATATGGCCACTGCGACCAGTGCGGGCAAGACTACCAAGGTAGCCGAGGTCTTTCTGTCCATGTGGGTAAAACACATCTCGGTGGGCCGGTAGGGCGTCGAGGCGCCAAGAGCCCTTCTTGGCAGGGTGGGTGGGTCGCCACCCGGGACCTGCGACCAGGGTCAACCATAAGGAACTTTGGACAGCCCTGGCAAGAGGAGCGCACCTGGCAGTCAGGCTACCTGGCAGGAGCCTTTGACGGGGAAGGTTGGCTAAGTACGCCCGGCCTGGGAAATGGAAGCTTTATTGGCTTCGCACAGAAGCCAGGAGCCGTCTTGGACCAGGTTGAGGGTTTCCTCAAGGAATGCCATTACAAGTGCCGGTATGACGACGGCCCCGGTACCGCCAGAAAACTTTTGGTCAGTGGTCTCTATGACACCTTGCGATTGATCGGGACCACTCGTCCGGCTCGGTTCCTCGGGAAGGTTGAGCAATGGCTCGATGGTGCCCCCGCCTTCGGGCGGGCCCGGGGGGACCAAAGCGTCACGGTTACCCAGGTGGAGTACCTGGGCCCGCGCGAAGTTGTAGCCATCGGCACCACGACCAAGACTCTTATCGCCGAGGGCTTTTTCTCGCACAACTCAGTCGCCCGGGCCTGTATTAACCTCCGGGTCAACGAAATCCTGGGCCTCGAGTGGGACATCGGCCCCACCCACGCGGCCGAGAAGCTCATGCGGGGTGACCGCGAATCTTACCGGGACTTCAACGAGCGCAAGGCGCAGCTGGTGTCCTTCTTCCGTCGGCCGGACCCCAATTACTACGAGTACCAGTCCTTCATGCGGGCGTTGTTGGAGGACATTTTTGTCATTGACGCGGCGACCCTGTACATACACCCTTCGCGCCGCAAAGGCAAAGGTTTGATGGGCAGTGATATAGCCGGACTCGATCTAATTGACGGGACCACAATACGCCCACTCGTGGATTTAAGTGGCGCGACCCCAACACCGCCTAACGTCGCATACCAGCAGTACTTGTGGGGGGTTCCCCGGTCGGATTTGATGTCTCTAATTCTCGAATCGGATATGCCCGACATCTCTGAAGGGAAACTGGTGCCCTACCGGGCCGATCAGTTGCTTTACCTGCGTTATTTCCCGCGGGACTGGACCGTTTATGGGTTCCCCCTTGTGGAACAATCCCTCATCCCACTTTTGGCGGGTTTGGCAAAACAGCAGTACACAATGCAATGGTTCTGCTATGACGCCGAGACCGAAATCCTGACCGATGAAGGCTGGAAGAAGTTCCCTAAGGTCCGGGGTGACGAACGCTTCGCCACACGGTCACCGCAAGGCCAGTTCGAGTGGCAGGCCAGTCAGGCGCTCTACCGGTACGACTACGACGGCGACCTTGTCCACTTCCAGAACCGCCGCGTGGACCTCTTGGTCACGCCGAACCACCGGATGCTGACCCGCTACCACAACACTGATACGCGGTACCGCCAGGACACGCCGCGTGCAGAATGGCACTTCGAGCAGGCCGACACCTTCCTGGGCCAAAGTACCCGTCAAGTGGCAAATTGGCAGTTGCCCCTGTATGCCGAGTGGGCCGGCGTTTCACCTGCCAGTATCCGCCTGGGCAACCACGACATGCCGACTCAGGCCTTCACTCGCTTCCTAGGGCTTTTCCTGGCCGAGGGGTGGGTCCGTAATGACCGTGCTGAAGTATATGTAGCCCAGGCGCGGACCTCAAAGTGGTTCGCGGACATCGAGCTCGCCCTCAAGGAGACCGGGCTCCGCTGGTCCTACATGGAGGCCAACCAGCGCTTTGTGTGCTACTCGGCTGACCTGAAGCGCTGGCTACAGACTCACGTACCAGGCCGGGCCTGGGAAAAGCGGGTGCCTCGGTGGGTGCTGGAACTAGCAGCCGAAGACCTTGGCGCACTATGGGAAGGTTTCTGGTGGGGTGATGGTACTACCACTAATGACGGTCAACGACAACTCGTCACCACCTCGCGCGGGTTAGCCGATGATCTCCAGGAGCTGGGCTTGAAGGCAGGCATCGTTTCACGCGTGCTCTCTCGCAAACCGCCGGGTCCACGCTCGCGCCGACCCCAGTACATTGTCGTTACAAATGACGGGGGTCGGTCAACGACTTCCCAGGGGCGCACTGCTTGCGTACCGCCTCCCAAAACCGAACATTACCAAGGTAAGGTATATTGTCCCAGTACCCCCAACGGGGTCGTTTTGGTGCGCCGCAACGGAAAAGCGGTTTGGTGCGGCAATAGTGAGGGCTCAATCCCTGGACTTTTCCTGGACCCTGGCCCTGAGGTAACTACACCGCAACAAATGGCGCTTCTTCAGCACGCCATCAACTCCATGGCCGGCGACGTCGGCTTCAAGCACAAGATAATCGTGCTGCCCTACGGTGCCAAGCCGATGCCCATGAAGCCGGTAGCGCTGGCCGACCAGTTCGACCAACTGGTCCAGACCTGGACCCTGATGGTGTTCGAAATCCAGCCCATGGAGCTCGGCATGCTCCCCGGTCGCCACGCCGGCTCGGGTACCGGCGGTTCGGCCACGGCCACGGGCACGGGCACGGGCGCCGCCGCCATCCAGGCCGCCATCCAGAACCGCAAGTCGCTCCGGCCATTGCTCATGTTCTTGAAGCGCGCCATCTTCGACCTCATCATCCAGGACAAGTGCGGCCAGTGGGACATGGAGTGGAAGTGGGTCGGCATGGACCAGAACCCGGTCGACCCCGACAAGCGCGCCCAGGAGCTGAAGACGCTCTGGAGTTTCGGTGCCCTGTCGTTGGACGAGGTCCGGGACGAGTCGGGCAAACCGCCTTGGGGTCTGGCCATGTCCTCGGACCCCGTTTACGCGACGGCTACGGGTATCCAGCCTTTGGGCCAGGTGCCTTTTGCCATGGAGCAACAGGCCGAGGGTATGAAGCCTCCTATTGTCCCGCCCCCTCCGGCCGGCACGCCTCTGGCTGTGGGCCCGGCGGCTGAAAGCGCGGCCACAGGACAGGGGGGGACCGGTGAGCAGGCCGGACAGCCCCCAGCCCAGGGCGGGACGCCAATGGTGGCAGGCGGGACTGCGACCAGTCCCCAGGTGGTCCCTCTCCCGCCGCAGTCCCCCGAGCACGAGACCACGGTGGTGCCGCGAGGCCACATGCGGCCCAAGCGCGCCATAGCCGAGGTCACCTGGTCGCCCGAACAGCACTCGCGGGCCCTGAACGAGCTGGACATAGCGCGCCGGCTGGTGAAGAAGGGCAAGGCCCTCGCCACCTTCGTGCCCGAACACCTACCTCCCGACATCTGGGACCGGGTCATGGAAGCGGCGCAGTCCACCGACGACGACAAGGCCGACCTGCTCGCGCTCGACTGGGGCCTGGACCTTGTGATGGCCCGGTCGCACATCGCCCGGCGCGAAGCCAAGGTCGCCGCCCACCAGAAGGCCATGGCCCTGCCGATGTCGAAACTGGTCAAGCAGGTCGGCCGGCATCGGATGGGGGATGATGAGTTCATCGTGAAGGTCACCGACGGCCTGCACCAGGAACTCGCAGCCATTGCTCAAGAAGGCGTGACGGATGCCCGGGTGGCCCTTGGCAAGGGGGCCGGGGACCCGGAGCTGGCCAAGGTGCTCGGCGAGGAGGTTGTCACCCCGGCGCTCATGGACAAGGCCCTCCTCTGGGCCGGCAGCGCTGAGGTGCTGACCAAGAACCTGGCCGCCCACGAGGAGCGGGTCTCTCAAGCGCTCCGGGCCGCGTACGAGGCAGGCTTCTACCGTGGCTACCGTGGCAGTCAGTGAAGCGCCGGACGCCGAGGTCACGGAAGAGCCGCTCGGGGGTTTGCTCCTCGAACCCACAGCACCGTCCGAGCGCGCTCTTCGCGCCTTAGACTCTTGGGCTGATGAGCAAGAAGAGTAACCGCCGTCCGCACCGTCCGGTCCGTTCTCCGCGTCTCTCGGCTGCCCGCACGCTCCTCGAGGCGGCCATAGCGCAGGAGCCGGCTTTCCATGCCGAGATGGAGCGCCGAGCCGGCGAGGCGAAAGTGGCGGGGGCCGCCAAGAACCTCGACAGCATGGGGTTCTGTGTCCCTCCCGGCGCCGTCTACGGCCCGGGCTTGCTGGTCCCCCGGAGTGCTGCTCGCTAGACCGGCTTTTAGTAGAAGGCGACCCTTTCCTCAGCGAATGGGCCGACCTCGGGAAGGCCGCCAACCCCATGTTCATGGGGGGCGACCCCTACCACGACATGTTGGGCCGGTTCACCCACCCCGAGGACGCCGTCCCGGCCAAGGGCCCCCAGGAGCTCGAGCACGCCTGGCAGTCGCATGTGCACGTGGGACTGGGCGAGGCCCCCTCCGGGCAGTTCTTCCACCCGGGCGACCTGGTCTATACCTACTCGCCGAAAGAGGGCGGGCTCATACCGGCCAAGGTGACGGAAGACCAGAAGGGGACGCATTTGGTCACCCTGGACACCGGCCACGGCAAACGGCTCTACCGGCCCGAGTTGGTGGCTCACCGGGACAGGTTGCACGAGACAACGGCCGCCCAGCACCGTGCCCTGGCCGCCCAGACCAAGGACAAGCACTTGCGCGATGCCCACCTGGCGGCGGCCGCGTTCCTCCAAAACCTGGAGCACGGCGCGCCACCTGGCAAGAAGCCCTGGGACCGAGGACCCGGTTGGCGCGACATCACCAAGGGCGAGCTGCACCGGGGTGATCTTTTAGTACGGCGTGTGCACCAGCCGGACGGGACTATCCGGTACGCGTATGCCCGGGTCCGCATGGCCGGTGCGGCGACACGGGACGGCCTGGTCATGGCGCAACGTGTCCGGGGCCCTGAGGATGACCGCGTGCCTGCTGAGTTCGCCGACGAAGAGGAGGCCACGCGGACCCTGACCCGAGGTGAGCTGGCGGATAAGTTTTACCAGCGCTCCTCCGGGACTGACCGTCCCCTGCAGCCCGGCGACCATTTGGTCATGGTGGCGTCCGATGACCAGCCCAAGTTCGAATACCTGGGCACCACCACCGACGAAGATGGTCCCCATGTGCTCCTTCGGTCTCCTAACGGTAGGGAGGTCCGTATCTCGCCCTCTATGGTCTCGGAGGACTACTACGCTCCGGAAGAGACGGACTGGCTCCCCTGGAAGGGGTGGCCCAACAGGCCCGAGCCGCCGAGCGCTGAGGAACAGGTCCTCCGGTACATCAACCAGGCGGCCCACTACCGCGAGCAGGCCGGCGGGTCCCTCCCGGGCGAGGTACAGCGGCCCGTGCACGTCAACAAGGACTTTCACTACGCCCTCACCGCCGACGGCCAGCCCATCGGCATCCATGTCGGCCACGAGTACGCCGTCCTGGACCCTCAGGGCAATGACGTCAGCTACATGGCCCAGGGCGGTTGGCGGAGCGATTGGGCGGCGACTCAGGCCAAGGAGAAGGTCCACTTGGCCGACCTCCACCGCGCGGTTTCACTCCTGGCCGACCTGCACGATACCTTCGCGCCGCCGGCCAGTACGCCTCCCAAAATCTCCCTGAGACCGCAGAGTGCCCTGCAGAGCCGCCAAACGCTCGCGCAGACCTACATCGACCAGGGCGAGATCGACCTGGGACCGGACACCTTCGCCGGGCGCGCAGAAGCCAACCCCTTCTGGTGGGTACCCATGGCGTACGCGCACACGCCGGGTTCCCACATGACCTCCACGGTTGCCCACGAGTACGGGCACTTCTTGGAGCGCTACATCGCGCCCGAGGTACGCCAGAAGGCGTTTAACCTGGTCAAGACCACACCTACCCTCGACTCCCAGCTTTCTGAGTACGGCCACGCCAACATGCACGAAGCCTGGGCCGAGGCCTTCACCGAGTACGCCTTGTCGGCTACCCACACCGAGAACGAGGTGGCGCAGGGCTACGGTATCCTCATCTCCGCCCTCCGCAAAGCCGACCCGCGGCACACCTTTCCGGCGCGAATAGGATGAGCCCGTGAGCGACCCGTTCCTGATTGCCGACACCTTCGACCCGGACAACCCGCCGTTGGTCCTGGGGAGCGAGCCGGACCGGCCCATGGAACCGTGGGAGAAGGAAGCGCTCGCCGAGTTCAAAGCCTTCGTGAAAGTGTCCGAAAAACCATAACACCTAGCTAGACTTTGGCGGGTGGAGAACTCCCCCCTCATCCCCCTCACTGAACCCGAGGCCCGTTCCCTCCTCGGTTTGGAACCTCCCGAGGACTGGCACCTTTCGGCTGCTTGCAACGGTGTGGGCCGTTACGGTAACAACCCCTTCTACCCCCCGAGGGGGGGTGACCCTTCCCCCGCTCTCGTGTACTGCCGGCGCTGCCCCGTGCGCTTGCCCTGTCTCCAATACGCGCTCCTCACCAAGGAGAAGTACGGCATCTGGGGTGGCATGACCGACAACGGCCGACAGGCTCTCCGCCGCTGGCTCCGAGCCCGCGGCTACAAGGTGCCGGGTGCCGGGCGGAAGCGCTGCGCCTACGACGGCGTGGTTGTGCCCGACCATCTTGCCGCCTGAAATTGCTGGTCGGTACCTCTGACAACACTGTTATATGGTCGGTACCTCCGACAACACTGTTATAGTTGCTAGGACACTGATCGAAAGGAACCGTGTGGACACCAACCTCAAGTGGTCCTACTCCACCAGTCCCTGTACCCAGGCGACACATGCCCGCACCAGTGACTGTTTCCTCCGCTGGTTCGTGGCGCTGCTTTGGCCAGTGGGGCTACCGACGGCCGGCGCTATTTACCTGGGCCGGTACCTTGGCCGACGTCATCACAAGGACCCGCTCCGCTTGGCCCACGAGACCCTCCTCCGGCTGGAGCGCCAGTGACCGCCCTCCTTATCGTCCTCGGCGTTATCGGCTACACTTTCGTCGGTTGGGTGGCCTTCATTGTTGCCTGTGCCCTCGAGTCCAAGGAAAGTCATTTGGCTGACCCCCTCGACAGCGTGTTGATTGCCCTAATCTGGCCCATACTCGGGCCAGTCGCCCTTTCGGTCCTGATTGCTCGTCCCCTTGGGCGGCGGCTAGCCGCTTTGACACTCCACCTCATCCACTTCCTCAACCCCAACAAGACAACCTGGTCGAAGTGAAGGAGCGGAAAGACCGACTGGTAGCCCAGCGCGCGCTTGTGGCTGGCCTGATCTCCACCGACGACTTCCGGTAGGCTAGCCCGCCCGAGGGTGCTCTAACTGCTCCTCCACCGGCTCCCCCTGGGGCCGCACGGCTTCCGGCACCACCCCCCGAGAGAACGTCGGGATGGGGACCGCTGTTGGGAGCCCGAGGTATTCCAGCAGCTCTGTCCACGCGCCGAACACCGTGACACCCGCGTAGCTGCGCCAGTCCCGGGGGGTCCAGGGCCGGGCCGGCGACCAGAGCTCCACGCCCGCCCGGGGGATGTAGGTCATCTTCTTAGGGTCATCATCGACAACGATCAGGGGGTCACCCGGCCCATAGCGTTCCGCCACCGCGCGCTTGCCACCTGGTCCCTTGATGACGAGCTCGTCGAAGGGGACGTTCCATTTGGTGAGCCACCTGTCCGTCGCGCCTTTGGTGTGCGGCGGCCGGTCGGAGGCCACGATGAGCTCGTACCCTCCCTTGTGCATAGCCTGCAACGCGGCGATGGCCGTGAAGTCGGGGGCCACGTTGGAGTAGAACACCGACCGGTTGAACTGGTCGACCAGCCACTTGCCCATCTCGGGTGTGGGTAGGTTCTCCTCGATCCAGTAGTTGGTCATCTCGGACACCACGAGCGTCAGGCCGAAGTGGGCGTTCAGGGCAGCGGCGATCTCCTCCGTCAGGAACCCTACTTCAAACCACCCCGTCAATATCGCAGAGGATTGCTGGCCGTTGGGCCAGGTCCGCTATCGACTTGACAGGGTGATTTACCATTTCGCACGTTGCTTGGATGTTCTGGGCTGCTTCGTCTATGCTGACCCGCGCGGCCTGGGCCGCTTGCGCCATATCGTAGTAAGTGATATTTCGTGGGTCGTCATGTGGGTTGAAGGGTTCTAGGCACCCGCAACTGGTGCAAATTTTGACCACCTCCTTCCATTACGGTTAGGCGGAACCCGTTTTGCGGTTTCCGCGGCCTTTTGTTCGGGGGTCAGAGCGTTCCACCAGGCGCGTCGCGCGGCGGCAACCGTCGCTCGCTGCTCAGTTGTCCAATGTTTGTGGCCGCCACGCAACCCGGCGCGCCGTGCTCGCTCAGCGCGCTCTTCCGGAGATAAGGCCAGGAGGCGAGAACGCGCAGCTTCGGCTAACTGGAGGCGTCGTTCGGGAGTAAAGACCCCTGGAGGATGGGGGTGCAAAGCAGCCGCCTCACTGGCTCGCCGAATAATGGCGGCGCGCCGCTCCGGCGATAATGTTTGCCATCTGCGCTTAGCCGCTCTTGAACGCCGGAGTTGCGCTTCTGGTGTCTTGTTCCTCCGGTACCACTCGCTATTAGCCAGACGTCGCGCTTCCGCCTCTGGCAGGAGGTCTAACCTATCCCCGCCGGCTGTGGCATTGACTAGTCGCGCTCCCTGTTCTCGTAGGAGCGCTATCCAAGAGCGTTCGGCTTGGTCCAGGTCTTCACGCGCCACTTCTTCCAATAAAACGATCTGCGGACTAAGGCCTTGGTCAAGCAACGCGCCTATCCATTTCTCGCGCCAGTTTTTCCGCGACCGTCGTGCCTGAGAGAGATGGTTGGATAACCGTATGGTCAACGAGGTGCGGGTTTGCCCGACATACCGCAGCTCTTGGGTGCGAGGGTCGAGTAAGCCGTAAATCGCGTTCATGATCGGGAGCTCATAGTCGGGCGCTTCCAACCCCGTGTCTGGCGTCGGCTTCCGGCCCGCAGGCCCAGCCTGCACCCACACGAGGTACACCAGTCTAGTCTACTTCCCTCGTCAGAAATAGCGATGCGCGTCTGTTATACTATCTACAACAAACAAACAACGCGAAACGGAGGATCGGTTGCAAATCCACAAAGCTGCCAACGAGGTCATGACCCTGGCCCTCAACGACAAGGCCGAGAACCTGGCCCGCTTCATCCAGACCGTCCCGGCGGACGAGCTCCGCCAGGCCACCTACGAACTGGCCGTCTGCAGCTCCTGCATCTTCCGGTGCCTGATGAGCGAGTTCGCCCCAGACCTGACCGCCGGCCAACGCGAGGATCCCTTCGGTCCCGAGCTCAGCCAAGAAGCCGTGGGCTGGTGGCTGGGCTTCGTCTCCGAGCTGCAGGAACCCGCCGCGTAGTTTGCAAGCTGTAGCAGCCGCCATGGACGGCGGCTGCGTTGCCCGCCCGAGCGAAGCGAGGGCGGAACACCTTCCTCTTGGTGGAACGGTGACCCTCACTTGTTGGAAAACCCAGGTGGCTGCCCTCCGTTGCCGCCACCTGGGTTCCTTCCTCTCGGAGCCAACGGCTACCTCAGGTGGACCACTCTACCCCGTGTCCGATCTCTTCCGACACTCGACCATAAGTTCGCCGCTTCACCTGGGCCGGGATATACTGACCCCATATGGAGCTGTCTGAGGCTCTTGCACGCGTGCCGGCCGGAGAGGCCACCTCGCGGGAGACCATCACTCCCGACGAGCTGGCCGCACTGCGGCGCGCCGTCCGGGGGGGTGGCCATGCAGCCGCTTATGCCCGGGAGCGGCTCCAGTTAGCCGGGGCGGCTGTGCCGGAGACCTTGGGTATCCCCTACCGCCCCCTACCCGGCAAGTCCCCGGAGGTGCTTGGCCACACTTCTTGAGCGCGTTGAACCCCTTCAGACCATCAACATCAATGTCCCCATCCTCAAGGTCGAGAAGGGAGGCGACGGGACCCTCCTGGTCCACGGCAAGGTCACCGACGACGGCATCGACCTCGACGACCAGATCATCGACAAGGACTGGGCCCGGGAAGCCCTCCAGAAGTGGTTCGAGGGTTACGGCAACGTCCGCCAGATGCACTCCACCCAGCTCCAGCCGGGTGGCAAGGGGGTAAAGCTCGAAGAGGGGACCGATGGCTTCTACCTCACCACCAAGGTGGTCGAGCCCGTAGCGGTCCGCCTCGTCGAGGAAGGCATCTACAAGGCCTACAGCATCGGCGTCTCCAAGCCGGTCATCGTCCGCGATCCCGTGGCCCACAAGGGCCGGGTCAAGGGTGGCATCATCAGCGAGGTTTCCCTGGTCGACTTCCCGGCCAACCCCCGCTGCGTCGTAAAGCTCGTCGACGAGACCGGCGACGTGCAGAAGGTCTTCAAGGGAGGCACCGAGGTGCTCGAGCTCCCCGACGCGCCCATGACCCTCTTCGACGACATGAGCGACCTGGCCGACTGGGACCTCTCGGATGCTCCCTTCGACCTCGACCCCGAGTTCGCCTTCGATCCAGAGCTGGCTGCCTTCATGGAGGCGCCGGCGGACTTCGACCCCAACTTCGACGACTCCGCCGTGGACGAGAAGTCCCTCCCCGAAGCCGAGCTCACCAAGTTCGTAAGCGCTCAGGCACGCCGCAGGGATGCCAAGTCCGGTGTGGCCATGAAGGATGGTTCCTTCCCGATCCCCGACGAAGGCCACTTGCGCTCCGCCATAGGCCATCTGGGGAACTACAAGGGCAACAAGTCTGCGGCCAAAGCCCACATCATCCGCCGGGCCCGTGCCCTCGGCCTGACGCACCTGCTCCCCAAGGATTGGCATATCGGAGGCGGCAAGAAAATCGAGGAGCCCGTGGCTATCAAGGAGACCAACCCTCTCTTGGTGGAAGCCGCCAAGCTCCAGGCCGAGGGCCGGCACGAGGAGGCGCTGGCCAAGCTCCAGGAAGCCGTTGACGGCGCTCTCCGGGTCGAGCACCTCGACCTCACCGGCCAGCAGCCTCAGACCGCTCTTGTGGCTGAGCCTTCTCAGCCCGCCCCAGCCGCTACCGCCGCTCCGGAGCGCGTGCTCGTTCTCGCCAAGATGGGAGTCGGTACTCAGTTCCGTGTACGTCAGCTTCACGACGTTGTCTGCCCGGCCTACAGCTGGGAGACGGTAACCGCCGCCTACCCGCACCTCGACAAGAACGGTGTGGCCGCTCACCTTGGTCCCAAGGCCCTCGCCCTCATCCACGAGATGCTCCTCCACGAGGTCGAAGAGAACGCTGCCAACAAGGGCGCCGACACTCAGGACGTCCTGAACCTCCGGTGCGCCTACGAGGACCTGGTGGCTTTCCTCAACTCCGAAGCCGCTGAGCACACCAGCGAGTCCGTGCTCGTGTCGGCCCGGGCCGACCTCCACAAGGCCTTCGCCGAGGACTATCCCGACACCCACGTTTCCCCGCTCACTTTTGACGGCGCGTCTGATGCCCGTCGCTGGAACCGCGGTTATGTCCGTGATGGCCGTCAGCCCGAGAACGCCAGCTCCTCGGACAAGAAGATGCCCGGTGGGCACTCGACCATCTCGGCTAGCCAGTTCCGTCGTGGCCCGCTGACGGCCGGCGAAGAGCGCAATGCGCCCGAGACCACCAAGGCCATCGCCGGGGCTCTTCTGTCCGACCTGCATGACCACCTGGCCCTCGCCTTCCCCGAGCTTTGCCCCACCGGCGCCGTACCGGGCTTCGAGCCTCTCGCCAAGGGCGAGCAGTTCCCCGTCATCGGCCTCAACCCACCTTCGGACGAGCACCCGAAGAAGGAGACCCCCCCCAAGCCGGAAGGTATCAGCCACACCGACTTGCCGGGTGGCGACTGGGACCCGAGCGCCGTGCAGAAGCCGGCGCCCGCTGGCGGCGCCCCGTGCCCGCCTGGTGGCCAGGGCCTCCAGTCCCCCGACCTGCCCAGCATGAAGATTTCCGAAGCCGAGCTAACCAAGGCGCTCGACCCTGTCCGGGCTGAGCTGACCAAGGCCCTCGGCGTAGTCCAGACCGCCCTCACCGACCTCTCCTCAAGGGTTGAGGCGTTGGAATCGGCCCCAGACCCGGCCCAGGCTCCATGGCGTGGAGCAGTGGCCGCCGCTCTGCAAAAGGCCTTTGCCAGCCAAACCGACCCGCAGACCGAAGAGGCTCTGACGACGGTCGAAAAGGGAGCGCTCCAGGCGAGGCTCGACCAGGTGGAGTACCTGCGTCGGCAGACCCGGCACTCCAACCCGCAGTTCCGCCTCGCAGCCGAAGCTGAGCTGAAGAAGCTCCTCGGCGCCTAGAACCCAAGCACGGAGGTACTTGGTAACCACACTCGACAGCTTGCACCCGGAGCGCTACAGCCGGGCCAAGGACATGGTCACCTCGAAGATGCCCGACCTCGTGAAGGGCGTCGGCTTCGCGAAGCCAGGTGGCAACAAGCCCCTTACCGATGACGGTGAGATGTTCCGGCGGGCAATGGACGCCGAGCTGGCTCTCTACACCGCCGTCAAGCAGTCCGTTTCCAACCCCGAGCTGGTAAAGGCCGCCATCAACCCGGCCTTCACGAGCCAGTTCGGTCTTTTCCTGTCCCAGACCCCGGGCCAGGCCCAGATGAACAAGTGGGTGGCCGAGCTCAACCAGATGCTCTCTGCCGAACTGGGCAAGAACATCTCGCTCACCAGCCCCCTGGCGTCGGGCTTCGTACCCTTCGACCTGCTGGCTCCCTCTCGGCTGATCTACCCGGTCTACAGCCCGCTCCGGAACAAAATCCAGCGGGTACCCGGCCAGGGCACCAGCCACCGGGCCAAGCTGGTCACCGGTGTGTCCGGGTCCCAGACCCTGACCGGGCAGACCGGCCTCGGCGGGTTCAACATCGGCATCTCGGAGTTCCCCTCGGGCCAGGGTCTCAGCACCAACTGGCCCATGCAGCTCCCGAGCGCCGGTACCCAGCAGGCCGTGGACTTCAACATCCCGTACAAGTTCTTCGGCCTGACCGAGTCCCTCTCCTGGCTTGCCCAGTTCGAGGGCCAGGGCTTCGAGGACATCAGCGCTCTCGCCAACATGATCCTGCTCCAGGAGTTCATGATGGGCGAGGAGTACACCATCCTCTCGGGTACCGGTACCAACCTGGCTGCCCCGACTGGTGTAACCGTGACCCCTCGGGCACCCGGTTCGGGCGAGGTAGCCGTGACCGGGGCGACCACCACAGTTTACGCTGAGGTCACTGCGCTCAACTATTTCGGTGAGAGCATCGCTTCTGCCTCTGGTTCGGTAGCTGTCACGGCCGGGGACGTTTACGACGTTTCCTGGGTCGGCGTTCGCGGTGCTTTCGCCTACAACGTCTACGTCACCACTGGGAGCACCGCTGGCACGTACTACAAGGCCAACTCGAGCCCCGTCGGCGGCGTCGCCTTCACGCTCCAGGGCGCTCTGCCCACTTCGGGCACCGTCGCCCCGAGCACCGACTCCGGTACGGGTAACTCGAACGTCTACGAGGGCATCATGTCGATCATCGACGGCCATGCCTCCACCGACGCTGGCGTTTACCCCTCGAGCCCGGTCGTCTTCCAGGGCGGCTACGTGAACAAGTCCGTGGGGGCCACCCCGACCCACGACCTGATCTTCACCGCTCTTGAGACCATGTTTGACGGCACCGGCGCCTATCGCGCCGACCCGGCCGAGATAGTCGCCGAAGGCTCCGACCTCGGTCGGCTGACCGACGAGATCATCAACTCCGGTGCCTCGAACACCGCCTACCGCCTCTTCGTCTCCCAGAACGAGGTCGGCCAGATCACGGCCGGTGGCGCGGTCTCCGAGTTCATCAACCCGGTCACCCGCAGCATCGTCAAGCTGCTGGTGCACCCCTTCCTGCAGCAGGGCAACATGTTCGCCCTGAGCTACCAGCTCCCCATGCCTTGGAGCAACGTCTCCAACGTCTGGGAGAACGTGCTCGTCCAGGACTACCTCTCCATCGCCTGGCCCGTGATCGACCTGTCGTTCCGGTACAGCCTCGTGATGAACGGTGCCCTTTGCTGCTACGCCCCGCAGTACAACGCGGTTATCTCCGGGCTCCAGCGCTCGGTGAAGCCCTACACCTAGGCACCCTGAGCGGCGGCCCGGTGACCCTGACCGCCGGGCCGCTCTCTAACCCGAAGGAGGCAAAATGGCCGTTCCCGGCTCCTACTCTTGGCCCAACCTGGTGGCCCAGTTCGGCCCCTGCCCGGCGGACTACCAGACCGATTTCTACTTGACTTCGGTGAGCGCGTCGACCAACCAGCGCACCCTGGTCAAGACGTGGGGGGATGACTACGAGCAGGGCTGCATCGACCCGGCTGCCCTTCTGCGCATCCTCACCAACAACAGCTAAGCGGCCGGCTACTAAACTGGCCCCGGAGGTACTTGGCAACTAAGAGTTACCGCTGTCAGAGCAAGAGCGACCAAGAGATGGTTTGGCTCGGGTACGTGGACCCACGTACCGGCACCACCTTGTCCTTGAAGGCTCATGAAGTAGGCGAGGTTGCCTTCACCGACGAGCAGGTCAAGGCGCGTCACGCCGACGACTTCATCGACGATTGGCTCGATCTCCTCCCCGCCGAGAAGCCCGAGCGAGCCTCCAAGCCTGCCGTGACATCCACCGAGGAGGTGCCTGCCTAACAACCCCTACGGGGCCGCTTATGCGGTAGCACAAACCACTCTAGGCCTGGGCCTGGAGCCGACCAAGGGTACTGCTGCCACCACGTTCCTTTGGGTCCCCGTCCGGGACCCGAAGTACAAGCCAAACCGCACCTTCCTTGCGGACAACTCGCTCCAGGGCAGCATGGTCACGACCTACTCCCTGACCCCCGGCCTGCGTTACGACAGCCATGGCTGGGACTCCTACGTCTACCTCGACACCTTCCCGATGTTGGTGCGCGCCGAGCTTGGTTCGCCCGACACGGTCACGGCGCCCGGTACCACGACCGCTACCACTCTCTCGGCAGCCATCCAGCCTGGGTACGGCACAAGCACCAACCCGGTGACCGTTGCTGCCACCTTCAACAAGGGCGATTACATTTCCATCGGGTACCCGGGCACCGATACTACCCACTACAACGGCGACCTCGAGACCCACCAGATCACCAATGTCACCGGCACCGGTCCTTACAGCCTGACCCTGGCCACCACGATCAATAACCCTCACGCCAGCGGCGAGCCGGTCCAGGGCCTCTACAAGCACAAGTTCTCCCTGTTGAACCTCGGTGGGCTGGGCAACCAGCCGCCTACCTACACGATCATGGACTTCGACGGCGAAGAGTGGCGCCAGCTCACCGCTGGTCAACTGGACGAGCTCACCATCAAGGGCAACGCCACCGAGCTGGTGGACTACACCTGCACCTGGTTCGCGAACCCTTCGGTCACTCCCACGGCTCCCTCGACGACACCCTTCACGTCGACTCGTCCGGTGCCTTCTTACACCACGGCGTTCCTGATGAACGGTACCCAGGCTTTCGATGTCGAGGACTTCGAGATCGACCTGAAGCGCGGCACCAAGCCCATTCCGGCTTTCACCGGTACCGAGGAGTATTTTGAATATTTCGCCGGGCCTCTCGAGGCTACCGGCAACAAGCTAACGGTGATCGAGACCAGCGGTGCCCCCGAACTGACGGCCTTCCAAAACGGCCTGAACCAGCCGTTCGACTTCTACCTGTACGACCTCTGGACCGGCAATGCCATGCGTATCCACTCCACCAACGTCATGTACGTGACCGGTGAACTGACCCGGTCCAAGGAGTACGTCGAGGCCACCCTGACTTACGACTTCCTGCCCAGCTCCGCCGATACCACGACCGTGAGCGGTGGCGTGAGCCCGCTGTTCATCGAAGTCGCTAACGCCCAGTCCACGGCGTACTGAGTCCATTAGAAGGAGATAACATCATGCCTTTCTCCAAGTACCTCGAAGAGGGGGCGCTCGGCCTCTACTTCGGTGACTGACTCAATGACCGCTCAGTCTGCCGCGCTTACTGAGCCGAGGGAGGTGGTCGCTCGGCCGCACCGAGCATAAGTGTCGCGCCCACCGGGTTAGACCTCGTGGGGGTGCAGACCAACCCCTTCGAGGTCACGCTCAACATCTCGCTCTACGACGAGAACAACAACCCGCTGGCCTGGTCCTTGATGGGACTGCCAGGGGGCGCTAACCCCCCGTATTGTTTCGTAGGGGGGTCTTTCGGCCACGAGGTGCCTGCTGACGAGCCCACCATCACGTCGCCGGCCACGGGACAGCTCGTGCTGTCGTGGACCGCTGCCCAGACCACAGCCCTCACTTCGGCTGAGGTCTGGTACCTCTCCGTCTACATCGGCGGTGTTGGCCCGCTCACGATCCTGACCGGCAATTTGACCTGCAACCCCCCCACGGATGCGGGCAGTTCGGCAGCCCAGGTGGCGGACCTCTCCGTCTTCGTGGGGCGTGGGTCGGCCACCGTTACGGCCACGGTTGGCGGTATGGCTCTACCGAACGCTGGCAACACCAACGTGGTCGCTGCGAGCGGCACCGCGCTGACCATCCCCGCACCTGCTACCTATAACGCGAACGATGTAACGCTTTCCGGGGATGTGGTCTATACCTTCCCGGCGCTACCTTCGGCGGGTTCCAACGAGTACTTCCTCCTGAAGGTCAACCAGCCGAGTTCTGGTGGTCCCTTCACTGAAACCTTCCCCACCGGTACGGTGTTCGATACTACGGGCGACACGCAGCCCACCGCACCGAGCGCGGGCAGTTTCAACCTGTACAACATTTACAGCATCGACGGCGCGGCTTGGCACGTGCGGCCGGTACTGCTGGACGGGATAGCGCCTTCGGGTGGCGGTGGGGTACCAGCGGGTGGCGGTGGGGTACCAGCCGCAACGGCCGCCGGTCAGACCATCATTTCCGGTGCCTCCAACGAGTGGGAACTGACTACTGCGGCGACGGTCGATACGGTCAATACTCCGCAAGCTGACACGCAAGCAGGCTCACCGGGGTCCAACCCCTCAGCCAGTAGCTCCAACCATGCCCACCCTCTGAGCCTGCTCGGGCGGTCGATGTTGTTTAGCCCGCTGTTTGCTCCCAACTATGCCAATGACCTCACTCTCGATGGTACGACTACGTTCGCCAACGCCCCGGAATGGGGTTGGAGCACCCTCCAACCCATTACGCTTTCGGGGTCAACATACTCTGCCAAAACAGGATGGGACCTGTTGGGAATATGGGGGCCAAACTACTCTGGTTGTCGGCTGATCGCAGCGCGTAATATTACGCTCGACGCCGGGATTAGTCTTGAGCCGGATGTCTCTGGTGGGACGCTTATCCTCTCGGCCTCCCAGGCTATCACGATCAATGGGACCATCAATTGTAGCGGCGCTAATGCGTCGGGCGCAAGCGGGGGTTCACCGGCAGCAAACGCTTCAAATGTTTGGGCTTACTGCGGGTACCCAGGAGCGGATGGCGGGACGGGTAGCGCAACCACCAATAACAATACCTCCTCATGGGGCGCCCCAGGCGGCGCCGGCGGAAATGCGGGCTCAAATACGGGAGGTAAAGGCGCCCTCAATGGTTCTGCCTACTTTGGCTTTTTCTGGTCGCTGGAGAGCATGCTGTTTCTTATGGGATGGGGGGGCGATATACGCACCCTAAGCCAGGTATACCCATATGGTGGGAACCAGGGGGGTGCCGGCGCCGGCGACGGGTATAATTCCGGCGGCGGAGGCGGCCAAGGTGGTGGCATGATAATCCTCATAGCGCCGAGTATCACGCTCGGTGCCGGCGCTGTCCTCAACGTGTCCGGCGGTGCAGGCGGGAACGGTAGCGTGGCCAACAGTAGTGGGGCTGGCAGCGGTGGCGGCGGTGGTGGCGGCAATGGCATCATTGCGATGCATGCCTTGGAATACAGTATCAGCTCGACTGCTTCGTTGTTGCGAGCAGGTGGAGCGGGTGGGGCTGGCGCTGGTACGGGGTCGCCCGGTGCTGCTGGCCAGAGCAACGGTGGTCTTCTTTCTGACCCGCCTGTTGTGAGCGGGGGCTTTGGTTACGGTGGCGGCTGCTTTATTAACCAATGGCAGTAACCGATGTCACTAACTGAATACACCGTCACGGCACCGAACGCAGGGCTAATCTTCTACGGCCCGGACCCCACGGTCACCCTGAATATTACGGCGGGCGCTTCCAGTTATACGGTCATTGACATTTACGGCACAACCGTGTCCAGCGGGTCGATCAGTTCCACGGCAACGTCCTTTTCTCCCACGCCTCCCACCGGGGGTTTCGTCAATGGCTGGTACCTCGTACAGATCACAGGGGCCTCGCACTACGCCATCAGTGCCTTCGTAGTTATCAACAATGACTCCCGCTTTCCTACCGCTCCAGCATGGGGCGCTCCGATTACGGGGGCCGATTACGCCTACTTTGGCGACGATTTTGTCGCTTATGGTATCTCGCAGATAGGTGCTTACCGGGATGGTTGCATCCAACAGGCGAACCAGCCTACCAGCCAGACGACTACTGGTGGGTTCCCAGCGAATGCCATTACGAGCATCCAAGATCGTTTGGCGTTCAACCTGTCGTGGCAAACTGCGGATACAGTTCGCCAACCCATCTACATTGTGGATTTTCCAAATGGTGGGGTTGACGCAGTACAGATCGGGAACCTACGGTTTACTCGTCGAGGGGGCCATACGGATGCTGCGTCACTTACGGTTGGGCCAGGCTCCTCTTTTGGTTACAAACTGACCGTTACCGACACGTCTACGAGCACCGTATCTGAAACGCACGACAACTGCCTTGATGAGGCGGCAATTATGGCGGCCGTCAATGCACAGACAGACGGTTGGTTGTACGCTTGGGGTACCCACCTAGGCACCCCTACCCAAACTACGACGACTCTCGGGAACGCGTACACTCTTGGTGTTATCTCGGTCGTCCAAGGTGTGTTCGCTTACAACGCCTGCGGGGTGACCTGGTTCTCTGGACCATCTAACGAGCCGAGTGCTGGCGACCCTGCTGGGGCAGCGGCCTTCATCTCTACCGTCCATGCCGCGAACGCAAGTGCCAAAGCGCTGGTTCCGGAACTGCTGGGAGCTGGTAAGGGTGGTATGGCAGACTGGGTGGCGGCGATGCAGACGATCGGTGTGGAACCAGACGGTGTCTCATTCCATGCCTACAACCTGGTGGATACCGCGGACCTGGACATGATGGACCAGATGGTGCCCCCTGTCATATCAGCCATTACGGCTGCATGGCCAAACTGTAGGATATTTGAGACGGAGTACGGCGATGACGGTGATGCCGGCTGGACGGGTGCCTATGCGACCATAACCACCCTGACGTCCGCCGTGGCTAGCGGGACCACTAACGTTTCCACGCTAGCAGTGAGTGCCCTGACTAGTGATCTTCCCCAGGGCTCGACGGTAAAACTCTCGAACGGTAGCGATTCACAGGGCCTGGTCACTACCGCTGACGCGGCTAGTGGTAGTACGACGATCTCAGTACAGCCGTTCACTGCGAGTTACAACTATGGAGTTGGCTCGACGCTCCGGCCTTCGAGCATCTATTCACCCTACCAGGCTACGCGAGCCATGCCGGTACTTGCCTACTTGGAAAGCGTCGGCATTCCGAAAGAACAAGTGTACTGGTTCTACTGTGCTTCCCACGGTTTTGGCTTTCGCTCATGGTGGAAGCAGGGAGACGGCTCGTTGGACCCGATCTGGCTAGCGGCGAGAGGCTTCTCTGAACGTGTATATGGTCGCAGCTTCAAGTACCGTCAACGCTTCAGTGGACCGCTTGATCGCATGCTCCTGGCTCTACAGTGGACCGATGCAACCGATCAGGTGTGGTGGTATTGGACCCCGGGCTTGGACACCGCTACCTTGAAGCTGTCAGTGAGTGGCAGTTCTTCGCTGACTCTCCACGACTGGGCCGGTAACGAAGCGACCGCGACGGTGACTAACGGTGAAGTAACTACCACCGTCACCAATCTCGGACTGTATGTGACAGCTCCCATTGGTGCCAGTATCGCGGTAGAAGATCTGAATGGTGGATTGATTGATCTCGGGACCAATATGCTGGACAGCGCCCATAACCCTTGCGTGATTACCACCAGTTCGACGGTGGGCGCTGACCAGTCTGGTAATCCCAACCACCCCGGAGTGGACTGGCTGGTTACCGGCCAGGACCCGATGACGGCTGATCGAACCGGCAATGGTCAGCAGCCATGGGTAGACTCCACAGCATCCTTTCCCAGTACCCTGACCTTCACCTTCGATGGACCAACGACAATCGATCGTTTGTTACTGCTCGGGGCACCCCCGTTCCAACGCTCATCTACGACTCAATTTGAAATTCAGTACCAAGCGCCAGGCAGCAGCAGCTGGGTGACGGCTTATTCGTATTCAAACCCAACAGCCACCACGTCATCTATGGTGGGCGGCTGGAGCGTAAGTTCGATACCCGTTTCATCGGCGTATACTCCCTACAACCTGGCATACCATTTTGACTGTCAGTTATCGCCAGTTATAGTGCAGGCGCTGCGGGTCATCATTCAAGCATCGAGCTGGGGCAACTCGCCTGGGGAAATCTGGCGCAACGCAACAGCCAAGGCCTTCTTGCGCTTCGTAGGGGCATACTGCTTGAGTGCGGCAAAAAAGCCGGCGATATTGGTATGAGAGGGCTAGGACGTCGGCTCAACGAACAGTTAAGGCAGGACCCACTATTCTGGTACCCGGAGGTGCTTGAGCCTAAACGCGGTCCAGCAACACGTCCAGGGCATCCTCGACGGCCTGGCCATCCCGTCCTACGGCATCAACCTGAAAGCCTACGTCGCTCCCCCGGTGCCCGACCAGGTGAACTATCCCCGGTGCTATATCTGGGGCGCCAACTACGATGAACGCCGGCTCACCCTCCCGCGCGCGGCTTACCAGCAACCCCAAACCGGCGCCACCAAGGAGACCACCTACCACCTCCAGGTCTTCCTGTACGCTACCGAGGACCCGAACGGCCCGAACATCGCCACCAACTTCCCGGTCCTGATCGACACTGTGATGGAGGCCCTCCGGAGCGCGCCCATCGGCATCCAGATCACTGACCCGGTCACCGGCGCCTCCTCGGGCTTGCTTGCCATCGGGGAAGAGATGACCGTGGATTACGACTACGAGCGGAGCCTGGCCGACCAGCGCTACGTCCGGATGGGCGCACAGATCACCGTGACGATCTGGGAGACCTTCCAGTCCTAGATCACTGGGAGACCTTCCAGTCCTAGATCACCCGCTCGATCTGAGCAGTGAAATAGGCGGTGCCGGTGTAGCTGGCAATTAGTGCCACGGTGCTGGGAGTAACGGTGGCGTTCCACTTCAGATCAGTGGGAAAGCCCCACACGGCCGTCCAGGCCGGTCCGGGAACGGTGAGGGCCAGGCTGGCAACGGTGGTGCTGGCGCTCGTCGTCCCACTGTTGGGGTTGGCTACCGCCGCCGTGGCATATTGCTGGTACGCGCTGCCAGCGTCAAAGCTCTGGAGCACCACCGTCATGGTCCCCGAGCTGTTCACGGCGGCGGACCAATTCACACGGTAAAGGTGGCCGGCACCGTTGTTCAGGACGGGCTGCAGTTCCACTATCGTGATGTTGGTCTGGTTGCTCACGGCCAGCCCTGCCGCCGAGGTCCAGGCAGGTGCGCCGTCGGAGACCTTGCCCATCACCACCCAATCGCTAGCCTGGATGTGCGCCAGGATGACCTGGTCCCCTTTCTGGGGGAGATAGCTCTCCATGTACCGCAAGCCGTAGGCGGTGCTGTTGGGGGCTCCCAGACCGTCCTGGATGAAGCCAGTGGCGCCGTTGATCTGCACGTCCACCGTCGGCATCACCCTCACGGCCGTCCCGGAAGCCTGGGTAGTAGGGGAAACCTGGCTCCGGATGCCCTTGGCGTTCAGCACCCCGATCACGCAACGCCACAGGTTGGTGCCAGCGTTCGACACCGAGACCACCTGGACAAAGTTGGTCTCCGGAGGTGCTATTTGCAGCCAGGCACCACGCGCCACCGGAGCACCGCCTCCGGCGCTCGGCATCGACAGGGTGACCTGGCGGTCTCCGGCTGTTAGCCCCGCCCCCAGGGTGGCCATCCCAGCCGCATGTGCCCCCACCACCGTTCCCCAGCGCCAGGGCGCGTCCACGAAGGGGTGAGGTCGCACCCGCTTCTGGAGGGTCCGGGCCAGGGTCCCGGGCATCATGGGCGGGGCGGACCAAACGTTGCTCATGCGGGCGCCATCTCGAACATGATCCAGGCCCAGTTGGGGGTCTGGGGCACCTGCGCGCCGAGGACCACCGGGCCGGTCGGGACGGGTGACCCGCTGTCGAGCCACCCGATGCCGTCGGTGTTGGAGAGGACCAGGTTGGGCTGCGCGGTGCTGTTCGCCACCAGCACCGGGCTCATGGCTGCCTGGCCGGCGTCGTTGTTCTTGGCGAAGACCACGGCCCAGGACTCAGCCAGGCCGGTATTGAAGGCCTGGGTGAAGTGGCTGACCGTGCTGGCGGTCCCGGTGACCGGAGAGCTCAGCGCACCGCTGGTCCCCAGGTAGCTGACCGACTGCCCGCCCAGGGCGTCGGCCGAACCGTTGTTGGTGACCACGACATTGTTGTCCCCGGCGGGCGGGTCGAAGAGGTAGTAGACGGCGATGTACCGGTCGCCCGGCACCTGGGTTGTGGTGTACTGGGCCATGGCCACGCCGCCATAGGTGACGCTGGAAATGCCCAGGCTGGCCGTTCCCCCGAAGACCCCGACCAGGAGCACGGTATGGCCCGTAACCCCGTCGCTGGTGAAGTTCGATGCCGAGACGCTGTGGTCCCAGGTCAGGTTCGCCGGGGTACCCGTGAGCACCCCCCCATCGCTGGTGTTGTCCATGCTGATGGTCGAGAGGGTTTGGCCGATGTCCAACGCCGGCACCGAGACCACCCGGCCGGCCAGTTGTATTGTGTCGTCATAGCGCACCGTCAACCGGATGGTGTCGACGACTACCTTGACCCCATTTGGGAACTGGCTGTTCGGACCGCCGAGGCCAAGCTGGGGCCGGTAGACCATGAACACGTCGTCGATGTCCCAGGCGCGCACGCCGCCACCCGTCAGTCTGCTTGGGTTCGTTGGGTCGGGGGTACCGTTGATCGAGGAGAAGGGACTGGGCGGTGCGCTCACCTGTACCTGCCAGGCTGCCGAGATGCCTTTGTTGTACAAGTCGAACTGGGCCTGAGCCTGCGCCTGGGCCAATGACAGGGCAAGGTTCGAGTTCAGGAAGCTCGGCACGCGCCCCATCGGCCCTCGGACGTAAGTCGGGCTGGCGGGGTTGTTGTCAAAGGCTTCCTGCTGGAACTGAGAGGTGATCGCCGAAGCGCTCACCCCTGTTGGCGGTAGCGCAGCCCCCACGGCGGCGATGTAGTAGTCGTTGGCGATGTCCTCACGGGTCAGGCTGACCACACAAGCCGTCGGAGTGGTGTAGGGGCTCGATAGGAAGTCCCCAGTGCCATGGAGGCCCTGAGAGGACAGGAGGTGCCCTGTAGCCAATCCTACGGCGGTAGTGGAGTCGTCGGTGAAGGTCCAGAGCACGGGTTGGGTGGTGGGGTCGGGCATGGCCTTCAAGACCAAGATGCCGTTCACGTCGAAGTAGACCTCCCCGCCGGCGGCCGCCACGAGCTGCATGATGGCCTGCCAAGGGTCCTGGCCCTGGTCATAGACCACACTCGGGACTGTCCAGTCGGCGATGGGCGTGCTGGTGCCGGGAGCGTAGCCTGAGAAGGAATACTGCAGGGGCGGCGCGCCGGGGTTCTGTGCCCAGATGGGGTTCAGGAAGGCCTGCACCTCGTCGCCCAGGGCTCCCGAGGGGGTGGCCGGGAAGGTGTACGCGTTGGTGAGCTGGCGCTGCTGGATGACCCAGCTCCGGTCGTAGACGGTCAAGGTGGCCACGATGTCGATACCGGAGTCCTGGAGCTGGCTTTGGGCGATGGTGAACAAGCCCAAGGGCACCTGGCCGCTGCTGCCGGTCTGCTGGTCGACCAAGCTCATCGAAATGGCTACCTCGGCCGAAGCGTTCCGCGGACTGGTCGCTCCGGCGCCGGCACCGAAGGGCGACAAGAGCCCCGCCGGTGTCGAACAAAGGGTAGCCGCGTAGGTCCCGTCGGGCGTGAGCTCCACCGTGATGTTGCCCTGCCGCCGGTTGTTGCTGTTGCGGTCGATGGTGATCTGGGCGGTCGAGACCGGCAGGTAGAAGTCCTGCTCGACCCCGTTCAGCACAAGCTGGACCTGGGCGTCGGTGATGTACGCGCCGAACCGAAGGGCATCTATCAACCCAATGTCAAAATAGGGGAAGACCGGCAGGCAGCTCCCTTACGGTGCTGGGCGGGGTTGGGGGACGGCGGTCGCCTGGGTGATGTAGTACGGGCCCGCGGCCGTCGAGGGTTGCAGTTTGGCGTCCTTCACCTTGGAGCCCATGCCCATGTTGCTCATGTTGTCGGGCGGAGGGCCGAAGCGGACGTAGTAGTTCTTCCCGTAGGCCATGGAGACGTAGATGGTTTTCTGGCTGGTGAGGATGGCCTCGAGGTCGTCGTACACGGTCTGGGCAAAGGTCTGGAACTCAGCGGTGAAACCGGTCTGGCCCATGGCGTTGGCGATCACGTTCGGGTAGCTCTGCCCCAAGACCACGTGCGCTGCAGATTGTTCCATTTGCACCGGGTTCCACTGAGTGATCTGGGCAAAGGTGGGGGAAAGGCCGGTCGGGTCAATGAGGCCCCCGGTGACGGACAGGTTGGTTACGTCCGCTTCCCAGCTCCCGGTCCAGTTGAGCGTGACTGGGGCCGAGTACCCAGGGGCGGAGGCCGTGTGGTTGTAAGTCGTGAAGACCTGGGCCGTGTAGGTGAAAGAGGTGTTGCTGGCCGCCTCGTGGTCGTAGAGGGTGAGCTCCTGGCTCGATGGGATGGCGACCTGGTTGGCCAACGAGGCTCCACGGAGGTAGTTGCCGTCGTCCCGGAGGACCACCAGGGAGGTGGTGCCGACGAAACCGCCGTCGTTCCAGGCAGGGAGAGCAGCGGTGCGCGCGGCGTAGAGTTCAGCTATTTGGGTGGCTGTGAGAGCGGACGGGAAGAGAGCGACTTCGGCAATGTCACCGGGGAAATAGGTTGAATAGCCCGAAAAGCCTTCTTGCGCTCCGATAGACAGGTCAGCGGTAGCATCAATAGCCGTACTGTCAGTTTCCGAGTCTATAGCTACCCCATCTAGGTACAGCGTTCGGGTTGTAGAGCCCGCTCCGGTATAGACAAGGCTAATAAAGTGCCAAGAACCTGTGCTCATGACAGTGGAAGTAGGAGTGGCTATACCATCCAACCATGCTTGCAGTTGTCCGCTACTGTTCACGCTAACCCCCACATTTGCGTAGTTGCCCACAATCAACCCCTCGGCGGCGGGGTAGCTATGCAGTTTCACCCATGCAATAAAAGTCAGAGGCCCCGTAACCAAATCCATAGGGACCGACGTAGTGGTCTCTATATACCCTGACGAGCCGTCGAATAGGGCCGCAGTGTCAGCCGGCGTGCCGACGATCGGCCCCGTCTCGCCGAAGGTCACACCGCCATTGACCGTGCCTGTATAGCCGTTCCCCGACGAGTCTGCAGCTGTAGCAGAGCCAACAGTATCGGCAAGCTTCCACCAGCCCGTAGGCCGCCCGTACGAAAGCAGCAACATATCGTAGGCGGTAGCACCTGTTGGATTACCCCAGTTGGGGAACACCCCCGCCGCGTCCACGTACATCAGGTCGCCGGCCGCCGCGCTCTCGAAGACGATCTGCGGCAGGACGTAGTGGGTCCCGGTGGGTGCCGTTGCGGTGACCGAAAACCCCGTCCAGGCCGAGGTACTGGTGGCTGCCGCTGTCCCGTTGGAGGTCGAGATGAGGGTACCGGAGCTGTTGTACCAAGCCAAGGCCAAGTAAGAGGTCAACCCGGTAGTCCCGGCCAAGATTTCCGCCAGGGCCGAGTAGTCGTTCCCCGCCTGGACGTCGATGGGTGTACCCCATGTGACCGTGACCGTGCCCGCCGCGCAGTCGACCTTCATGGACGCCGGGTAGTAGGCGAGGTTGTAAAGCTGTGAGACCTGCTGAGCGGTGAGGGCATTGCTGAAGACAGCGGTTTGCGCAAGGTAGCCGGGCCAATAATCGAGTAAGTAGACACCCACCCCTAGAGTAGCACCGTTACTACCTTTGGTGATGGTCCCCGAAAAGGAGGCTGAACTTACTGGAGAGCCGTTCTGGTAAAGAGTAATAGTGTTGCCGTCATAGGTGAGAGCGACCATAGTCCAGCCCATACCGTTTATGGGGTCAGACGAAGCAACAGAAGTGGAGGTGGTGGTGCCGTTCCCAAGGTCCCCTGTAAGTTGCGTCGGGGAGGACCTCCCAGAGAAGAATAGTTCGTACCCGTTATAGTCCACACCGGTATGGTCGTTATTTATGATGCGTGGGTTGCTTGTTGCAGGGTAAGTGGGTATGTTTACCCATGCTATTATGGAGAGAGCTTCATAGCTGGTGTTTAGGTTCGTTGTGATGTACCCTGTCGAGCCGTCGAAAAGGGCGCTCGTACTACCTATGGGGGGGCCGGGCTTTCCCAGCGTTACGCCGCCGTTGACGGTCCCGGTGTACCCATTGCCCGAATAGTCGGTTACCGTTGCCGAGCCGACCGGGTCGTCGAGCCGCCACCAGGCACTTGGGTTGAGCGATGCCAGATAGGCGTTATAGCTTTGGACGTACTGACTGAGCGTCGTCCCGGTGGAGGCAGCCCAGGTGCCGATGCCGGTCTCGAAGTCCGCCCCTTCCTGACTTAGGTAGTTGTCCTGGGTCTTGACCGACAGCACCACCGCCGGCATATCGTTGGCCCCGCTGTCGGTCCCTGCGGTGGCCGTGATCAGGGGTTGGGCCGGCTGGGCGAAGCTCTCGGTCCATGTCGTCGTCGACCAGGTCCCGCTGCCCCCGCCGCCCGAATATTCGCCTCCGGTTTCCTGCACCATCCCGTAGGCGGTGTACTGGGTATTGTTGGACAGGGCCACGCCTACAATGACCGACTGGGCGCTCGAGGACACCCACCCGGTGTCCCACACGTAGGGCGTGGGCGGAGTGGTCTGAGCGGCCCCCGTGCAAACCACGATCCGGTAAGCGATCTGGCTGGCCCCCGGGGCCGGGGTGGTGACCCAGGCCACTTCGGGCTGGCTGACGAGCACCGTGCCGTTGGGGCCGGTAAAGGTCATCGTGGGAGCCGTCTGCGCGTTGAGGGTATAGTCGGTGGCGTAGGGGCCCCCGAGCGTTGGGCTGGCCCCCGATTCCCAGGAAGCCATGGACCAGTTGAAGCTGTTACCGTTGGCGAAGAACGTGCTCGCCGGCAGGGTGAAGGAGATGGTCCCACCGTTCGGTACCACATCGGTCACCTGGACCTGGGTGGACTGCAGGCCTGTGCCGTTCCAGTATTGGTAGGTGCTGGTGCCGCTCAGCTTGATCCGGTAGGCAAACGCGCTCTGTGAGGTACCGTCGGTCGAGTTGTACGTGCCCTTGAACTCCAACCCGCCCGAGACATCTTCATAGGTACCGTTGCCAGGAGCAACGAGGGTAGGGGCGGCGGGCGCGCTGTAGGCCGAGGAAACAGTGAAGGTCTGGGTGGCAGCGAAGGGCCCCTCCATGTTGGCGTCGGCCTCGCGGCTGGCGAAGGCCCAACCATAGGTGTTGCCCGAGGTCATCAGGCTCGCCGGGATAACGACGTTCCAGGACTGGTTGTTGGCTACGTTGACGGTCGTCCCGTTGGCCGTGGTGTTCCAGGTCTCGGAGGCGCCGAAAGTGCCCGAGCTATCCTGCCAGTAACCGGTGAGCGTGCCGTTGGTGTACCAGGCCAGGGCGTAGGCGTTCATGTTGGCGCCGTCGGTCGAGCTGTAGGTACCGGTCAGGGTGGCCGTGTTGCCCGCGGTTAGCGTGCTCGGGCCGGAATCGGTGGGCGCGTTGGGCGCCGTGGCGATGGTAAAAGAGCCCGACGCGGCCGAGGACCATTGGTTGGTGCTCGATTCCTGGGTGGCGATGGACCAAGTGTGCGAGCCTGCGGCCAGGCCAGGGACGTCTACGGTGAACTGCGCGCCTGGGGCCACGCTGTCCGAGACGTAGGTTGAACCGGATTGCAGGCTGCTGCCGTTCCAGTACTGACCGTCGACGATCAGTTGGTAGGCCTCCGCGTTGACGCCGTTGGCCGTGTTGTAGGTGGCCGTGAAGGCGATCGTCTGTAGGCCCGAGAAGATCAGCCCAGCGGTGGGAGCGTCGATGGTGGGGGTCTCGGGCCCCACCACGTCGTTGATGGTGACGAGGAACACACCGTTAACCCCAGGGGCGTTCTCGGTTTGGGTCCCGGCTGCGACCGTCCCGTTGGAGTCGAAGAGGTAGATGTAGATGGAGTTTCTCTGGGTGGTTGCTGGGCCCGTTGGGCTCGACGCGTAGTCCACTGCGGCTACCGCCCAGTCCAGCGAGTAGGTAGCCGCAGCCGAAGCGCTGGTGGTGCCACCACCTACGTTGTCTACCTGGACCGCATTCGACCCGGTGTAGCTGACGGCCGCACCGTACCCCGTATCATCGATCGGGGTGGACACGGTGACGCCCGAAGAAATGTCGGTGCTGGTCAGCAATTTCGAGTAGGCGAAGATTGCGCCGCCTTGGCCGAGGAAAGTCCAGCCCGAGCTCGTGACCGAGGTGTCATAACCTTGGGCGTCGATGAAGAGCAGGCAGAACTGCCCGGCTGCCATCGAGGCCAGGCTTATGGTGTAGGAACCGGTACCGGAGCCGTATGCGCTCGCGGCGAAAGAAATGCTCAGGCAGCTCCTTCAGCCAGGCCGAGGGTCCCCCGTTTTTGGAGCTCCCCAGCCACCATGGTCGCGAACTCTCCCCTCAGTTTCGGCAGGAGGGTATCGAGCACGCTCCGGTGCGCCAGGGCCAACTGGTCCTCGCGAAGACTGGTGCCGCGTCCCTGGGCGGCGGCGAGCTCCTCCTGGACACCTTTAGCAACTTGGGCCCTGATGACCGGGTTGCTCCAGGCCCACGCACGGTTCCACTTCTCGCGCGCGGTCACCTCCGAGTTGAACCACGAGAGCCCGCAGGGGTCGCAGTGCCAAGGCGCCACGGTGGGGGCGGCTACCAGGACGCGCAACGGCTGGCCGCACTTCGGGCACCGCAAGGGGGAGGTCAGCATCACACCATCCCTCTTCGGAGGTCCATGACCAGGGTCCGCGTAGTGGCCTGCATGGCCTGGGTGAGCCCGGTCTGCATGGCCGGCACGAGCGTCTTCGCGAGGGCCTGCGACACGGCGCCCACGTTGCGCTCGATGCCATGGGCCACGCTGGTCATGAGGTCGGCCCCCATCTGCTCCATCTCGTGGTTCATGGCTTTGAAGAAAGTGTCGGCGGTGTTCTTCACTTTGGTGAAAACGGCTCGCTCCTGGGCGATGTAAACGGGCTTGGAGAGGCCCTTGATGTAACCCTGCATGCTGGCGTCGCCCAACTGGATGTACACCTTGGCTGGCGAACTGGCACCGATGGCCTTTTTGGCGGCTTGCAGGGCCTGATGCTGCGCATCCTTCGCCGCCGCGTTCACCTTGCCTTGGTAGGCCTGGATGCCCTTGACGGTACCAGTCTGGATGGGATGTCCTACGCTCTGCTCAAAGGTTGCCTTGATCGTGGGTTTGGCCCGCTCTGCCATGGTCTTTACTTGGGCGATCATGTTGGTGATCTCCGTGTCGAGGCCTGAACCGAGGCCACCGGAATGCCCTGAAAGGAACTGCAGGTCAGCCAGGGCCTGCTTGAGCTGTCCCGGAGAACCCAATTTCATTTTGCGGAGACTGTAGACCTGGTTACGCTGGAAAGGTGAGAGGCCGGCCATATTGCCGGACTTCCCGGTCTCGATTATCTGCTCGAGATCGGCGAGGTACCGGCTGTCGGCCGTGTTCTTGGCATTGGTGGCGGCCAACTGCGCCTTGACCCGGGCTAGCTCCCCGCTCAGCTTGTTCGCCACGGAGGTGTAAAGGCTTCCGGGCACCGTCAGGTGGGAGTACAGCCCGGTGATGAGGGACTGGAGCTGCCCAGGCTTGACTGACCCAAGGTTCTTGAGCTCGCCGCTTATCTCCTTCAGGTAGGCGGTAGCGTTTTGGTTGTTGCGCGCCACCTCTGCGCTACCCCCGGTGGACCCGGCCCAAGCACCAAAGATGTGAGCGAAGGTGGCATCCCAGGCCTTGCCCATAAGCCTCTCAGGCGTCTGGAGAACCTGAGCCAGCCTGCCACCGGTCATCTTGTTGATACCCTCGAGCATGCTAGCCAGCATCACCAACCCGGCCCCGACGAGGCTGACCTGCAACACACCCTTCAGCAGGCCGGCGATGAGGCCCAAGTGCGAGGCATCCTCCTCAGCGGTACCCACACCGCCGGTTAGGACGGAACCCCCGCCGCCGCCGGGGAAAGCGGTGCTCAAACGATCCGTCAGGGTGCCGATAGCGGCCGTGTTGTCCTGCACCGCGGAAGTGTTGGCCGCCAGCGTATTGGGGTTGAGCTTCCCCCCGATCCCCTTGATACCCTGGCCGGTGGTCCCCAACATGTTGCCCAGGTCTTCGAGGATGGGGAGCCCCATCTTCTCGCCGCCCAGCGCCACGATCTTGCCGAGAAAGCCCGTTAGAGCACCGAGCTTCTCTAAGCCGAAACCGGCGAACTTGAGGACCGACAACTTCTTCAGGACAAGCACCACGCCCAGGCCCTCGGCTATGGAAAAGGCCCCGATGCCCTTGATGAACTGGCCCACGGCGGTCAGGACCTTGCCCAGAGCGGAAACGATAGGGTCCGTGCTCTGCTTCAGAGTGCTGGCCAGGCCGGTGAACATGTTCCCGATACCCGTCATCACTGCGGCCGGGATTTTGATGGTGGCCAACTTGGTAATGAAGCTCAAGACCGCCGTGGTAACAGCGGTGAACCCAAGGACGACCCCCGGGCCGACGGCCTTCAGCGCCAGAAGGAACTGCTGGATAAGAGTGAGGACGTCCTTCAACTGGGTCTTGTGCAACTGGAAAAGGTTCTTCAGCATCGCGCTACCCGACTTGGAGTTCTCCCAGGCCGCCAGGCTGTTGAAGAAGGCGGTCAGGCTCTTCAGGAACATGTTCGATGTCCCGGCGTCCTTGCCGCCTGAGAACAGGCCGGCGATGGAGTTGTAGACCGCCTTCAACAACCCGAGCCACTGGTCGAACTCGCTCACCCAGCCCTGGACCTTCTTCATCCAGGCCTGGAACCCCTTGTCGGTGCTGATCTTCTTCAACCAGTTGTAGATGGTCTCCAAGATGTTGCCGTTGGTCGGGGAGAGGGCCGCCATGGTCTTTGCGAAGTCCTGGAAGGCCAGGGTGAACGTCTTGACCCCGGTGGGGAGGTCACCGGTGAACATGGTCTCCAGGACGTTCAGCACAGCCAGGCCCCCGGTCTTGGGGTTGGCCATGATCTTGTCCATGGCCGTTTGGGCCGCCTGCAGTTCCTTGGTGACCTGCGCGATCCGGTGTTGGTCCGGGCGGCCGCCGCCGCTTGGGTGCTCCAACTGGTAGAGTTCCTGGCTCAACTGGCGCACCTGCTCGGAGGCCGCGGTGAGCTGGCCCTTGTTGGTCGAAGAACTGATCCAAGAGAAGATGCCGCCCTTGCCGGCGGTCAGCTTGTTGATGATGTCGTAGTTCTGCTGGGCGAAGCTGCCGAGGATGCCGAGGGCCTTCTCGGTGGACTTGAGGAGGTTCTGGACGAAGGTGTTCGCACCCAGGGTGGCACCCCGGTAGGCCTTGTCGAACTGGGTGTCGAACTTGACGTAGGCCTGGACCGTCTTGCCGAGCGGGCTGTTGGGACCGCCGCCGAGACCGGGAGGCGCATTCTGGAGCGCTTTCAGGTAAGCCAGCCAGTAGGAGTGCGCCGCGTAGATGGCTTGCTGGCGTACCTGCCCGGAGCTCTCCTTGGACACCGCGGTTTCCTCGACGTAGCTCTGGTAAGCCGACACCGCCGCGTGCAGGCTGGGGAGCACCTGGTTCATGGCCAGGAAGTCGGTCACCATGCCGGTGGTCATTTCGGTGAAGACCGAGCCACCCCGGGCCATGGCACCGAGGAAGCCCCGGCCCAGTTGCCCGGCTAGGGTGACGCCCAGTTCGGCGACGCGGAAGCCGTGGATACCGCCGACGGCGAAGACGCTGCCGAGGACGCCGGGGAGCTTGGCCCCGAGCCAGCCGCCAAAGCCACCAAGGAAGGCCGCACCGAAACCCCGGCCCGCGCCGGCGCCGGCATCGCTCAAACCGGCCGTGGTGAGGAAGGTCTTCCAGAAACTGGCCCCTTCTTCGGTCTTGGCCGTTACCGGGATTTCGACCGGTTCGGCGTCCGCCTTAGCTTGAGCTGCCCGCTCCGCCGCGGCAATGGCGGCGTTTATCTTTAGCAGCTTGGTGTCGGGGACGATGGGCAACTTGATAGGGTCGGCGTTAGCCCTAGCTTGAGCTGCCCGCTCCGCCGCGGCAAGGGCGGCATTTATCTTCAGGATCTTACTGGCGGCGATGATGGGCAGCTTGACTGGGTCACTGCTCGCTAGTGTCTGGGCCTTGGTTTGGGCACCTTTGAGCTGCCCTGGCACTTGCTTCGCCAACTCCACGCCCAGGGCCAGGTCGACAGGGTACTCGGACGCGATCTTCTGGGTCTCGGTGTGGGCCTTCTGGATTTCGGCTATCAGCAGCGAGACGGGAGCCTTGACACCGAGGGCGGCATAAAAGTGCTTATCCTGCCAACCGGGGACCACAAGGCCAGTGGCGGTCTTGATGCCCTGTTGGATCAGGACCTCGTTGGCCTGGGCGGTGAGCTTGGCATCGAAGGTCTTTGCCTGCCAACCGGGCACCACGAGGCCTTGGGCGGTCGTGATGCCCTGTTGGATGTACGGCTCACTGGCCACCGCGCCGAGCTGGGCGTTGTAAACCTTGCTCTGGTAGTTGGGGACGATCAGGTCCTGGGCGGTCTTGATGCCCTTTTGGATGTACTCCTCGTTGGCCTGGGCGCCGAGCTGGGCGTCATAGGGCCCGGACTCGGCGAACTTGGTCAGCTCGCCCTGAACGCGCTTGATGGTCTCCTCGACGTTGTCCGCCTGGCCGAGGATGGTTACGACAATGGGAGGGATCATCCCGCCGAGCACTTACGACCTCCCCTTTGGCGCGATGAGCTTCACGAAGTGGGCGCCGAGCTTGGTGCCCACCCACGACCCGAGGAAATTGGCGACGACCGCGGCGCCGATGACCGCCGCTTTTTGCAGCATGTTGTGGCCGTTTAGGGAATTGATGGACCAGAAAGTGACGAAGATGCCGATGAACCACGACAGGCTGGACAAACTGCCGGCCAGGACGGCCCGGTTGCGCGCCTCGGCTTGGGTGAGGATGGCGAGGACGATGTTGACAGCAAAGAGGCCGAGCCCCGCCCAGAGCGCTACTAGGAAGCAGCCTCCCGGAGGGAGGCGAGGGCGTCCTCGAGGGCCTTGTCGGCAACCGGTTGGCGCTCAGGGATGAACCGGAGGGATTTTACTTGGCCGCACTTGCAGCACGCGCCGTGGGGTTCCTGGCGGTAGCTGTCGGGGGGAGCGTCCAGACAATAGCAGTGGTCACAGCGGAGGTCCTGAGAGGTTGTCAGGACGGAAGGGTTCCCCTGGGGGGTACATGGATGGCTGGTACCGTAGGTGACCCACTGGCCACAGGAAGCACAGATGTAACCGTAACCGTTCAGGCCCACGCCTATGGTCCCAGAGGGTGTAACGTACCCCCCACCTGCGGTGTTAAGCACCCCCGCCTCCACTAGAACCACCGGTGTTAGCAGTAGCGGTACTGGCTACCTGGCGGATGAGCGACATGACCCTATCACTGGTCAGGTCAGCGGTATCAGGCTCCATTATCCCTCGATTGCCCGGATGACGGCTTTCACGCCCTCCGCATACGCGAAGGCGGCAGCTTCGTCGCGACCGATCTGCATGTAGTGGGCCCCCTCCTGGTGCACGATGGTGGCCTTGACAAAACCGGTGGGTGTCTTCCACGCGAGGTACGGCTTCGCCTGGGGGAAGATGGTCCCACCCAGCTCACGGATACGACCGTAGTTCACTCCGCGGTCCACCGAGCGCACTGTTGGGCCGACGGTGGCCATGGTGCGGTTGGCGCCGATCCACCTCGGCCCGTCGACCAGGATGGAGGCCCGCAGGTCACCGGGCGGGTTGGTGGACCAGCCCGGCTTGCCGACGGGAGCCGCTTCCCGGGAGAACTTCTGGACGAGCTCGGCCACTTTGCGCGTGGTCCGGCGGTTGGCACCCTTGATCCGGGAGCCCACGTTGCCTAGCGCGGCGATGGCTTCCGCCACGTCGACACCGGTTCCCGCGGCCATCAGAGCTCCCCCAGCTCGGCCAGGGCTGCTTCCAGCTTCCCGACGGCTTCCTCCAGGCACTCCTCACAAGGCTGCAGGACGTCGTCGGGGCACTTCCGCAGGGTCCCCAAGGTCGGCCACCGGGTACCGCGTTGTCCCCACTCGGCCTCGTGCACGCGCACCACCTGGAGCGCTGCCTGGACGAGGGGGTCGTATTTTGCCATGTCTAAACTCTACCTTCACGGTAACCGTTCCACCAAGAGGAAGGTCCCGCCTTCGGCGGCTAAAGGCGGTGCCCTCCATGGCACCGCCTAAGGCTTGCGGTTTTCCTTGAGCTGCTTCTCCATCATGTAGGACTCGATCCGGGCGTCCATGCCCTCATAGGCCAGGGCCCAGTCCACCAGCCACGCTGGCTCCTTCAGGTACTGCTTGTGGGTTAGGTGGAAGAGCTTGCGGTAGCGGTACTCGCGGTAGTTGGCGTAGTCGAGGCGGTTGGGCTCAGTTCGGCTCCGGCCGGAGATGGCGTACTCGAGGCGCCGGAGCCGGCCGTAGGGCTTTCGGGATCAGGGTTGACATCGAAATCGGTGGCCCCCACATCGGGGCTCACCTCCTGGATGGCCTCGAGGAGGGCCTGGTAGATGTCGTTGGGCAGCTCGCCGATGGTCTTCATCGTGGGAAGCGGCTGAGGGAGGCTCCACCACGACAGGGTGGCCACGATGGTCGCCCGGTACAGGCCGAGGAGGAGCATGTTGTCCTCGAAACTGAGCGGGTGGCCCTCGCGCCAGAGGGCCTGCTGGGCGGCGCTCAGGTTGTCGGGGGCCATTTTGCCCAGTGCCGGTTGGGCGGTGAGCACGGCCGCCTCCACTATCAGCCGGTCGTCCACCCGGAGGTCCGGGCCTTCACGGAACTTGGCGGTGAACTCAACGTCCCCCGCCTTTAGGTGTACGGTACGCATGTTCCCCAACATGGCCCATCGGAAGAACTGTCCGAGTGAATAAAACACGGCAGGTAAAATGCGACCCATGCCACTGCTCGCTGCCCAGGGTGAGGTCGTCGCCGGGCCCATTGCTCCCCTCGCGGACGGCACTCCCTTCCCGGCCCGGTCCCGCGCGATCCTGTACCTCGACGCGGACACCACGGTCACCTTAAGCTTCGAGGTGGTAGCGAAGGAGATCGTACTCACCGAGGCCGCCTTCGCCACGGTCAACCCCCGGGTGCCCCTTCGCCTCGCCACCCGGCCGCCACTACGGCGCCTCGCGGCGGCCGGTATCCGCGCCGTGGCGGAGACGATAGGCTCCCCGCCTCCCGAGTGGGTCCACCGACGCCAAGTCACTCTGGGGGTGCTCGCCAAGGCAGCCCAGGCCTACCAAGCGGGTGGCCTGCAAGCGGTGCGCGACGCGCTCTACGTCGGCAGGGGCCAGGCTCGCCACTACGTCAACGAGGCCCGGGCCCGCGGCCTGCTCAAGGACCCCGTCGCGTAGAATTGTATGCGGCCGCTAGGCGCTGCCACGGATGGCAGCGCCGTTGTCTGCGCCCGAGCGAAGCGAGGGCGTCCTTCCTCTTGGTGGAACGGTAGCCTCTCTTAGTCGGAGCCTCAGATGATGCGCTTGTAGGGAGCCAGCAAGTCCTGGGCCCGCTTCACCAGGCCGTCGACGTCCGTTCCTCCGCCGGTCATGCTCCCCGGGATACCGGGTACCGTGACCGCCGTCGCGCCTCGGGTCAGGGCCTCGGCCGAGGCGAACAGGGCCACGGCCCAGATGACGTTGTAGGGCATGGCGGTGACCAGTGTCCCGGCAGGGTGGCCGAACTGCAAAGGGCTCGCCAGCGTGAGCGTCCCGGGACCGCTCTGGACCGTTTGGCCGATCACCGTCAGGGGGCTCGTGGCTGTGGCTTCCGAACCGGTGATGCCTTCGGTCTGGGCGCCGTCGTAAATCTGGCCGTTGTAGCCGGCCCAGCCGGTGACATCGTCGACCTCAAGCGTGTCGGTACCGCTGGTGGCGGCTGCCGTCAAGCTGGTGTGGGGCCACCCGTTGATGTAGGCGATCTGGATGCGCCACGCGTTCCGGCCGCTGGCCCAGTTCACGTACCCGGGTGCTATTTCGATCCACATGGTCCCCACGCCCGAGGCGTCGGTACTGGCCGTACCCGAGATGGTCTGGAGCCCGTAGAACCCGAGCCGGAGGTACTCGGGCGGGATTGAGACCCAGGCCGGCGGGAAGGAGGTGGCCGGCGATACCTGGGCGCCGACGACCTGGACCACCGGCCACCGCGACGCCAGGATTTGCAGCGAGCCGGTACCGGTACCGGGGATGTTGGCCCGGTAGTCAGGAGCCCGGAGCTCTTCGAGGGCGACGTCGGCCCGGAGGGTCTGGTTCAGGTACGAATCGGCCGTCTGGCTGGCCCGGAAGCAGATGTTGGTCTGTTCAGCGAGTTGTTCGCCGGCCGTGGCGCCTAAGGCGGGGATGGTGTCCCAACCTAACCAATGCCCGTCGGCATGAGCAGTAAGGCTGCTGGGGTCAAGTATGGCGTGGGCATTTGTAGGCATCACCCCCTTCACCGTAAGTACGGGACTGGGGATCGTACTCGTTGCCCTTGCACCAGGCCTCAAAGGTCATGGCGCTGATCTCTTCGGCTATTGAAGGCACCGCTATGAAGCCATCGCGATCGGGGGGGCGGGGTTCCCGGGTGGCCTTCTTGGCCCTAGCGCGAGCCGCCATGAGGTCCAGCCGCTCCCCCCGTTCGCAACGGGCACAGAGCCACGAGTCGCGGTACCACCGCACGTGGCGCTCACAGATGAGGGCACCACACTGGGAACATATGTTCACAGTTATACGGCCCTTCGCGGTGCTGGGGCAGAGGCGGCAGGTCGTCTTGTTGCGTCCTATGCATTCCGTCCTGGGCCGGTACGGAGGGGAAGGGTGTGGGAGCCGGTGCGGGGATCGTAGTAGTCACGCGGGCCGCTAGGAGGTGGCCCGGTGGGCCAGGGCACTTCGGACGGGGGCGGCGGTTCGACGGGCTTGGCCTTCAACCACTTGTGCCGGCGGACGATCTCGGCTTCGCAGGCCAGTGAGCAGGACACCTCCTCGAGCCGGTCTCCCCGCTTCTTGGGGTAGTGGGGACCGCAGCCGAGACCAGAGTCCACGGCGTGGTAAGTGTCCTCGGAGGGAGAGTAAACCGTCATCTCTTCACCACCAACACTCCGGCCACGACGACAACGACCAGGGCGAGGGCACCGGGCCAGAGGGGGGCGGTGACCCACCACCAGGACCAAGTGATGGCATGGGCCAACTTCAGGCCCAGAAACAATAGGAACAATAGGAACAGGCCTGAGCCTGGCTCGGTACGTGCCATCTATGTCGGGACGCCTTCTTCGTGTGTCCGAATGAACTCCTCAGGTGGGATCATAGCGGCTCCATCGCGCGGACAGGCGGCCTGCCATTTCCATCCGTGGAAGCCGCAGCGCGAGCAGAACCGCCCGTCGTCGGCCGCGTCGGCAAAACCGGTAGTGGCCTCATGGAAATCGACGGTGCCCATGGCCTTGATGGCCTTCAGGTGGTCGCGACGGTCGACTTCGATGGCACCTTGGCGGTTAGCGGTGTACCGGGTGCCGTCTTCAAGCTGAAGGCCATAACAGCCGGCCATCCTGCGCCGGTCCCAGGGAAGGGAAACTTTGGTCAGGCAGCCCCCGGTTGGTGAAGAGGCCCTTTGTAGAGCTCGTCGTAGGCCACGGTCATGGTGCGGAAGTGGCTGAGTAGGGAGGGGTCGCTGGTCAGGAGGTGGATGTACTCGGCATGAGCCGAGCAGACATCACTTGACCAGGCGAGCTCGCCGTTGATCCGGAGAAGTTTAGCCTCGGCGGTATTTGGGCAACTCATCCAGGTGTGGGGGTTCTCGGAGACCTTGATCGTGACCGAGCAGGGCCGGACCGGAGGGGCCATTAGCGCCTGCCCCGAGCTTGGCCGTAACCCTGGGTGTTGGTCCCCGGGGCCCAGCCGGATTGGCTGGGTTCGGAACTCTCACCGCTCACTGAAGGCGGGCCCCATTCCGACATGGGTGGGTTGCGCCACAGGTCACCCTTTTCAGCAGGGGGTGTGGCAGCGCGGCCCTCAGAAGGGCCTAAGGGAGCCTTGTTGAACTGATCTGGTCCACTAGACGGGTCGAAGAATTGGACGGGATGGCTGCCGTCGGTCTTCCGCGGTCCGTTGAGTGGTGCCCCGGGTTTCATGAGTGCGTCCTCCTTGCCCTGCATGTCTCAAACAGTACATCATAGGGGCCGTTGGGCGGGTCCCGAAGGGACTAAGTCCGCAAAAAGGTACAAGACGGGCACCTACCCTTCCCTACCCGGCGTTGCTCTTCTTACAGGGAAATAATGATAGGGGTCATCGGCAGGACCTACGCTCCGCTCCCTGCGCTGGGCTCATTTGGCCCCTCTCACCTGGGAGTTCCCCTTGAAACCTTAGTATCTGTTGGGGGCGGTTCTGAGTATCAATACCCAACTATTTATGGATACTCAGGTAGTGATGCTCACCCAGGACCGGAGGAAGACTTGGGATAAGACCTCTACCTGCGAAACTGCCCCTTCCATCAAAGTATTGTCGTTGGCGGGGAACTATAGTACCGCTATGCTCTCCTTCCGCCAAACCCGAGACTCTGTCTGGGTAGTCGTCGGCCCGTGCACTGAGCTCCGTCAGGGTCCTGTACTGGTCCAGCAGGCCAACGGCGCCTTCGCCCTGGTGACGGTCCGGTCGCTCGGCAAGCCCTTCCTCGAGGGCGCCGAGCTCGTGGTCTACGGCTACATCCAACCCCATCCTGGCCGTAACCCCGCCGGCTGGCTACCCGATGACCTCCCCTTTGCCGACGTCAAGGCCGTGACGGGCCTCTCCCAGCCCCGCCTACAGGCTCTCCGTTCGTCTGGTGAGTTCCCGCTCCCGGTGGCGCGCCAGCACCGCACCCCGGTCTGGCGGACCTGGGACGTGGCCCTCTGGTTGGGGGCCCACTATAATGCTCCCCGCTCCTGGCCCAAGCTCCAGGCCGCCTACAAGCGGCTTTTGGACTTGGGCAACGCGCGTAGTACCCAGCCTGCCCACCCTCCCCTACCCGCCTGGAAGCGTCAGGCCGCCCAGGTCGACCTCCGGTGGTCCCAGGACCGCTTCGTCCCTCTCGCCAAGGCCCAAGCCTGGGTACCCGAGGTAGAGCGCCTTTTGGAAGCCGGAGAACTAGCTCCGCTGAAGCGTCGGCTGGGCACCCGCACCGAGTACGGTTGCCGCGCCTCCCAGCTCTGGCCCCATCTCATCGGCCAGCTCCACCCCGACTGGTTCACTGCTCTCTTGCGCGGCCCGGCCTGGAACGACTTCCGCTACCCCTGGCGCTACGAGCTTGGCAAAGCCGATCCCGACATGGCGCTGGAGGTCATCGGGGCAGCCCTAGACCACAACCAGGACCCTCTTCAAATGGTGCTCGCCTTACCGCCGGTCTACACTCGGGCACCCATGGGTACTCCCTTCACCTCTTGGCCCAACCTCCCCCAGCCTGAGCCCGCGTACGTCCCTGAGCAGTTCCGCCTTCCTGGCGAGACCTCCGAGGAAGCCCGCGAGCGTCTGGCGGCCGCCTTAGCGCAAGCCCGTTTGGCTTTCGACGAACAGTACCCCCCGCTCGCCGGCGACGATGAAGCCTGGGACCGCTCCGAGGAGCGCCGGCGGTTCTACGCTCCCTTCGACAGCTCCCCTACCGTGACCCGGTGAGGGTAGTACGGGCTGTCCAGCTGGTACCAACGTTCCCGGTCGAAAGCAGGCTGGCGGTCCCCCTTGACCGGCATCCGCGCGCACCGAGGCCGGACCAGCACGGCGTCGTAGTACCCCGGGACGACCCAAATGTCCCGACCGTAGACCTGGAGCACAAAGGGCGGGTACTGGCCGACCGCTTCCGACAGGTCGGCGAGGCCTTTGGGACGAAGTGCTATGGCTAAGACTTCGCCGCCAAAGCCGTCCCAGAGCAGTATATGATGCTTGAGCTGGGTCAATGTCATGGTAGCACCTGGCCCACTTTGGGGTAGCGAGGTTTACTTAAATTCCTGACAGGTGGTATAACGGGTGGATGATGCCAGTTCAACTGAGTGAAACAGAAGAGGAAAAGGCCCGGTTGAGTGACCGCGATGCCCTGGTCCGACTTCTGACCAAGGCCTTCGCGCAAGTGGAGGATGACGCTCGCGCTGCACGGCGGTTACTCGATCTTCTGGCCCGGGCCAGTGCTCAAGAACTGCAAGCCGTGGCGCGCATGACTGAGGACCTCCCACCCCAACACCCTTACGAAGACCTGCGAGCGACCTGCATGTGCCCAACCTGTCGCGAGGGTGCCGTCCTCCCGCCGGCACCGATCTTTACCCCAGGTGAATCCGTCGAACACGAGGTGCGGGAGTGGGCGATCAGCACGGGTCGGTCCTGGACGCCAGCCGACCTGAAGACCCATCTCATCAGTGTGTCCAACCTGGCGGAAGCCACGGCCAACCCCCAAGCGGTGATCGCCCAGGCGCTCACCCGGGGGGTGAAGCGGGGCCTGTTCGACCGTCCGGCCTGGGGGGTCTACCGACCGGTACGGACCGTACGGACCTAGCTGCCCTTGGTGCTCCCGGCCTTGGCGGCGGCGAGGCCGTTGGTTGTGCCGATCTGCTTGACCAGCGCGTAAAGAGCAGCAAGGCCAGCGGCGGACGCTGCTACTTCCAGCCCGTGCAGGGTGAACGAACCGGCGAAGAAGTCCGAGGCGGCGAAGGTGCCCGCGCCGGTGACGACCGCCTTCTCGAACGCATCGAGCCAGAAGGCCTTGGTGAAGAGGGACATGGTGTTTCCTTTCTGTCGGCTACCAGACTACTCCGGGTTGTCATATACTACTCCGGGTTGTCATATTCGGTACAACATTTGTCGGATCGAACATACGACCTCTTAGACTGTTGCCATGACGTCCACCCTCAGTCCTTTCGCCCAGTACCAGGCGCTGTTGCCATACCATGCGATTCAGGTGCGCCAAGTGGTTACCGAAGCCATCGGCCATGCCTCTATGTGTTGGCAGCCAACCCCCACCGGCGTGTTCGATAGTGAGCAGGCTATGAGGGTGACGGAGAGCCTTCTTGACCAGGTTATAAGTCTCCTGGCAGCGCTCCATGCCAACCTGGGCATGGCTACCACCAAGGACCTGGTGGCCGAGCTGGCCGCTCGAGCCGCTCGAGCCGGCGATCCGGAGTATCGGACAATTGAATCATGAGCACGTCCACCCTGGAGGGTTACCTGACCACGGCGGGGGTGGCCGAACGTACCGGTCTCACCGTCGCTTCCGTGTACGTGTATGTCCGCCGAGGCGCCCTGCCCCCTCCGGTCCGGGTCGGCCGTACCCTCGTGTGGTCCGAGGAGGCTATCGACGGGTGGGTAGCCGAACGCGTTGCGCGGCTGGAAGAGAAACTGGGCCGCCCGGTGCTTCCCGACGAGTGGGAGGGCCGAATGGCCGAGCGCGCGCGGCGTCGTCGTCGCTCGCTACTACCGCGCTCCGCGTAGGCCGCGGCTCAGCGGGCATGTAGAGCCCGCGTAACGTGACGGTTAGGACTAGTGCGCGAGAGTAATTGTGCGCGCCCCACCACCCGAGGAGGTGAGGAGACATGGGGCGCGCACAAGCCTACAGGGCCCGGAGAGTGGTGAGGGCGTCTTCCAGGGACTGATCGGTAATGGTGGGTTCGGGTGGCCAAACGGCGCACAGCCTTTCGCCGCTCCGTGCGATATGGCCGCTCCGTGCGATATGGGGGCCACGATGGGCTGCCTGCTCGGTACAAACCCAGCCTCTGAGCGATTGGTCGGCGCAGATGCCATCCGGGTAGGCGTAGTGGGTGGCGCTGTAGGCAGGTGCCCAGGCCACCAGCTCCTCAGGGGAGGGGTGCCACGCGCAGAGCCCGGCGTGGCCCGCCCGTCTTCCGCAGCGGACCACGACGCAGGGATCACGGTGCCAGGTCTGGCTACAGGTGGCCTTGAACCACTTCGCCGACGGCATGGTGGGCCCTTCTTGCCACCACCACCAGTCCTGGTCCTCGTACCACTCGGTGCACTCCACCCCGCAACCTGGTTCCGGGACGCGTTCGGTCACTGGTCTACCTCCAGGGCGCGGAGGTCGGCCAAGGCCTGGGCCAGTTCGTCGTCGGACCTCCGGACAACCTCATCCCACACGGCGCAGAGGGAGCCGTCTCCTTTGCGGGCGATGTGCAGATAGCCGTGGTCGTTCGGTTCAGTGCAGTACCACCCGTCAGGTGACCTCTGGTAGCAGATGGGCTCCTCCCAGCCAGGGATATGCACGCCGCTGATCCAGGCGGCGGTTCCCTGGTTGACACAAGGCCCGCTGTGGCCTCGAGCACGGGTGCAGGTCACCGGGGTGCGTCCTGGTGATAAGCTCCCGCACTGCGGCTCGCTCCTTCCGCACGGCACCCCAGGCGGGACATCAGGCCAGGGAACGGCAATGGTTTCTGCTTCCAACGTACCCGCGTGGTCCGGGGTGATCACCGTCACCTGCGCTGCTTCATACCAGCGGCTCGTGGCCATCACCCGACCCGCTTGCGCTCGGCCCGCGCCCGGACGGCCGCGTTGGCTACGGCTTTGAACATCTTGCCCAACGGCTGGCTACCAGCCCGCTTGTTGGCCAACTGGCTGACGGGGATCACCTTGCCCTCCGCGAGTTCCTTCAGGGACCAGCTCTCTCCGTTGTTGACGGCGAGGCCCCAGATCGTCCCGCCCACCTTGTCCAGTCGTTTGTGCACCTCACCGAGCCAGGCAGCGCAGTCCATAAGCAGGTCGTTCCCGTCCCGGAGCACTGTGCACGTACCACCCGGGTAAAGATCGGCCGGTTGCCCGTCGGTGATGAACACGATGTCCGACTTGCAGAAACCCTCGTTCTTCAGGGCTTCCTTCTCCAGGAACTTGAGGCCCTCTTCAATCGGGGGGATGAACGCTGTCCCGCCTCCAAAGAAGGTGGTGGCCATCTTGACAGCCTCGTCCATGCTCATCTGGGTGAACTCCTGCACCAGACGGACCCCGTGCTCGAAGTGGATCACGGCAAAGGGCCGGTGCTGCTTGCGTGCTACTCCGAAGAGCGCTAGCGCCACAGCTTTGGCCCAGGTGTCCGGTTCACCCTGCATCGAGCCCGACTCGTCTATGCAGACGACCAGGCCCCCCATGCCGACCATCTGTGAACCCAGGTAGTCATAGAGGGGCAGGTCCTCGTTGGCGAGGTTCTGCAAGAAAATCAGCTCGAGGTCCGGGTCGTGGAGCATCGCTAGTTCCTCTGGCACCAGGTCGGCCAAGGGATCGCTCCCCCGGCGCAACCCCACCAGCTCTTCGGGGATGCCCGGGACCGGTACTTCGTGGGGACGAGTGAAGGACTCCATCCGGCCGAACCACTCGGCGATGGTCCGGAACTTGGGGTTGTCGAACAGCTTGGAGATTTTCTGCCGTTCCTTCAGGCTCATGTGCTTGAGGTCACCCTGGCCCTGACCGGCACCAAGAGCACGGGCCAGTGCTCCTTCACCTTCGGCTCGCTCGATGGCTTTGTCGACCATTTGCTGGACGGTCTTCTCGGCGCTGAGCCGAGCATTTTCCAACGCTTGGTTGGCGGCTGCCTGTAGGCGTTCGATCTCTTCGTCGGTGGGCATGCCCGGATCGTCCTCCAGGCTTTCCCCTGTCCCTTGGCCCTCTTCCTGCTGATCGGTGGTACCCGGCCCCGCCGGACCCGCCTGATCGGTGGTACCCGGCCCCGCCGGACCCGCGCCTCCATCGGCGGTTCCCTCACCTGGTTGCTCTCCACCTTGCGACCCGGCCCCACCCTCACCCTGGTCCTTGCCTGGGGAGGCCGACTGTGCCCCTTTTGGCTGAGAGCGCTTGTCCCGGGCCTTCTGCAACTGGTCGAAGGCTTTCTTTGCCTGCTCGAACCGCCTGAGGAGCTCGTAAGTCGGCCCCTCCCAATCCAACACGGTCCGGGCCGCTAGGACCAGGTCGCCCATCGTCGCCTCGTGCAGCTCGTCGTAGCCGTCGGTGCCCATCAAGGTCTCCATGATGGCGAGAGGCACTCTCGCGTCGTCACGCACCATGGCGTCGGGCATCAACTTGGGACGGATGCGGAACAGGGCGGCCCACTGGTCGCCCACCAGGTCGGCTGGGTTGGGGACTCGGGCCTTGTCGAAGCGGGTTATCAGGTCCCGAAGGCCTGGCTCGGTCTTGAAGGCTCGTTCCCAGTCCTCCCGGTCCCACATGTCGGTGGCCAGGACACGCTTGGAACGGAAGTCGGGGTGCTTGGGCAGTTCCATTGCGCTCTCCTTACTGGCTGGTCGCTGACTTCGAGGCGGCAAGAACCTGCTCGGTGCAGCTAATTAGCACCCGGCGGCACTCGGTCAGCTTGTCTTGCACCTTCGGGTTGGCTTTCTTCTGAGCCGCCTTCGTGCTCAGGTTCTTCAGGTCTTCGGTGGCCCGCACGACCCGGTCCCGCAGCTTCTGGCTGTGGTTGTAGCGCCGGCCGGGGTCGCTCTCGGAAGCGGCCTGGGCAACGTCAGCGGCCAGGGACCCGATGCTGGAAGCCATCTCCGCGACTTCCGCCCAGAGCGGGTTGCAGTTGGCGAAGACGATCTTTTGGGTCTCCTTAATCTGTTCCTCGTCGTGCCAGGCGACGTTGGCCATGACGTTGACGTCCTCGACGTCGGCCTCCCTGCGGCCCGCGAGCCAAGCGGTGGCTTGCACCAGAGCCACGATGCTGGCCAAGCGGCGGTCGGACATGGTGATGTTCGCTTCCGCGAGGCGGTTGGCGGTCGTGTCGATGGTGCCGAGCACGAGGTCCGGGACGTCCACATTGGCGACTTGCTGTTGCGCCAGAGTTATCAGCTCGTCGGAGAGCAGCTTCGGCGGGTCAGGGAGAAGCGCTCCGGTGGCTTTAGCCTTCAGCATGGCCCGGCGGTTCTTCGGCTCACGGAGCGGCTTGGCGACGAAGCGCTGGGGGATGCGGTCGTAAGTGGCTTCGAAGCTGTCTTCCGGCAGGTGGTTGCTGAGCACGTACGCGCACCCGAAGCGGAGCGGGATGGGGATGTTCACGCCTTCCTGCTCGTAGACCCGCTCGCTCAGAGCGGTGTGGGTGGTGATGAGCACAGCCCGGCCCTCCCAGAGCTCGTCGAGCAAGGTGAAGCGGGAATCAGCCAAGCGGCCGGTCAGAATGCGGCGCTGGCGCCCTTCGCGCGCCAAGGCAAGAACATCTTCAGGACCGAACAGGTGCCGGTCGGTCGTGTAGCGTGAGATAAGGAACTGGGAAGTCGAGACATCTTCCAGACGGGCGAAGAAGCGGGTAATGGTGAACGTCTTGCCCAGGCCCGGTGCCCCGAGCTCGCAGTAGTGCTGCCGAGCCAGAGCGGAAATGAGCACGCCCTCGATCTGGGCTTCGCGCTCGAAGATCTCGGTCTGCAGGGCTTCCTGCACTTTCAGGAACTGCTTGCGGAGCGCACCGTCGTGGCTTACGTCCTCGACGCTCGGCACGATGGGCGCGGTTTCAGTCATGGTCATAGGTAACCTCCTCGGGTTTTTGGTTCATGACGTGGTGGGTCACTGCTCACGTCAAGTGATAGTGTCGACTGCTCACGTCAAGTGATAGTTTAGCATAGTCAGACACCCGGCGCAAGTTGTTATAGCAGGTTTGACAGACTACAGGGCCCGTAGGGTCGCCAGGGCGGATTCGAGGTCAGCCTGGAGGGAGCGGTACGCGTCGAGGACCGCCTGGCAGTCGGGACAACCGCAGCTTTCCAGGAGTGCAGGGCCCTCCATCATCAGGTTGCTCGTGATGAGCAGGTATAGGTAGTCCTTCGACATCTACAGGGCGCGCAACGTGGCGAGCTGCGCCTCCAGGTCGAGCTCCAGTTGGGATTTGATGACCGCCTCGAGGTTCTCGGGTCCCACCTGTTCAGCTGGGAGGAGGCCTGAGCGCAGCCAGGTGGCTACCTGTTCCAGGAACCGCAGCGGTACCATGACGTCTTGCCCCTCGAGAGCACGGAGGTAAGAACCGGGACGAGTAGTGATGGTCCCGGTGCTGTTGTCCGACCGGTGCCAAGGTATGTCGAAGCCGGCTTGGCGCAGGTTTCCGGCCAGTTCCCATAGAGCGTCGTTGGCCGCCTTCTCCCGGGCTTCGCTTTCCTGCCGAACTTGTTGCCTGTGGGCATAAGGGTCCCACGGCTCGTAGACATCCCTCCTGTCCAGCGTCACCACCGACCCGTCGATGTCGATGTAGAAGACCGGCCGGGTCGGGTTCCGGTCGAAGCGGACCAGACGGCCACGAGTTTGGGAGCTGCCCTCGTAGTAGAGCCGGTACTCGGTCCCCACTACCATGTCCTTCAGGTACATCAGTTGTCCTCCGGGCGGCGGGCGGTCTGCCTGTCGCGGGCGGTGTTCAACAGTCGGCTCACCTGCGCGGCCGCGTCCATCGCCGTCTGGGTCTCGGCGATCTCTTCGGCGTGGTCAAGAAGGAAGCCCTGGATTACGCTCAAGCCTTCCGCGGTGTCGATTTCTAGCTCCTCGCCGTCGCCGACCCTCAGGTCGCCGAAGTGGTCTTTCAGGCAGTCCTGCAACTGGTTGTAGAGTTCGCGGGGAAGAGACGCCCGGAGGAGAAGAGCCAGGACGAAGTCCATCCGTCCGTACAGCGACAACAACCCGGGCTCACCGTCCGTCGGCTGTACGAGCATGGCCATGGGGATGGCGTAAAACGGCCCTGCCTCATCGTGTGCGTCAGTGGCGGCGTGCATGTGCCAGAAGCCGTAGGCCATCTTGTGGTCGGGTTGAGGCATCAGGGTCACTTCGCACCCGAGTTCCCGGCTGATGGCGATGGCTACGTCCATCGGGTCGTCGTCCGGGTGGGTCATAAGCCCGGCGCCGATCATTTCCATGGTCATGGTTCCTCCAAAAAGCGCTTGAAGGTTGCGACTTCATCGGGCGGCAAGGGGGCGCCGTCGATCTGCTCGCGCGCATTGGCCACCAACTCTTCGATCCGGGCCAGCTCGGGTACCGTCGGGTCCTCTGCGCGCAGCTGCTCGGCCAAGAGGGTGCCGACCCGGAGGATGAGGACGTCCACCCGGACCAAGAACCGGACGACATCGTCCTCCAGTTGGGGAGGGATTTCGTTCTTCAGGCCCAGGAAGGTAAGGATGGTGCCGGCGGTGAGAGCCGAACGGAAACGGTCCCAGGGGTCAGCCGTTTCGTCGGTCATGGTGGCGAGCTCGGCCCGGGCAGCCTTAAATACGTCGGTCAAGGTGTCCAGTACCGGGGGCTCACGGTTTTGGCGCAGGTAGAACTGCTCCAGCTCCTCGAGGGTGGGGTTGCGGTTCACAGTTCCTCCAGGAGACGTAGGGGTAGGTAGAGCTTGTCGGCGGGGTGGTAGCACGCGTTGCCCTTGACAACCTCCACCATGGCCCGGCGTTCGGTGCCCGGTACCGGGTTGAGCGCCTTCAGTACGGTGACAGTGACAGAGCCGGTTACCGAGACGAACCGGTACCGCTGGCCCTCGGTGACGGTCTCCAGCCGCCGGGCCCGTAACGGCACTTTGGTTTGCTGGTACTTGCGCCGGACGCGCGGCGCTGGTGTTTGAGTGAGCATGACGTATAGTGTAGCAAATACCTCTTCACCCTGTCAACTTGGTTCAGACGGTTCTTCACCCATATTACGCAGGGTGTCCAGGGCGGCTTCAAGGTCGGCTTGCATCCTGGCGGTTTTGCCCCGCCAGGTTTGCCGGGCAACCTGCAAACACCCGGGACAGAGGTACCGTTCCTGGTAGAAGGCGACCGCTCGGCGTCCTCGGCAGCCGTCGCAGGCAGGTTGGTTATCGGTCTTCGCCACTGGCTAGGTCCGCCAGATCGGCGAGGGTGGTTTCCATCACCTCAATGGTGTCCCGCCGCTCCTTCTCCTCGCCGAGGAGGGACCGCTGCTCCACCGCGGCCACCTCGGCCCAGAGGTCCACCAGGCCTTCCAGGAGAGCTATCGGCACGCGCGCGAACCGCGCATCCTGGGGGTCCAGGGTGAGGAGGTCACCGACCCCGCCCAGTTGAGGTCGCAGGATTTCGGCTATCCGGTCGAGGCGGTCGTGGGCTTGGACGCGGATCGGTTTGGTCATCAGAATTGTGGCGGGGAGACCCTGGCGTTCAGGCCGGGGAGGAACCGCCGTCTCCTTTCGGTAGAATGGACGTTGTGGTCGAGGCCCGCTATCGCTACCGGCTCCGCGTAGCACCAAGCCAGGCGAGAGCCCTCCAAGGTGTGTTCGACTCGTGCCGGTTCGTGTGGAACACAGCACTTGGACGCTGGCAGGACTTGTGGCGCTACGAGGGCCTGAGCTTGTCGTGGGTAGAGATGGCGGCCGAGCTGACCGACTGGCGTAGCCGGTACGAGTGGCTGGCGGCTCAGCCGTGCACACCCCAACAGCAAGTCCTCCGCGACCTCGGCAAGTCTGTACGGGCCTTCTTCGACAAGTCCAACCCGGCTGGTCGCCCACGGTTCAAAAGCCGCAAGGCTGGGTACGCGACCGCAGAGTGGACGACGAACGGTTTCGCCGTCAAAAACGGCCTGCTCCACGTAGCGGTAGCCAGCGGCCGTACTGCCCTGCGGGTGGTATGGTCGCGACCATTGCCTTCCGTGCCGAGGTCGGTGCGCGTCTACCGCGATGCTGCCGGGCGTTGGTGGGCGAGCTTCGTCGTCCGGGTCGAGCCCGACGAGGTTGGCACCACGGGCGAGAGTACCGGCCTTGACTTGGGGCTCAACGCTTTCGCCACTACCGAGTACCCCAACGCCGATGTCCCCAACCCGCGGTTCGCCCGCAGAGCGGCCAAAGCTCTGGCTCGGAGCCAGCGCAACCTGTCCCGCAAGCAGAAGGACTCCAAGAACCGGGCCAAGGCCAAGGTGGCCGTGGCCAAGGTCCACGTCTATGTTCGGGACCAGCGGGCCGACTGGCAGCACAAGGAGGCAAGGAAGCTCGCACGACGCTTCGACCGCATCGGCGTCGAAGACCTGAAGATCAGGAACATGCTCCGGGCCCGGCACCTTGCCCGGGCCATCTCCGACGCGAGCTGGGCTGACTTCCTGGCCGTGCTCGCTTGGCAGGCCAAGAAGTGCGGGCACGAAGTAGTACGGATAGACCCAAGGAACACAACTCAGACCTGCTCCGGGTGCGGTGCGAAAGCCAAGCACCGCCTCGGGTTGGCAGACCGGACCTTTGTGTGCGAGGAGTGCGGTCTGGTCTTGGACCGAGACCGCAACGCAGCACGCAATTTGAACCCTGACCGGCTGGGCTGTACCGGTGTGGGCGTCGACGGCAGCAAGCCCAAGGTCCCTGCGGGAACCCTGGCAGCCTGAGCCCCAGAATCCCTGTCGTTCACGGCGGGGAGTAGTCAAGGTGCTCCCTTCAGCCAGGCCAGGGCGGCCTGGAGCTCGTCTTCGGATACCGCTCGGCGGAAGTTGCGACCTAAGCGTTGATAGGCCTCCCGGGTCCCCCAACCGTGGTCGGTACAGATTTCCCCGGGGTCCCCGCGCGCGCTCCCAATCCGCACCACCACTCGGTGATCCTCGGCATAGGGCCCTACGTCGAACTCGTCGCCGACCTGGAACTCCCACCCCGGGGGTGCGGCCTGCGGGGTCCCTGGGGGTGCCTCGCCTCCGGATGGCTGGCTTGAGGCGAGATTCGCGCGTGGCGGGAGTCCCGCGAGGGCGGCTTCCACAATGAGGCGTGCCGCTCGCCGACCCGGGTTCTCAGCCATCGGCCTTCAGGGAAGCCAAGGCGGCTTTGAGGTCCTGTTCCAAACGGGGGTCGCCCGCTACTTCTGGACGGTTCTCCCAGACGTGCTGCTTCACCGCCACCTGGATGACCGGTTTCTTCCGTGGCCCAAGCATCAGGGCGCTGGCAATGTGTCGGCCGAACGGTGAGTCTGGGCCCCACTGCATGGACTGTTCGGGGCACCCCACATTCGCGGCACAGTGGCTGTGCCGGTAATAGAACTCGAGCTCGTCAGCCATCGAGGAGTTCCTTCTGCTCGGCCAGCAGCGCCTCGAGCTCGGCGATCTCGGTCTGACGGGTCCGCTCGATGATCGCCTGGCGGCGGTGGGCGATCCGGGGGGCGGCCCAGGCAGGGTACAGGTCTTCCAGGGTAGTGGTCAAGAACCGCACCTCTTCATCGACCGGCCGGCCCGCTTCGTAGGCTTCCACAACGAGACGTGCCGCTCGCGCCAATCGGTCATCCGCTCCACTCGGCTCCTGGGGGACCACGGGGGGCACAATGCTCACCGGCGCTGCGGGCCGGGTATAGGGCCGCGACTTCTTGCCCTGAGCAGCCAGGAGCCTGTCGATTTCCTCGCTGGCTTGGCGGATGGTGAGGCTCACGCCGGCAAAGGAGCGCTTGGTGAGCCGTTCCAGCATGACGCGCTGCTTGTCGGTCATGGGTTTCTCACCCCCGGGGCCCCAAGCCACTATTCCTCCATCTCGGCCCGGAGCGCTTCCAGGGCCGCGGCCAACCGCGCGTCGTCCTTCAGGGCGGTCGCGTCGTCCTTCAGGGCGGTCATCGTCGCGTGTAGCTCCGTTACGCCCTCGTGCAGACGGTCCCAGCAGCGTCCAGCGAGGGCAAGGAAGGCTTCCTTCCCGGTGCTCATCCGGTAGCACACGCCTCCGGCCATGTAAAGGAGCTCGGTGACGTACTCGGCGAGGTTGAGGGCGGCTTCCTCGGAACTGGTGGCACCGGTCTCCAGGTCCACGGCCCGCTGGACCAGTTGGGGCATGAGCTCGGTTTCTTTCATTTGGGTCTCCTTTCCGCGATCACGTTTGTCACAGTCTACAGTCTAGCACTTTCAGACAGTCGGCACAATTCGCGTCTGAGTGGTTACTTCATGTCCTGGAGGGTTTTGAGGCACGTCTCCAAGTCGGCCAAGCTGGCAACCGAGATGTTGGTCGGCCCAACTCCTTGCCCCTGAGGCCAGGTGACCCGAGGGGGCTCGGCCAGGTCGTGAACCCGGTGGGCAGCGTGGTCACCCGAATGTCCAATGCTGAGGCTGCACACCCATCCCCTCACGAGCCCGTTACCGTCGTACATCACACCGCACCGATCGGACATCTACTTCATGTCCTGGAGGGTTTCGAGGCAGGCTTCCAGGTCCGCCACCACCTCGGTCGGGTCGGGACAAGGCCAAGTAAAGAAAGGACCGGCGCTGAGGTCGTGCTCGGGGTGGGCGGCATGGTCGCCGGGATGCCCGAGAGGAAGGCTGCATTTCCAGGCGCTTAGGTCCTGATCGGGGCAGGCCTCGTTGCACCTGAGAGAGGCAAGGGTAAATCCTGCAGGCCTCATCCGCGCAGCGCCTCCACTATGGGCGCGAAGGTGGAAGTCTCGGTCCGGTCGGCCTCTGTCTCCCAGCCGGCCTCGTCCGAGATGATCTCCAGCGCGCCGTCGTCCTTCTGGCGGTAGGACCGGCGCATGGAGTAACCGGGCCCGCTCCGCTGCCAGAGGGCGACCAGGATGCACTCCACGGCGTCGATGGCCTCCGAGGGGGCCAGGCCGTCGTCCAACCCCTCGTCGTCCACGGTACGCATCCAGGCATCGGAGACCATCAGCACCGCGTCAGAAGGGGCACTGGCGACATGCGCGGCCAAGAGGCCGGCCACGGCGCGCTTTTGGGCCGCGTCCGAATAGGGCGTGAGGATGACCTCTCCGCTCCCGTCGGAGCGGAACACGACCCAGAGGGGGGTCACCTCGCCGGTTTGGCGTTCCTCCCAGGCGATGCCCAGGAACTCGCCAGCGATCTTCGCGTAATCGGTCATAGTCTCCTCCCGAGGGTGTCTTCCAGGTACCGGGCCCGTAGGCGCAGGCTCTCCAGTTCGGACCAGAGGTCCTCTATCTGGCTCTTCAGCGTCTGGTCGTCTTGAGGCTCAGGGGTGTCAGCCATCACCAGCTGGCCTCGTAGAAGAAGGTGACGTTGTCGGGGTCCCATGGTGGCTCCCCGGGTTCGTGGTGCTTGGTGAGGAGCGGCTCGAGCTGGCTCACCGTCGCGGCGAGGCCGTCGCGCCAGGATTGGTCCACTTCGGTCCCCCCGAAGAAGAACCCGGCTTGGGGCGGCAGGAGCTCGCCGGCAGCCCTCAGGTCGCCTGCATCGTAGAGAGTCATGGCGGTCCGGCAAGTCTGCACCAGTTCGGCAAGCTCCTCAGGGGACACGTAGGACCTCTGGCACTCATCCTTGCCGTCTTGCACGTTGTCCACGAACCACTTGTGGATGTGGTTGGCCTTGCGCCAGTAGGCCACACAGGTGGCAACCTCCACCTTGGGCATCTGGTGGCTCGGTACGTGGCCCACCAGCTCCACCAGCTCGGCGAAGCGTTCCTGCTCGCCGGGTCGTCCGTACTCGAACCCGTAGAAGGATTGTTCGGCGAACAGGTACATATCAAGCCCCATGGGTTTCTCCTTCCTCTTCGGGGGTGTCCCAGTCCCTTCTCAACTCGGCAGCCGTCGTCTCCACGGCCTGCCAGCGTTCGTCATCGCGCGCGCGCGCGATGATTTGTAACCGCGCGCCTAACCGCGGGCCTACGGTGGCCGGCCGGGGTTCGTCGTCGGTCATCGCAGCGTCACCGTCACGGTCCGGTCGATGTAGAAGACCTCTTCAGGGTCACCGTAACTACCCTCATTGTTCGGGTCCTCGTCCTGCCAGAACACGTCCACGGTGAAACCCATCTCGGTGAGCTTCTCGTACACCGGAGTGGGTGGTGACCACGCCGTGTGGAACTGGTAGAAGAGCTGGTCTTCGGATTCCTTCAGCAGTTCGACGTCGTAGGCGCCCCATTTGGTGCCCCAGTTCTGGCGCGCCCAGTCGTACCAGTCGCGCGCGCCGTACTTGACCATGCGGCGGTCGGCTTCCTCCTGGGTGATGGCCTTGACCTTGCCCACATCGAGACGTTCCCACGCGGCGTTGATCTTGTCGGCCTCCTCCTGGGTGGCGACTATCTGGGGCGGGGAAGTGGTCTCACGCAGCTCAGGGGGCATGGGGATGAGGTTGTTGGCGTCGAAGTCCAGCTCCTCTTCGGGGGTACGGAGTAGACGGCGCAGCTCCGCCAGCTTGACTGGGTCGTCCGACCGGATGGACACCCAGTTCGTGACGTGGTTGGGCATTTCAGCTCTCCTTTCTGTCGAGTGCTAATAGTCTAGCACAGTCAGACACCCGGCGCAACTGGTTCGCACACCATGTCACAGTTACCATAACAACCCTGTCCCCGCTTGTCAACTGCCATTTTGTATGCGCAACCTTAGGCGCTGGCATGGACGCCAGCGCCTCTCCTGCCGCCGAGCGAAGCGAGGCGGGACCTTCCTCTTGGTGGAACGGTAACCCTCACTCTCCCAGGAGCGGGTCAAGGCCTGTCGCAGGTACCATGACAGCATGGCATCCGAGCACGCCGAGATCAGCGCCCTCCTCGCCGACAGCCTGGCACCCGAGGGCGTCCGCTGGCATTCCCCTGTTCGTTACCTCGGTGGCCGGCGTCCCATCGACGTACTGCCCACCGACCCCGGCCGCGTCCGCCAGGCGGCGGAGGCCTACATCGAGGGGACCTACTGCTGATGGGGCGAGCTACTCACCTGACCCCGTTGGTGCAGGAAAAAATCACCACTGCGGTCGCCGCCGGCGTCCCGGTCAAGTTCGCGGCCATGCTCGCAGGTATACCGGAACCCACTGTCAGGACATGGATGTACTTAGGCCGACAGGTGGCCACAGGCCAGAACACCAGTTCTACGCAGGACATGTCCGACGACCAGGCCCTCCGGTACGCGGCGTTTTACGAGGCCGTAGAGGAAGCGCGCGCTAAGGCGGTGGCCCGCAATGTGGCCAACATCCAGGCGGCGGCCGAGGACAGTTGGCAGGCGGCGGCTTGGTGGCTGGAGCGCACCCACCCGGAACACTTTGCCCGGCACACGAACGTCTCGGTCACCACCACCGACAGGCTGGAGGAAGAACTCCGAGCCTTGCTCGGTGATGCCGAAGCGGAGAGGATGATCGCCGCGGCACGCGCCGAGGCTGGTGCGGTGGGCGGCCGGTCGCTCATGCCCAGGGCGCTCCCCCGGCACGAGGGTGAGGACGTGGTGGACGCCGAGGTGGTCGAGTGAGCCGTCGGTCAGCGGGCCAGTTCTATCGCGGCCCGCTCTGCCCCCCCATCCCGCCTGCGTACTTTGTTCCGACGAAGGTTCCCACCCCTCAGGATTGGGCACCGATAGTCCGCGACCTCGAGGCTGCGCTCGAAACCCTGAGGGACCTGCCTGGTTCGTAACATCGGGGGGCCCGCCACCCCCTGGGCGAACGGTCCAAAAGCCAAGGTCCGGCCCAACAAGCGCGCCCGTGACGACCTGGAGGTCGAGGACGCCGCCTACGCGCTTGCTCTCCAGCGCATGGTCACCGAGATCAAGGCCAGGACGCGCAAGGTGGCCTACCCGGACATGAGCGCCTGGCGCCAGAGTGCCCGGCCCGAGCAACTCCCCCCAGAAGATTTTGACGCCGGGAGTGTTCGTACGTGGTTTCTCCGTGGCGGGAGAGGCAGCGGAAAATCTTGGGTGGCCTCCCATTGGTTCGCGGAGAACATCACCGCTCCCGATGGCGCCGGCGAGTGGGCCATCATCGCACCCACCTACCGCCGTCTGCGCCGTGACTGCCTCGAATCCACCGACTCGGGTCTCCTGGTAGCCCTCGGCGGTGAGGCATCCCCCTGGGTACGTTCCTACAACCGGTCCGTCCTGGAGCTGAACCTCTCCAACGGGGCCACTGTGATCCTCGCGTCTTCCGAAGACGGTGCACGTGCCATCCAGGGCAAGAACCTCCGCGGCGCCTGGCTCGAGGAGATCGGGCTCTGGACCAACTGGGAAACCGCTTTCGACGAGTCCCTTCGCTACGCGCTCCGCAAAGGCCGGGCCCAAATGATCATCACCGGGACGCCCAAGTACGGCCAGCCCGCGGCCAAGCTCGTCCAGCGGCTCCTCGACGATCCCTCCGTCCCCGTGACCACCCTCAAAACGATGGACAACGCGGCCAACCTGAGCGAGAAGATGCTGGAGGACGTCCGCCAGATGCTCGGCACCCGCCTCGGCCGCCAGGAGCTCGAAGGCGAGCTCCTCGAGGACAACCCTGATGCCCTCTGGGTACCGTCGACCATCGAGAACACCCGCGTCCACGACCACCCCGACCTCTCCCGGGTCGTGGTGAGCGTGGACCCCGCTGTGGCCGGTGAGAAGCGTTGGGACATGTTGGCCGAGGTCATGGACAAGCCCGACGACGAGTATTACGGCTCGGGCGGCACGGGGGCCCCCGACGAGACGGGCATCATCGTGATGGGTGTCGGTGCTGACGGCCACGGGTACGTCCTGGCCGACCTGTCCGGGCACTTCAACCCCCGGCGGTCTGCGGAGGTCATTGTGGCCGCGTACCACTCCTGGGAGGCCGACCATGTCGTTGCCGAGGTCAACAACGGCGGCGACTACATCCCGGCGCTCATCGCGACGGTGGACACCAGTGTGCCGGTACGGACGGTCCACGCCTCGCGCGGCAAGGTCACCCGCGCCGAGCCCATCGCTGCCGCCTACGCCGCGGGGCGTATCCACCACGTCGGGACCTTTGGCGACCTCGAGAGCCAGATGGTGTCGTGGGTACCGGGCCGCGGTTCGCCCGACCGCGTGGACGCCTTGGTGTGGGGGGCCACGGACCTGAAGATCACGGCGGCGACGGTCGGGTGGGGCGACATCTGGGACCCGCCCCAGGAAGTGAAGGACGGGTTCAAGACCTCGCGTAGCGCGAACCAATGGTTGGCTGTCTACGCTCCGGACCAGGTGAAGGAGGCGGTCGAGACCGTGAAGACCGCCGTCCGGCCAGGGAGCGGCAAACGCGCCGCGGCCTTGGCGCAGATGATCCGCGAGGCGTTGGAGTCATGACCACGAAGGGCCGCGCCGTGTGGGAGGCTCATGCCGCCGAGCTGTGGTGGCAGTCGCTCACCGATCCCGAGCGGGTACGTGTCCAGCGGTTGATGGAGAAAAGGAAGGCCCCGGTCGGGGGAGACGACTTACCCGACCGGGGCCAATGGGTGGCGCGCACTCCGGTGTGGGCCGGAGGCGGTGAGCGCGCTCACCCAGGTCTCAGGATCTTACAGGGTAAGGTTTGGCGGCTGCTTCACCGGCGTCCACGTCCCTCCGGTCCCCGTGGCAGTGACCTGGAGCACATCTCCAGAACTTAGGTTGGTGAGTGAGCCGGTGACCGTACAGCCGCCGGCATCGAGGATGGCGCCACTTGCGTCGATGTTGACCTCGCACCCCGTGGCGCCAGCTGGTGCCTGGACGCTGAGGCTCCCGGTGGCAGGCGTAAGACCTATCACTTGGAAATCAGGCGGGGGCGGGGCGCCCTGGGTAGTCGCGGTTTGAAGGTCGAAGGTCCAATACTCGTTGCCGTCCAGGAGAGGTGAACTGGTGGCCGTAGCGGTGAGCACGCCGGTCCAACTGCCTGGCGCCGTACTGCTACAGGTGCCGCCCGCGTCCAGGTAGGGGTCCATGCCGGCGGTGGCTATGGCGCAAGACGTCGCGAGGGACCAGGTCCCGGCTTCGCTCGACGCGGGTAGGCCGCTCCCGCTCGTGGGGGTGAAGGCCGTTGTTGTCTCGAAGGTCACCACCGGGGGCGGGGCCTGTGGGCTGGTGTAGTTGAAGGCCCAGGGGACGCTGGCTTGGCACGACGGGGCCTGCGTAAGGCCCGTGGAGGTGACCGGAGCGTGGCAACGGAAGCTTTCCTGCACCGGCGTAGGTCCACTCCCCGCGGCGGCGTAGGTGGCTGTGGCGGTCAAGCTGAGCACGCCCAGGGGGCTCAGGGAGGAGGTAGCCAAGGCGAGGGGTGCGGATATGTCCACCGAGTAGGCGCAGGTGACCGCGGCGTTGGCGGTAGCGGTCAGGGCCGCGTTACAAGTGGGGTCCAGCGTCACCGTGGCCGGTTGGGCCGGTGTCGTGGTAGGCGGGCTCGTTGTCGTCGTCGTCGTGGCAGGTGGAGTTACCGGCGGGATGATGAGGGGCGGCCCAGATGGCAGGATAACCGGGGGCCCGGTCGCGGGGAGCACCTGGACAGGGGGCACCTGCGGCGGCGGGAGAGTTACTGGTGCTTGGCCGGGCTGCAGCCACAGGGGTACCAGGTTGGTGTTTGGCAGTCGGCCGTACTCCGAGGGCGGTACGCCCCTGCCGAGGGCTCCCGGGTTGGTCCGCAGGACCTGGCTGAGGCCAGGTGGGCTGGCCGAGGCTATGCCGCCTGGAAGCAGGGCGGCAGCTAGGGCACTGACTACCAGTGCGCGACGGTTCATGATTGCTCCTCTTCGTAACCATCGAACCAGTCCCCGACCCTGCGCGTGCGCGCCCTGGCAACCTTGCCAGTTGCGGTCGAGGAAGAGGTCTCAGGGTCCTTGCAGTGCGCTTGGGCCTCGGCAAGCGTCAGGCCGGTGGCGATCACGCGGCGGTTTATGGCCGCGTCCTTGTAGAACCTCACGATGCGGTAACGGGGCATTGCGTCTCCTTTCGGGTCCTTTCGGGCGCTCACCGCGAGCGCTGAACATAGTTTAGCACACGGCTCACTGGCGCGCAAGTTTAGCGCTTCTTCGTGTTCCGCTCCTCGGGCTTCGTGATCCGCTCATCGGCTCGCTCGACCCACTTCCCCACCCAGGTCAACGGGAAGCCGACGAGGAACACCACCACACCCACGGTGGCCGAGGTGTTCGTACCGACGCCCAGGACCTCCAGCAGTATGGTGAGACAGACGCAGGTACCGAACCATTTGAGGGGGTGGTTCGTCGGGGTGAAATCGTCGTTCATTTGGCTCACTCCTAGTTGTTCTCGGCCGCGTCGATCATGATGAACCCGTTCGTGACGGTTACCAGGAACGCCCTCATGGCCTCGGCGGCGCCACGGCCCCGAGTTCCCAGGTAGGCCTGTTCCATCTCTTCCTCGGCGACGGCCTCGTCGTCGTAGAAAACGTGCGGGGTACTGCCTAGTGCATGGGCGGAGTGGGGCGGGGGGTGCGGCCATGTCATGGTGCATAGGCACCCGTCCCCGGCCATGGCCCCGCATAAACTCCCGTGGCCACGGAGGGCACGGATGATGTCGATAAGGAGCGCGTCTTCAGGCAGTAGGGTCATCTTCCTCCTTGTGGATCGACTGCGCCAAGGCCCAGGCGGCGTCCCTGTTGTGGGTCCAGGCCATGGCGTTCTGAGACGTGGCGTCCCGGAGGATGGCGTGCTTCACCATGCTCGGCCGGCGCAGCACCACCATCCAGCGGTTGGTCTTCTGGTCCAGGAACACCCCGGACAGCTTCCATCCCATCAGTTGTACCTGGCCGCGCTGAGCCGGGGGTTCATCTTGGCCAGGTACAGCGCGTCCCCGGCCGCATCGGGCAGCGCCTCCGCGTCGCTGAAACGGCAAAACCCGGTGTCATGGTCGCCGGGGTGGTCTTTGGGCAGGGTGCACAGCCCACCGTGCTTGCAACGCCGCAGGCACATCATCGTTCGGACTCGTACACTAGTTCGATTTGGCTTCGGCTCATGGGCGGCAGCGTCCCAATGGCCCGGTACCCGGTGCGCAACGCGGCAGGTACGAACCACAGCTCGGCGTAAACGCGCAAGCGCAGCCACCAGGGGAGGTCGCGCAGCGTCGTTTTCCAGTCATAGGGTCGGGTCATACGGCACTCCTTTCTTGGGCGTCCAGGTATTGCACCTGGAGCTGCTGGAAACGGTTGAACGCCACGGCCTGGGCCTCGTCGTCATCCGAGCGCATCAGGTCGAGGTAGGTGCGACGTGCTTGCGCCAGCTCGGCGGCAAGCACGTCAAGGCTCTTGTTCATGCGCTGACCCGTTCCACCAAGTCACTGAAGTCAGGGACGGTGCGGACGTGGGTCATGATGTAGTGTCGAGGGCGGTCGGGGTCAGCGAACGCGACCATCGCCCCGGCGAGCACACTCGCGACGGCGAGCGGCCACTGGGTGCGGCAGTCGTCGCAGAAGCGGGAGCGCGGTGCGAGGTCGGGTCGCAGCGTATTGCGTGCGAAGGTGCCGTAGGCACGGTGGCAAATCTCGCACTCGGCCGGTCCGGTGAGGTAGTTGGGCAGACGGCGGACTTTGAAGGTCACGCTCTGCTCGATGGAGCGGGAAGTTTTTTTGAGTGAAGTGCGCAGGCAGGACAGGCAGTATTGGTGCCCGTCGGCTGGCGCTCCACACAGCGCACAGCGTCCAAGTGGCATTGTCATCCTTTCTGTAGTCGTCTCCAAATGAAGCACTAACATACAGAGTAGCACACTCAGACATGCCGTGCAAGTGGCGTCGACGGTTTGTCGCAACCAGTCTGACGGCAAAAGGGAGGGAGGGGAGTTGGGGCCATCCTCCCCTCCCTCCCGGGTGACTACGGCAGGCAACCTTGCTTGTGCTTGTCGACAATGAGGGCTCGTCAGGCGAGCTTTTTACCGGTCCTCGAGGTTGCCCTTCTCCAGCGAGAGAACGACCGGGGAAGAAAACTGGCTAGCCGTAATCACATCTTGTCCGACTCAGGCTATCAACCCTTTGGGGTCTTACACCCCGAAAAGGGAGGGAGACCGCAATGTCTCCCTCCCCTCCCCGGGACTAGTTGGAGGCGGCGAACTGCCGCGTGTGGCGCAAGCGCTCCTTCTCGGAGCGGTCCGCGCTGGTGAAATCGGCAACCCCACCCGCGCGCGCGATCGCTTGGGCGAGGCGCTTGGTCCAGGGGAGCTTGGGGAGGCCCCCGACGTTGGCGGTCATCCACTGGACGGCTTCGTTCAGTGTGTCGAGGGACAGGGCTTTGCCGGTCACGCTCTCCCACTGGGCAGCAGCGGCAACAACGGGCGACTGGCGCGTCGCGCGCGTCGCGCGTGTCACCGCGGGCACGGGGGTGGTGGTGGGGCTGGCCGCGGGAAGCTCGGTCATCCCGTCGAGTGAGGCCTGGAGAGCGGCTTCGAGGTCGCTCAGGTCGCTCGTCTCGGTCTGCTTATTGGTCATTGTCGTCTCCTTGTGGTTGGTGTCTGAGCGCTGTGCTCATCGACAAAACACAGTCTAGCACATGGTACGGAGTGGCGCAACGGGACCAGCAGGTTCCGTCTCGGTAACCGCGCGCCTACGGTGGCTCGCGCAGTTGGTCCAGGCAGGCTTCCAGGTCCAGGCGCACGCCGGCCATGGCAGCTTCGAGGTCGGTGGCGTCGGGGACCTCGGTTATCCGGAACTCGTAAGCGGTCCGGTGATGCGCCCGGTAATACGCCAGTTTGGCCTCGGCGTCCTCGTGGCTCAGGTACGGTTCGCCTACCGGGACCCACTCCTCCTTCCCGGGAACAGAGTATTCCAGCTGGTACTTCACCCCTCACCTCGGAGGTCTTCCAGGCAGGCCTCAAGGTCAACGTCGTCGGCCACGCAGCCGATCCGGAAGGCAGCGCCGGGCACGGCCTCCTGCCACTCGCGCAGGGATTGTTCGGCCTGGCTGCGCGGACCTCCCGCGACCGAGTCGAAGGCACGCCACTCGCCGTCTCCCCACAGGAGCTCCACCCGGTACTTCACTGCGGCTTGCACCTCCTTTTTCATACTGCCCGGAGTGGGCAGTTCTTGCAGCGGTTCAGTACGCGGCCCGGGTGGCGGCACACACCGCGAACCGCGGGGCGGACAGGTCCCGGGCGCGGTTCGGGACGCCGCACGCGTGCCGGTTCGTAAGAGACCAGCGCGACAGCGAACACGAAGGCGACCCATATCAGAAGGCACACCCCGACGCTCACGTGCGCCCAGGTGTTCAGTTGGGCCACGCCGATGAAAGCGGCCACGCCCAGGCTCGGTGTCGAGGATTTGGCGGCGGCCACTAGGGTTCCCGAAGATGGTCGTCGAGGAAGCGGGCCAGGCGGAGGGCGTCCTTGTGGCTCAGGATCATGTCATCGAGGTACGGTTGGCCGCAACGCAGGATACGCCAGATGTGGCGCAAACGCTGACGCCAGCTCGAGGACCGCGCCGACCGGCACTGCCACGCGGACAGGTAGATTTCCGGCGGGTCTTCCGGATGGTCGCGCCAGATGCTCACCCGGAGCAGGTCCCCGTGGCATCGGCACTCGAAATCGGCCTCTACACGGTTGGTCATGGCGCTTCGGCAAGGTTCAGGGTGATCGGCTTCACTGTGAAGGTCATCGGGGTCTCCTTTCGGGTGCTCACCGCGCACTTGTTCTAGTTTAGCATGATGGCGGGTCGGACAAGTCACCCGTCCACACCGCCGAAAAGGGGCATCCACGAAGGACACCCCTCTCGGGTCGCTCAGACGCGCTGTGGCATCCCCGGGTCATCCAACATCAGGTCAGGTGGAACTCACCCAGGCGCGTGGCGCTTCGGCAAGGTTCAGCTCGAGGACGTCGGCCAGGTGGTTGGAACAGACGTAGACCGGCTCGAACCACTGGTCGCTCCACCCTTCGGCACCCACCTCCCAATCGGCAGGGTGGTCCGGCTCGTAGTCCTGAGCGCAGTAGTGCGGGGTCAGGGTGATGGGCTTCACTGTGAAGGTCATCGGGTCTCCTTTCTTTCGCGTGCTCACCGCGAGCACTTGTTCTAGTGAATCTAGTTTAGCATGATGGCGCGGGTCGGACAAGTCACCCGTCCACACCCCTCTCGGGTCGCTCAGGGCTTCGACGACCCGGGCAGCGCGGTCAACATCTCGGGCGTAGGTCACCTCGAAAGCGCGGGCTCGGTGGTCAGCGCGAGCTCGGCGAGGTCCGGTGCGTCGCGCAATGCGGCCACGACGAAGGTCCATGGTTGAAGGGTCGAAGCTGCGCGACGTGCGTCGGCTTCGCGATCGTACGGTTTCAGGTCCACTGTCGTCCTCTTTCTCTTGTGGGCGCTCACCGCGAGCGCTACGCGCTAGTCTAGCACGACCGATTAGCCGCGTCAAGTTCGTCCGATCGGTTTCGACACACGGGCTCGGTTACCCTCGGTTACCCTCGGGCGACCATACCCTCGGTTAGCCTCGGGTTACCCTTCGGTTAGCTTCGGGTTACCCTCGGTTAGCCTACGGTTTTGCTAGTCCCGCCCATCCCCCCGGCGACCTCGGTTTCGGCCCGGTTACCGCCGGCCTTGACCGGTTACCGCCGCCGCCAGCCGGCCTGCCATAGGTTGGCCGCGGTCAGGGGACCGAGGGCCTCTCTCTCCCGCTCTCTCCGGCGCGCCTCGGCGGCTCGACCCGGCGGCTCGGCAAAGGTTTGCCTCGGCCGCGGTCAGGGGACCGAGGGCCTCTCTCTCCCGCTCTCTCGGCAAAGGTTTGCCTGGTACCCGTTCTCTCCGGCGCGCCTCGGCGGCTCGGTGGTCCGGTTCGGGTCGCCGGGAGGTTGCCCTGGTCAGCCCACCCGGCCGCGGCTCGCCGGGTGACCCTTCAGTGGCGGACGGGAAGCTTGGAGGAAGCCGGCCACGGAGGCATCACCGGCGCGGCCGGGTCGCCGGAAGGCCAGGGTCCCCCTTCCTCCTTCTCACGAGGGACGGCGCCCTTCCGGGCGAGCTGTCGGTTTCGGGCCCGGGTTGGTTACTTGGCAGGCATCACCTCCCCGGTTACGTGAGCTTCGAGCAGCCGGGCGGCGGTTTCGTAGGCTGCAAGATATGTAACGGTGGCAGGCGAGTAGGTCGCGCCTTGGTCGGTTGTGCCGGTCCACGCTGCTTGCGCGGCTCTCACCCGGGCAAGGTACTCGTGCACGGCTTCGGCCTCGTACATGTCGTCTCCAATCGGCACGCCTTTGCCGCGCTCACCGCGAGCTCGGGTTCGACGTGCATGTGCACAGTCTAGCACAAGCCTCGAACGTGGCGTCAGGTTTGTGTCGAACCGGCGCTCGGGATGGCCTCGGCGCGACCTCGGCTCGGTTCCGGCTTCACGCTCGGCGTGCGCTTCGAGCAGCGACCCGGCCGCTGTGACTGGTTCGGGCCTTGATCTCTCGGGCCGCATCGCTCTTTGCTTTGGCGAGGTCCCAAGCCTCTCCACTAGCGAGCAGCTCGGGGTGATCAGCTTCTAGGTCGTCCTTCTGGATGCGCTCAACGGTCCACGCGTAGCGGTCTTCTCGGTGCTCGATCTCAGCCCATATGCGGTCGTCGGTGCCAACAACCGGGACCTCGGCGGCAAGGCCAGTCGCCTCGTCGCCAATGTCGTCGGGCCACCTGGTCCAATGAAGGTTCGTCGTGATCATGATATATATTCTAGCACAAGCCTCGAACGTGGCGTCAGGCTTGTTTCATGTCGGGATGCCTCGGCTCGGTTCCGGCTTCAAGGCGGCCTCGGCTCGGTTCCGGCTTCAAGGCTCGGTCGGCTCCGGGATACCCTCGGCCTCGCCTCGAACGCGCGTTCGGGCCCGGGAGACCTCGGCTTCATGTCGGCTTCGGCTTCGAAGGCTCGTCGGCCTCGGCTTCGAAGGCTCGTCGGTTCCGGCTTCAAAGGCTCGGTATAGCCTCGGCTCGGTTTCGGCTTCGAGGCGCCTCGGCCTCGATACCCGGCGGCCTCGAACGCGCGTTCTGGCTTCGCTCCGGGAGTACCCTCGGCTTCATGTCGGCTTCGGGGCGCCTCGGCTTCATCTCGGCTTCGAGGCGCCTCGGCCTGACAAGCATGGCAGGCTCGGGCTCGGCTCGAACTCGCTCTGAACGCGCAAGAACGCTCGTTCGATCAGTGATGATCGAACGAGCGTTCGAGTGCTCAGCGTACTCGTACTAGCAACGATTCGCTCACAAGATCGAGTCGATGCTGCGCAGCGAGAGCAAGCTCGCGCGCCCGCTCAAGTGTCTCTTCCGCGTTGTCCGAGTCGACCGCGGCCCGTGCGAGCAGCGCGACAAGCTCCGCGTCTACGTGCGCGAGTTCCGCGATCACGTCTAACGTCATCGCGCGGTCGTGCGGCAGGTCAAAAATCATCTCGCACGCGCTTTGGATGCCGCGCACGATGTCTAGTGCGATGTGCAAGAGTTGCTTCGTGTTCTCTGTCATGTTCTCTCTCTTTCGTCTTTCACGCGCTCACCGCGAGCGTGTGCTAATCATTATCGCGCCGCGCCGCGACGTTGTCAAGTGCAAACGAGCAAAAAAGTTCGGATGTTGTCAAGTGCAAACGAGCAAAAAAGTTCGGCCTCGCTCGGCCTCGGCTTCATGTCGGCCTCGATACCCGGCGGCCTCGAACGCGCGTTCGGCTTCAGGTCGGCCTCGGCTCGGTTTCGGCCTCGAACGCGCGTTCGGCTTCAGGTCGGCCTCGGCTCGGGCTCGCTCTGGACGCGCAAGAACGCTCGTTCGATCATCATCACTGATCGAACGAGCGTTCGAGTGCTCAGAGTTCTAGAAACGATTCGTACACACGTTCGAGCCGACAATGCGCGGCAAAAGCAAGCTCGCCCGCGCGCTCAAGTGTCTCCGCCGCGTTGTCTGCGTCGCGGTCGACCGCGGTCATGATCGCGGCCCGTGCGAGCAGCGCGACAAGCTCCGCGTCTACGTGCGCGAGTTCCGCGATCACGTCGCACGTCATCGCGCGGTCGTCATCGTTCCGCAAATCAAAAGTTGTTTCGCACGCGTGTTCGATGCGCCGCGCGATGTCTAGTGCGATCGTCAAGAGTTGCTTCGTGTTCTCTGTCATCGTGCCACTCATGTTGTCTCACTTTCGTCCTCTCACGCGATCACCGCGATCGCGTGCTAATCATTATCGCGCACGCGCCGCGACGTTGTCAAGTGCAAACGAGCAAAAAGTTCGGCCTCGCTCGCGGGAACTCTCCCCGCGTCATGCGAGCTCAGACAGCGTTACAACAAAAAGCCGGCCTCGCTCGCGGGAACTCTCCCCGCGTCATGCGAGCTCAGACATCCTTGTTTTGTTGCAATCGAACAACAATTCGACGGATGAGCTGCTCGTTCGTGCCGCGAAATTTCTGTGCTAGACTTGACAGATTCCCGCGGGAGCGCGATAATGACTGTATGACGTTGAGTGCAGTACTCAACAACGAACAGAAAGACGAGCAGACAATGAGCGAGACAACGACAACGACAGTACGCACGCGCAAGCTCTCCGCGACCGCGCTGGAAAAGTGCTTGCGTGACTACGAGCGAGCTCACGATAGCGTGATAAGCGCACTTCCAATCGAACAAGTGTTCAAAGACATGAGTGCAGTGTATGCAGCAAGCGATGCTTGGACGCGGCGAATCATTCAAGCGTGTCACCGCGCGGGCAGCGTCGCATCGTATTACGATGCAGACACCGCGACGCGAGACTTTTATCGTCACACTCGCAACTTCGTGCAACACGTGCGCGACGCATCGAACAAGTGAGCGACGAACAAGTGAGCGAGTAACTAATCGTACAAGTGTTCGACGAGCGAGAGTTCGTCGAACACTTGTACTGGTCGAGCGAGTGTTCGATCTCGAACACTTGTACTAGGTCGAGCGAGTGTTCGAGATCGAACACAAGTTCGCTGACATGGGCGGCGGGTGATGGCTTGGAACGCGCACAGCCCCCGCCACCTCGGCCTCGGTATGCTAGACTGTACTGTTCCTTTTTTGGCTGGTGGCACCACCGCTAATTGGCCTCCGTCTGCTAAACTGTACGTATGGTGCAAACCCACCCCGCCGGTAAACGCGCTCCCTTCTGCTACACTAGACACATGCAAAGTTCGCCCGAGGCGGCTTTGGCGTGGCTCCGGGACATCCCGCGGTCGACCGGCAAACACGGGACACCCACCTCCTACAACGCCGGTTGCCGCTGCGACGATTGCCGGGCAGCCCACCGGGAAGCCAGAGAGCGATGGCAGGCCCGCGCCAAGGCCGGGATCACCAAACGGGGCCGGGACCTGCCCCACGGCCAGCCCTACACCTACACCAACTACGGCTGCCGGTGCGAGGCCTGTACCCACGCCCACTCCCGATGTCTGGCCGAGCAACGGGACCGGGCCCGGGCGGAAGCCGCCGCGGGGTTGCGGGCCGTGCCGCACGGCACCTGGACCGGGTACGGGTACTACCGCTGCCGCTGCGACCGGTGCAAGTCGGCCGCCAAAGCCTTACGCAAGTCCCGCTGATGGCTGGTACCTTCCGCGCCCGGCTCAACCAGATAGCCCGTCTGGACGCCGGCTGGGGCCCAGACGGTGACGAGCCGAGTATCGACCCACGAGCCATCGAGACGGCTCGTCTCCTCGCCCGGGGCCGAAGCCCAAGGTCCGGAATGCGCCTGTTCCCCACCCGCCTCCTCCCCAGAACGTTTGTTCGACCAATCCCACGCGCGGACAGGTTCGCCTCCCCTACTGGCAGGATCAACTAGGTGACCGAAGCTGGTTTGGCCATATCGGTGTTCTCGGGCGCAGGCGGTCTCGACCTGGGAGTAGAGGCCGCGGGCTTCACAGTGACCGCCGCAGTCGAAGTAGACGAGGACGCCGCCGACACCATGGAGAAGAACTTCGACGGACTTGTCAGCCCGGTCATCAGGCGCGACATCTTCCAGGTTTCGACTCGGGAACTCCTCCACGCAGCCGGTCTGCGAGGCCGCGAGCGCCCACAGCTACTAGTTGGTGGCCCACCCTGCACGCCCTTCTCGAAGTCCGGTTTCTGGCTCGACTGGAAGCGCGCCGGCCTCGATCCTGACGCCAGCCTCTTGCAGGCGTATACCCGGGTGCTAGCAGAAGCAAGGCCACGCGCCTTCATCCTGGAGAACGTCTACGCCCTTACGTACCAGAACAAGGCGAGCCGACCAGCCTTCGAGAGGCTCCTAGCGGAGATCGATGCTGCCGGGTACCATTGCTCCTGGGCCGTCTTGAACGCCGCCGACTATGGCGTCCCGCAGCTCCGGCCCCGCCTGTTCGTCATCGGGACGCCCAAGGGTACCTGTCTGCCGGAACTACCGCAGCCGACACACGGCGGTCAATGGGAGCGCCGGTCGACCGGTGGAGGTCGACCGCACGTGACCGCCGGGGAGGCACTGACGGGGCTCGTGACCTCTCCTGAGCCGGAAGAAGTACTGCGTGGCACATGGGCGCACCTGCTGCCTGACATCCCGCCAGGTGACAACTACCTCTACTACACGCCCGAGCGCGGGCACCCGGCTCCCGTGTTCAGGTGGCGAAGCCGGTACTGGTCTTTCCTGCTCAAGTTGTCACCTGGCCGTCCGTCACCCACAATCCAGGCCCAACCTGGCCCCAACGTCGGGCCGTTCCACTGGGAGAACCGCAGGCTCCGAGTGCCGGAACTGCGTAGGCTGTTCACCTTCCCGGATGACTTCGATTTTGTGGGCCGCCGCCGCTCGGTACAGGCCCAGATCGGGAACTCCGTCCCACCCTTATTGGCTCAGCAGGTCGCCGCGCAAGTGGCAAGCGTGCTGACTTGATACCTCTGGACTTTGAGAACCAGGCCGGCGGGACACCGATGCCGCTTCCTCCCCGAACGTTTGTTTCCCCTCTCCCAAGCGCTGCCATGGACGGCAGCGCTTTGCCTGCCGCCGAGCGCAGCGAGGCGGGACCTTCCTCTTGGTGGAACGGTAACCTCTGAAAAATCCCGCGCCTGACACAGGACTGTGCTATACTGATATTTGTGAGTAAGCGCATCGGACAGACCGAACCGAACACCTGCCCTCGCGCTTGGTCCGGCGAGCCCGGAGGTTCCTCATAGTCTCAAACCAAGGAGACCCAGAACGGGTGGCTCGTTTGCGCCAAACCTCGGGCGAGCCGGGTGCACGGTTACCGAGGAGGGTGCCATAGCTAGCGGTGCCTGGGAGCACAACGTCAGGCGAGGATGCAGGGCGGCCCATAGCCACACCGCTAGTGCGTAACGCCACGGGGAGATCGTCCAGCGGCTAGGACAGCTGCTTCCAAAACAGCCGGCCAGGGTTCGAGTCCCTGTCTCCCCGCTGACGCGTCGGTGGCAGAGCGGACGAATGCGGCTGGCTGTAAACCAGATGACTTGTTCCACGGTGGTTCGAACCCATCCCGGCGCACGCGAGCCGGCGAGGGCCTGCGCGGTCTCAGGCCTGCCGGCTCGCGGCGGGTACTTGTGGTCCTGCCCGAGCATTGCCGGCGTTCGAGCGATCCTCGACCAGGCCGGCGACGGGTACAAGTCCCGGGGTGGGACGCCTGGTTTGGGGCCAGGAAGCGCTGGGTTCGACTCCCGGGTGCCCGACTCGTACCATGCTCCACTAACTCAAAGGCGTAGAGTGCCTGACCCTTACTCAGGTGGTTCAGGGTTCAAGTCCCTGGTGGAGCACCCTTCATGTCCGAAAAGGTATGACAGTGTGCTAAGGTTCCCTTCATGCACGCAGCCAAGGTCTTCGCGACGGTCGCCTCCGTCGTGTCTTCACTGCATGTCGGTATCGGTACACCCGATGCCTGGACCACCCACACGCCCGATTGGGCCTGTATCCGCTGGCGGGAGTCGGGTGACAACTACCGGGCGGTCGGCTACGACGGGCGTCACTTCGGTGCCTACCAGTTCAGTCTGCGGACCTGGGACTGGCTCGGTTACAGCGGGAACCCAGTCAACGCCGCGGTGTGGGTGCAGAACCACGCCGCGTTGAAACTGTGGCACTGGTCCCTCCGTATCTGGGGAGACCCGTGGCACCCCTGGGTGACCGCCGCCTTGTGCGGTTTGTAAGGTCTCGTGGTCCAGCGGTTAGGACATCTGCCTGTCGAGCAGAAAGCCGGGGTTCAACTCCCCGCGGGACCGCATCAACCACCTCCGCGACTGGCCGGACATTGCCAGTTGTGGCTCAGTTGGAGCCACGGCCCCGTTCGTCAGCAGTCCCGTTGGTAGCAACGGGGACGGCGGCTCGGGTACCGGGTCACCCGGTGCCGGAGGAGGGAGCGTAAGACCTTTTGCAAGGCGGCACCCGGTGAGGCCAGAACCGAACCTGGCAACAGGAGAGGAACCCCGAGAAGGGGTGCAGCATGAGTGATCACTATTGCTCACTCGGCTGCAACGGAGCGCAACGCTGGCCGGCGCCAGCCTTCGGCTTGAACCCGAGTGGTCCTGCGGGATGGGGGTCGGCACCTCTGCGCTCCGCTTATGAGAGATAAACCACCTATTGAGGAAGAACCCGCTCACCAAAGGGGTCGGAAGGACAGGAAGCGCTGGTGCGGTGGCCACGAAGGCCGAGAGCACCAGTGGGGCGACTGGGTCGACATATTCCCAGGAACAAGATGGCCGATACCGGTACGGCAATGCTCAACGTGTCGCAAGAAGGACTGGAAGTGACATCCTCGATGGTCGTAGAGATGCGCACGGTCAAACAGGCTGCCCGGGTGGCGGCGGCGACCGGGGGTATGCACCTATTGGGCAGGCCGGATAATAGCGGCGCTCAGCGGCTGTCACGCCGGGTAGATGTCGGGCCTAATTTTGAAGCCTGCCGGGACGCTGTTGAACAGATATCGGTCCTGTTCGGCCTGTACGAGCGGCACGGCGAAGAACTGGTACCGGTCCCGTCTGGCTGGACGGTGACAGGCGCACGCTTTGAGGTCGACTGGCCCGATGACAAGTCTTTGGTCAGGTCGCATTTCGGTGCCCGCCGCTTCGCCTACAACTGGGCGCTCGGCCACGTCAAGGCCGATATGGATGCCAAGGCAGCTGACCCCAGCCACCAGAGCACGGAGTGGCGCCTGGAGGCCCTTCGCAAACGCTGGAACCAAGACAAAGACGAAGTTGCCCCGTGGTGGGCTGCTAACTCGAAGGAGACATATAGCTCTGGGATCGCCGACCTGGTCACTGCGTTGTCGAACTGGCGACAGTCCAAGGACGGGAAGCGCAAAGGTCGCAAGGTCGGGTTCCCCAAGTTCAAGACCAAGCGACGGGACCGTGGACGGGTGCGCTTTAGCACCGGGCCCCTGCGCTTTGAAGCCGACCGCCGCACAATCGTCGTCCCTGTTATCGGGGCCTTGCGCTCGAAAGAGAACACCCGTGTCGTCCAACGTCCGCTTGCCCAGGGACGGGCACGCATCCTGAACATGACGGTTTCCGAACAGTGGGGGCGGCTGTTCGTGTCTGTCAACTACGCCGTGCGCACCAGCTCCGTGCGCCCGGTCGCCAAGCCCGGGACCAGGGCTGGGGTGGACCTCGGGCTGCGGACATTGGCGACGGTCGCCGACACCGACGGCAATATCATCGAGGTCGCCAACCCCGCATCACTAAGGGCGACCCTCGCTTCTCGGCGCAAGGCAGGAAGGCAAATGTCCCGGCGTACCCCCGGCTCCAAAGGCCACGAGCAAGCGAAGACCAAGCTCGCTCGGCTGGACAGGAGGGCCGTGCACTTGCGCCGAGAAGCGTGGCACCGGGTCACCACATGGCTCGCTGCCACGTACGAAGAGGTCGTCATCGAGGACCTCGACATAGCTGCGATGAAGAAGTCGATGGGGAGGCGGGCTTTCCGCCGCTCCGTCTCCGACGCAGCCTTGGGGATGTTCCGTCCGTTGCTCAGCTACAAGATGGGCAAGGTGGGCACAGTCCCTACGGTGGCCGACCGTTGGTTCCCGTCGAGCCAGGTCCACCATGGCTGTGGTTGTCGGCTCATCGCCCCTACCAGGATGGCCAAGATCCTGGTTTGTGCCAAGACCGGCGAGAAGGTTGACCGCGACCGCAACGCCGCTATGAACCTCCGCGACTGGCCGGAGGCAAAAGCCAGTCCTGGACCAGTTAGGTCCAGCGTCCCAGTGGCTACCCAGGCCGCCAGCAATGGCGGTACAGACCCTGGCTCGGTTGCGGAGGACACTCCGCAACAGAGGAGCGACCGTAAGACCAGCCCGCAAGGGAAGGCGCGTCGCGGTGAGACGAGAACCAAAACCCCGCAAGGGGAAGTCATGGAAGTCACGGTAACCAGATCACTCGGATGCAACGGTTTCGATGCGCTCAGTTAGTTCTGGTTTCCACTCCTCCAAGGAGCGATGACAACGGTCGCAGACCCCCTGAGACCCAGTGGGAGGTACGTTTCCACTCCTCCAAGGAGCGATGACAACGGCTTATGGACTCCGCCGAGGCCTACGTCTGTTTCCACTCCTCCAAGGAGCGATGACAACGGAGAAAGACAATACTCCAAGTGCAGTAGGGTCTGCGGTGGCCACAAGGTGCAACTTCAAACCATCGACCCTCCTCAACACGCCCGGCTAGCTCAACGGCAGAGCGCCTGTTTTGTAAACAGGTCATCGGGGTTCGACCCCTCGGCTGGGCTCCATGCAACCCTGTGAGCAACACACCTACGCATGGGACCCACCCGGGACGCGTCTTCCGACGTGTACAGCCTGGCCCGGGTTTCCATCGACAGGGAAATGACGTCGGCGTGGCGCAATGGGTAGCGCGACGGTCTTTTAAACCGAGGTTGCGGGTTCGACCCCGCCGCCGGCACTAGGAGGTTATAGATGCTTTGTCCCCAATGCGGGCATGACAGTGTCCGTGCCGACTTCACCTGTCATACCTATCCCGCTGACCCCGATCATCCTGAAGCCGGGTGGCTGGCCTGCATGGGCTGTGATTCGGCCGTGAGTTACTACTGCAACTGCCGATGGACTACCTCGGCGCTGGCGCAGAAGGACGGGTGTCAGTGCATCTGGGAGTACACCGACGGTTTGAACCCCCGCAGTCCGCGGGCGGAAGCCAATGCCAAGGCCCGGCCCTCCTGGCTCTCCGAACAACCTCTTCGCCAAAAGGTCGACATAGGTTCGGTCATGGTAAAACACAAGGACGTCCCCTGGAGTTGGGACTCTGATGAAGAGGACGAAGGAGCCTAGCCCCCTGTCGATGGACGAGCTGGGGTCTTCTAAACCCACGACGCGGGTTCGACTCCCGCCAGGGGGACCGTGGTGGCCGTAGCTCAGTGGTAGAGCTCCTGTCTGTGAAGCAGGCCACGGGAGTTCGATTCTCCTCGGCCACCCCACCGCGTTGGAGGAAGGAACCTTAACCTAGGGGAAACCATGGCTGACCAAGTTCTTCACCACGACCGTATCCCTATCTGGCGCGTTTGGGATGTGGCGATGTTGTTCCATGCTGCCCTCCGCCACCCATTACCCTGGGCGGACTGTGAGGAAGGCTGCCACTTTCTCGCAGACGAGGCGGTACGGGCTCTCTTTGGCCACGAGCCAAACCAGGAACGCATCAAAGAGGTCTTGACGGGTACCTGGCACGAACAAGATGGGGCGTAGGTTAATTGGCAAACCGCCGGGCCTTGGACCCGGGTCTTTGGGGGTTCGAACCCTCCCGCCCCAGCTACCCGATGTACTCGTCCTGGAAGCCGTTCTGCATCAGGTCGCGCGCGTTCACCACGCTACTCGGCACTTCCTGGACCCAGCCTCCCTGCACCAGCCAGACCGGCACGAGAATCCCGGCGTGCCCAAATGCCCGTAGCCCGGTCCACACCGTAGCGGGGCTGTTCGGCAAGATCGGCGTGATCGCTCCCCAAACCTCGGGGGCTTCTACGACCCACTCCGCGCTCGTCGACGGGCCGTTGTAGCCAAAGCTCTGGGTGAAGTCCTGGCCCGTCGTGTCGTTCAGGATGTTCACCGTCCAGCTCGCCGCCAGGAACCTCGTCCGCTTGGACGTCCGGAGGATGTCGACCGAGACCACGTCTCCCGGCTTCACCTTCATCCAGAAGATGTTCTCGCTGGCCGCCGGCAGGATTTCCCACCACGCTTGCACGAAGCAGTACCCCGCGCCGCCGTTTTCGGACACCCCCGCCTGGATCAGGTCCTGGTTGTTGAAGCCGTCGATCCCGGCCCATTCGGACGCCCACCCGTTCCCCTTGCAGTGCGGCACCGTGAAGGTGCCCCCCACATAGGAGAACCGGCCCAGGAGGGCGTACCCGGACCAGTTGAGGCTGAGGGCCCGCCCGTTCACCACCCGGTCCATCCGGTTGTAGTCCGGCCCCAACCGCGCCGTCTTGGCACTGGCCGGAGTACCCAGCGCGCACACAAGCACCAGGGCACCGATGAAGCTAAGGGCGGGACGGCGAAGCATGGGTCTCCTCTTCTGGGATGAGGCGCTCGACAAGTGCCATCAGCTCGGCGTGCATCTCTTTCAGTTCCTTCAGCTCAGCCCGGATGATCCCGGCATCACGCAGGCTCTGGTTGAGGAAGGCCATGCCGACCATCATCTCCACGATGATGGCCAGGTCGGACCAGACCAGGTTCCAGCCGAACAGGCCCCCGGGGAACCATGCCGGCATGGTCCACCAGCAGACCGTCAGCGCCTGCAGACTGAGGAAGACCGCCCACCGGCGGTAGACGCCCATAACTCGCCAGGAGACGCGCTCGGAGAACCGGAGCATGTCGCCCGTCACCGGGTGGGGTTTAGGGGCCAGGGCGGCGCGGAGGTTTATTCGATCACCGCCTGTACCCAAGCGTCGTAGTTGTAAGCGGCGACCAGGTTGCGCCCGGCATCTCGGACGAGGAGCTGGCCCCCTTCCTCGTTCACCTCGAACCACGTGCCTCGGGGCACGATCTGGCTGACCCCGCTCGGGTCGGTGACGACCACGTGCCGAGCCCGTCCCAGGGCATCATCTATATTGTTGCTGGCGGCCAAGTCACTGGTGTCTTCTGCCATTTCCGTCCTTAGTGTCATGCTCGACGCCACTTCCCTTCCGTGATGAAACCGTGGTCCCCGCAGTGGCAAAGGATCGAAGGCCAAACGGTGAGAGGCTCCCAGTTGGTTACCGCCCACAGGTTGACTCCCTGCCAAGCCCTCCTCATACGGGGGATGTCGAAGTGGATGGCGCTGAAGCAGCGGCCCTCTCCCACCTCCGTCTCTTTCCACTTTTCGGCCGAAGGCCCGGCGGGGTGGGCAATGAAGGCGACGCAGTGCTCTCCCGGCGCGATGGGCGGCAGGTCCTTCCACTGGGAGTTCAGGTCGCGGTCGGGGTCCCACTCGAGGAACCACAGCTCGTGACCGTCACCGAGGTCGAGGTCAGCCGGGCGTTCCCAGTCCACGCTATTTCCAGGTTGCCTGCACGTAGCGCCAGGCGTACAAGAGGACGGCTAACGATTGACCGGCGCAGCGCGTGAGCATCTCTTTCGCGAGCGCCCACTCCCGCGTCTTCACGATCCCGCCAGCGGCCTGGGCGGCCTTCACCCGGTCGAACTGGGTCCGGAGGGTCTCTTCCGCCAATATGGCCAGGCTCTCGTAGAGGCTCTTTGGCTGCGGCAGCTTCAGCGGCTCGAGCTCCAGAGCCGGGTGCAGGACCTTGCGGGCCACCCGCGCCAGCTCGGCTTCCCCGTCTTTGTGGTACTCCTTCGGAAGATCGCGCGTCAGGTGCCAGATGGTCGCGAGGTCGGTGCTCACGTGGATGGACCGGGCCAGGTGCTCCCGGACCTCGTCGAAGCGGCCCTCCTTGGCTGCGTTGCGCGCCAGTCGGGGCGTGGCCGTCAGCACCTCGACCGCACTACCCCCCACGGGTGTCACCAGGTCCTTGTCCCGGTCCCAGTGCAGCTTGTAGGAGTGCGCCCAGGCTTCCTCCAGCAGGCAGTTCCCGGTGGGCGTGATGTTGTCCTGGTCGACCTGGTCGGGGAGGTGGCTCCAGTAGTGCAGCTCGAGGTCGGACAGCCGCAAGAAGGCCTGGAGCTGGTCCGGGCAGCGCCGGTACACCGTCTCGGCGATCACTGAGTGGGTAATTACGTCCATCTCGCCATCCTTCAGTGCAGGAGCTGCACGATCTCGACGGCCGCCAGGACAAGGGCCGCCACCGTCGAGGGCAGCCACTTGGCCCACTCGCGTTGGTTCCCCTTCCGTTTGGCCTCGTGCTGCTCTTCGAGGGAGCGGGCGGCGTCGGCCTCCTCCAGTTTCTCCACCCGCTCCGTGAGCTTGACCAGCTCTCTACGCGATGCCGCTTCGAGCACACGCGCGTCGAGCTTTGCCAGCTCTGCCTTGGAAGCGGCCTCGACCAGGCTGGCTTCTATCCGCTCGAGCCGTTTGTCGATCTTGTCGAGCAAGTCCACCACCGGGAAGGTGACCTTCAGGTCTTCCTCGCCCATGCCTCAACCCTTGCCCCAGTAGTCAGCCGTGTCGCCGGCGAGGTCCTCGATCACCTGTCCCAGGGTCGTGAGGTCCGCGCCGGTCACCCCATGGCCGATCTTGGCGAACTCTTGAGGGATGATGGCCCACGCTTCCTCACCCCAGCGCAGCCACCACCGCCACGTCATCTTCTGGACCTGGCCCCAGGTGGCGACGTACAGGTAGGTCTGGTCATAGCCGACGAGCACCACGCAGTGACCGCCGAGGATGTTCTCCCCGCCGCTCGTGAGGTCCCAGGGCTGGCCGTGGTTGAACTGGGCCATGGCGCTCTCGGGCATGATGACCCCGAGATAGGTACCGCCAAACAACCAGGTCGACTTCAGTACGTCGCCCTTCAGGTTCTCGGCCACCGGCGCGAAGGTGACGATCTTGTCCGGCCCGGCCGGGGCCAGGAGCCCGAGGCCCGTCTGCTGCCAGTAGTGCAGCACGGTCTGCTCCATCGCCCCGGTGTCCTTGCCGCCGGTGATGGCCCAGTACATAGCCTCGACCGACTGGGTATCGGTGGACTCCTGGAGGCCCATCTCGTGTGCCCAGGTCAGGGTGAGGTTCCCTGCGCCAGCGCAAGTGCAGTTATGGGTGGCATAGCCCTCGGCGATAAGGGTCCGAGTGGAGGTTTGCACCGCTATGACCCACTGCTGGCCCACATCCTTCTTTTGCACTACCGGAATTAGGTTGTGGCGAATATCGGCGTAACCAAGGACCTCCGGAGAGAACTTCTCGAGCAACCGTTTCGGCCGCACCAAACCCAGTAGTCGGGCTGACTGCCAGCGACCTCCCTCTATAAGGAGCTTCTCGTACCCCTTCTCGGACAATGAACTACGCGCCACGTGCTCGCGCCGGAAAGGTACGTAGAGGGCCGTCAGGAAGCGTTCTACTTCAGTCAACATGGTGTTGTCCCGCTGGGCGAAGGTCAGGGCTTTGAGGTGACCAATGTTGGAGAGGGTAAAACACCCTTCGCCATCGAAAGCTCCCGCCAGGTAACCACGGTCGTAGTCATCGAGGTCGTCCCAAGGGTTGACTACCTTGGCCAGCTTGGAGCTCCGAGCGCCATGTGCGGTCAGCTTCTCGGTAGCGAGCCATCCCCCGTCGGCATTGTGGGACCGCAGCCAAAGGTGATCGGCGGAGGCCCTAATGACCGTACCGTCCTGCATCTCCAGGTCATAGCAAGGTTTGACGAGGCCAACGACCTTTTCCACGGTGCTAGTGCGGTACCGGCGCCGACCGGTTGGACCGGCGAACTCGTCGAAACCAACCAGCTTGTCGCCGACCTTCAGGCTCTCGACAGGAACCCACCGCAAGTCAGCCGTGAGAACACGTGTTCCTGGCCCCAGGCAGTCACCGTACTTGTCGTTACCGAACATCTGGTACCCGACGCCCTGGTAGTAGGGCACGACTGGGGGCGGGACCAGGTTGGGCACGCGGTCCAAGTAGAGGCCGAGGCGCGGTATCCCGCGCGGGCGCCGCGACGGCGACAGCCGCCCTAACTTACCGGCAACGACAGTGCTCAGGTACCTCCTTGGGGGCCATTGTCCAATCTACCCCCCCACACCCGGCGTTCTCTACCACTGGAACTAAACTGGTCTCCCAAGACCACGGGAGGCTGCTTCGACCCTCTGTCCCAGGTAAAACGGCTCAAGGCCATGCTGGCGGCCAGGTACTCGACCGATCAGTTCCTCTTGGCCCTCGACGACCTGGAACACACCCTCACCCAGAAGCGGGCCTTGGAGCCGACCCTACAGGTGACCCCGGCTCGCCCCCCGGCCACCAAGTACCGGGAAGTGGGCGGGCGTACGGTACCCACCCGGGACTAAAAGAAGCCCGCCTCTACCCCCTTGGGGCTTTGGCGGGCTTCCTAGCGCGTTTGTCCCTGCTGGGTGGACAAGTCCCAGAGCGATGGCGACGGGATCCTCGTCCAGGGGGGGCAGGTCGATGTCGCTGCCCCAGGTTGCGTCGAGCAGTCGGAAGAGTTTGGTTGCTTCTGCGGCAATCGTTGGGTCGACCAGGGTGAGATTAGGGGCCTTCTCACTGCCTTCGATGTGCCGGACGTAAGCGTCAACCAGCTCTTCTACCTTAGCCTCGTAGGAGCTGGCGTTCTCATTCATGCAGGCCATTGCCTCCTTTCCGGCAGTGTCTAGTTTTTTCAAGTTGTTCTCTGTCGTCATTCCAACTCACCTCCGTATTCCCCCGGTCCGCGCTGGACTGGAGCCGCGAACCCTCTGCCGAAGAGAACATCCTAGCACACTTCCTGATGTACCAAATCCGACACTTTTGTCCAAACCCGTCCTACACTTGGTCCCCTTGTTGCTCCCCTCGGCTCTGTGAGCGGTAGCTGTGGTCGCCCTGGCGCCCGTGTCGTCTCGGCATGTCCACACGCGCGCCCCGGCTCCCCACCCCTGCGAAGATGTCGCCGCCTGGGCCAGCGTGTCCGGCGGGCGGACCACCTGGTGCGGCGTTTACCAAGTCGTCCTCCTCGACCGTCGCAACGGTGACCACATGGTGCGCGCCCCCTACCGCTGCCGCGACCTCCGTTGCCCCGCCTGCGGCCTCGAGCAGGTCAGCGGCCGGCTCAACTGGGCCATCAAGGCTTGGCAACCCTACGCTTATATCTGGCACGCCACCACCACCGACCCCTGGGCCGGCCTCGAAGCCCTCTTCAAGAACCGGGCCGGTGACTGGCTCTGGGTCACCCGCCAGGACCCCCAGACCGCTCAGCGCTCCAGCGAGCTCTTCGCCGACCAACCCCTGACCGACATCCTCCCCGCCTCCGCTTGGCAGCCCTACGCCGCCGTCTCGGGCAAGGGTGGGCCCGGTATGGCCTTGGACAAGCTCCAAGCGGCCCTCTGCTGCCCGGGCCCCTTCCCTACCCCGAAGGCTTCGGCCAGTTGGCGCCAGCGCCACCCTCACACACCCGGTATGGACTACGACCCGACAATCTGGGAAGAGTTCATCTTCAACCCTCACCGGGAACCTGACCGCCAGGCCCTCTTGCCCACCTTCCCGACCCGGACGGTCGACGACTACACCCGCCAGCTCCTCCTGACCGGCGTCTACTACCGACCAGACTGGCGCTGAATGTTCGCGACACCATGTTAGAATGTTAGAAAGTCTCCAACAATGTCTGAACCGTTGTAGTATTGCCTGAGACGATCCATCTATGACCGAGCCCTCCGACTTCGACGACGCGCTCCTCCAACTGGAAGCCGCCTATACGGACCAGGCCATCTGGGACCGTGTCCCGGGCCAGCTCCCCCCGCCGCGCCCGCACCAGGCCGAGGCGGCCACGCAGGTGTTGGACGCCTTCAGACGCGTCGACCTCGTTGTCCTGGACGCCCCGACCGGCGCGGGCAAGACGATCCTCGGCGAGATGGTGCGCCGGCAGCTCCCCTTTACCGAGCACCGACGTTCCCTGTACGTCTGCTCCTCGAAAATCCTTCAGGAGCAAGTCGTCCATGACCCCACCTTTGCCGGTGCCCGCCTCCTGAAGGGCCGTCGCAACTACACCCCTGAGACCTTTGACCCCAAGCGCCTGCGTGCCATGGTGGCGAGCAACCCTCCTGTCACCTGTGAGGATTGCCATATCGACGACGAGGGCTCCTGCGACTGGTGCGACGAAGTCCCCAAGTGCCCCTACCGTCGGGCGCGCGACGCCGCCCTGGGTGCCGACCTGGCCGTCATCAACACTGCCTACTGGCTCACCGAGGCCAACCACGCGGGCAAGTTCGGCCACGGTGCCCGGTACTTGGCCATCGTCGACGAAGCCGACCTCTTGGATGATGCCGTCACCGCGGTAGCCGAAGTACGCGTTTCGGCTTACCGGATGCGGAAGTTCGGCTGGACGCCACCCCCCCACTCCACCACCGGGCCACGCACGACGGCGGCCTGGGTGGCCTGGATCGACCAGCACCTCCCCAAGCTCCGAGCCATGATGGACTCCAACCACCGTCAACAGGCGGCGTGCGCCCCGAGCCAGACCAAGTCCCTGGTCCAGCTCCGCCGCGACTACGCCTACATGCTGAACCTCTACAATGCCCTGAAGTCCATTCGCGAAGACCTGAAAGGTGGGCGCGACTCGGGCTGGGTCCGCACCGGTGACGTCGATAGCGAGGTCTGCTGGAAACCCGTCTGGCCAAGCGTAGTCACCAAGCGTCTCCTCTGGCCGCATGCTTCCAAGTGGCTCCTCATGTCCGCTTCCATCATTTCGCCCACCGAGCTCGTGGACCGTTTGGGTTGGGACCGTCCTTTCGAGCCGGTCCACGTCCCCTCCACCTTCCCGGTGGAGAACCGCCCTATCCACATCCTGCCGGTGGGCGACATGTCCCGCCAGGGGCCGCCCCAGGACCGCGCCGCCGTTATCCAGGCGGTCCGAGCCCTTTGTGAGGAGGTCCATCCCGATGACCGGGTCCTGGTCCATGCGGTCTCCTACGACTTGGCCAACGCCATCGTCGAAGGTCTTCGAGGCCTTCACCGGCCGGTCATCACCTACCGAGGAGCCGCGAACATGGACCTCGCTGTCGCCGATTATAAACTGCGAGAGCGCGCCATCCTCGTCGCCCCCTCGCTCGAACGCGGCCTGTCCCTGGACGATGACCTCGCACGGGCCGTTATAATCGCCAAGGTCCCCTTCCCCTACTTGGGTGACCCGCTCGTCAAGGCCCGCACTTACCCCCAGGGCTCCTGGTACCCCCTCGAGGCCCTTCGCCGGATGGTGCAAATGACCGGGCGCGCTGTCCGGCATGACAAAGACTTTGCATCCGCGTACATCCTCGACCGGCAATTTACCAATAACTTGTGGCGAAAAGTCGGCCCGCATGCGCCCAAATGGTGGGCAGACGCCTTACAATGGCGTGCGGACCCAGACCTATTGGGCATTGTGGGCCTAATCAAACGCCAAACCCCTCTCCAAACAAACAAATAAACCCACAAAGGAGAAAACCAAACTATGCCTACCTTCAACCCTGATGGTGACTACCAAAACCCCTGGAAGCTCGACGAAGGCCTGCCCACGGACTTCGAGGCCACGGTCAAAGACGTCGAGTTCTTCTTCGACCCGAAGTACGGCAACGGTGCCGTGCTCTTGGCGGTCATGACACTCGGTCGCCTCGATGGCGAAGCCGACGTCGAGACCCGCTACGCCATGGGCCCGGGCTGGACCCCAGTCGGCAACCAGAGGGCCATCCACGACAACGGCAAGAACGTGATGAAGAACACCCAGTACGGTCAGTTCATCGCCCGGGTGCTCGAGCTCGTGCCCGAGAGCGTTCTCCGCGGCCGGGACCCCCGCACTGCGGACGGGTTCAAGGACCTTACCTTCTACTGGGAGCGCGAGACCAAGTCCTACGAGTTCCAGAAGGACGGCCAGACCATAAAGGGCGAGTCCTCTCGCCTGTTCCCCACCAAGTTCCTCGGCGTCGGTGGTTCCCAGGCAACCCTGGACTTCACCGAGACGTCCGAGCCCACCGAGACGGTTTCTGCCGGCGGCATCGAGGTTGTCCTCCCCGCCAGATTGGCTGCCGAAGTGAAGGCATTGGCCAAGACGCTTACCTACAACGACTGGGGCAACAAGGTCCTCCAGTTGGACGGCGCTATTGGGTTTGACGCGCTCATCAAGGCCGTCAGCCAGGAAGCCTTCTACAACGGGCTCCGCTAGAAAAGTGGCCCGGGTCTCTGCTCTTGGGTCGCGGAGACCCGGGTCGTAATCTCATGACCGAGGCCGATAAGGAGTTGCTGGCTTTCCTCCCCCCGGAGCTCGCTGCTCAGTGGGCCACCCTGCCCGCTGGAGAGAAAATACAGATTGGTGCCTTCTTCGCTTGGTTTGTCGCCCGACACTTAGCGGGCGAGCCGGTGGTGGCCGTCCGCTTCCCCGCCGGCACAACGCCGGAAGAAATAGAGCATGTGCGCCTGCTCCTGGACATGCACAGTTCCCGTCTACAACTGGAGAAACTGTGACCTGTAACCAGGTGAGCAAGTACGGCGGTCCGCCTTGTGACCTCCCGGCGGGTCATACATCGAAGCACCACTGTATGGGGACCGAGTGGGGTGAAGGGGAACCTGTCTATCCCAGGGCCCCTTATCTCTTCCACTGCGAGAGTTGCGGCGAGACCTTCAACCCGGCTGCGATAGCCGACGAGCCTGGTTGCGCGTGCCACTGTCTCTATGACGAGGCCGGCTCAGGAAAGCTCCGCAACCCTCGTTGGGTACGTTATATGCCCGCCGAGGTGCTTGACTCCGACGCGATCACCAGGCTGCTGGGCGAGACGGTGGGCTATGACCGAGGAGGGCCGGAGGGAACATGACCAAGGAGACTATCTGACCGACCGGAAACCTTCCGTATGGATCGCCGGCGGCGTTCCCTGCTACTCGGCGAACGCCTTCGGTGGTTGTCTCCGCGCCCTGGTCGCCGAGCGCATGGGCTACGAGCCAGTCCACCCCTCCCAGCGCCAGATGGGCATTTTCTCTGCCGGTCATCGCGCCGAAGACGAATGCCTCCTGGAGCTCCGGAAGGCCGGCTGGGCCCTCGAGGGCGCCGGCCAGTCCGAGGCGCGCCTGGTTGTCCACCTGGGCTCCTCCCTCTCCGGCCCGACCGTCGTGATCGTGGGCCACATCGACGAAATGTGCTCCGCCCCTGAGGAGTACGCCGGCATCGTGGAGATAAAGTCCCAGGGTCCCTCTTCCTGGGAGGACTACGAGCGCCATGGTCCCCAGGGTTGGCTCTGGGACCGCTACGCCTGGCAGGCCAGCATTTACATGTACGCTCACGCCAAACCCCTGACCTGGGTACGTTGGCGGCGTCCCAAACTGGACGACAACGGCAACCCCGACATCACTGCACCCATGTGGTCGACCCACCGCCTGACCGAACCGCCCATCTCCCTGGACGAGATCAAAGCACGCGCTCAGGAAATTGAAGACTGGGCCGCCCGGGGCGACTTCCCGCCATGCTCCAAAACCCAGGACTGGAACTGCCCTTTCCGGTACCTGCACGGTGACGAGGAAGACCTGGGTGATGGGCCGGGGGCCATCATCGAAGTCCCCGGGATCAGCTATTGGGCCAGTGCCCTGAAGTCGGCCCAGGCCGCCAAGAAGGACGCCGAGGAACGCTACGACGAAGCCAAGGCCAAGCTGCTCGCCATGTTAGAGGAAGGTGGGTACACTGGTTCGGTACGGGCCCGTGACGGCTCGGCGCTCGTGGTGGTAACCAGGTCCTCGCGTAAGTACCTGGACGAGGTCGCCATGCGTGCCGACGGCGTAGACCCCGAGAAGTACCGCAAAGCCGGGAAGGAGTTCGCCCGGGTGGACGCCAAACTTACCAAGGGGTGGGCCTGATGCCCGGTTGGGAGATCGACCTGGAGGCCGAAGCCATCTACCTGAACCTGAACGACCACGACACCGACCACACCGACGACTTCGGTGAGTTCTACACGGCCCAGCCCTTGGTCCTGGTCGACTACGCCGCCGACGGCACTGTCCGGGGGGTCGAAATCCTGGGCTTCAGGGCGGCTCGCGAAGCCGAGAACGCTGTCCGCATGATCGAAAAGCTGCGCCAGATCGGCCTCCCGAAGCCGGCCATCGACCAGACCCTCGACCTCTGCTACCGGTTGGAGAAGTGGTGACCTACGCCGGACCTGACCCGGTCCCCTCGGCTCACCCCTGGCGCTCCAACGCCGAGCTCATCGCCGCCGCCGCCCACCTCGGCTACATTGAGGACGACGTGCTCGACACCACCTACGGGTTGGGCGGCTTCTGGAAGGTCTACCGGCCGGCCAGGCTCGTGGCGGCCGACATCGACCCGGCCCGCTCCGAGGTGGGGATTGTGGACTTCACCAACCTCCCCTGGGCGGACGGGACCTTCCGCACGGTGGTCTTCGACCCGCCCTACAAGCTCCGTGGCACCCCGGCGCTCGGCGACCAGGACGCGCGCTACGGCACCGCCAAGCCCGCTCCTCTCGACCAGATCATCCACCTGATCGACACCGGCCTGTTCGAGTGCGCCCGGGTCACCTCCAAGTGGCTCCTTGTCAAGGTCCAGGACCAGGTCGTTTCGGGCCGGAAGTTCTGGCTCACCCACCGTGTCGTCTCGTGCATGGCCCGCGATGAGTTCGAGTGGGTCGACCAGCTCCACCTGCTCCGCAAACCGCGGCCTCAGCCTGGCGGCCGCACTTGGCGGCACAGTCACTCCAACTATTCCACTCTCCTCATCTTCCAGAAGGTGAGGTCTCTTCCCCGGCAGGGGCTGTACCCCGCCGGGGTGAACATTCCCGCCACCCTCACCTCGATAGGAGCCTCCCGTGCCTGACCCCAAGTGGCTTAGTGACCGCGTCGTCCTCGCCGCCGCCATGCGCGAGGTGGCCGACTCCATCGAGGAGGCACCCGACAGCCGTGCCGCCTCCGAGGCCCTCATCCGCATCTTCACCTCCGCCGTGTCCATGACCACACCTGCCCTCCTCCCCGCGTGGCGCCAGATCCTCTCCTCCATGGGTTACAACCCCTAAGTTTGTTTCCCCTCTCCCAAGCGCTGCCATGGACGGCAGCGCTTTGCCTGCCGCCGAGCGCAGCGAGGCGGGACCTTCCTCTTGGTGGAACGGAACCTCCAGCAACAGGCTAGCATGTGTCATATTCACTCCAACACTGCACTACCGGACACTACCGACACCATCGAAAGAGGTATGATGCTGCACCCTACTGATCCCCGTCGTGAGCGTATCCTGCTCATGGGCCCGGCCAACTCCTCCAAGTCCTGGTCGTGGCTCACCATCGCCAAGTGGATGAAAGAGACCAGCGCCCCCGGCCTGTTCTACGTAGCCGACACCGACCTGGCCTGGGAAGGCCAGCGGCCCCTGGACGGCTCCCTGGACGACCGCATTGTCCAAACCGACACTTTCGACTACGACACCTTCGAGGACGTGATCCAGCAGGCCCGCCTGAAGCACCAGCCCGGCGACTGGCTCGTGTTGGACATGGTCAACAAGATGTGGGACTTCTCCCAACAGGCCTACTTCGAAAAGGTCTTCGGCAAGGAGCTCGACGACTACTGGCTGGAAACCAAGAAGGCCGGCGGCAACATCGGCGGCGACTACGGCTCCAACTGGACCGTTATCAACAAGCTCTACGATGCCCTGACCCTCAAGATCGCCCGCTACCCGGGCAACGTCCTGGCCTGCACCCCCGCGCAGGAGGTACGTCAACCGGACAGTAAGACCGGCAAGGGCGGTGACGACCGCGACACCCTGTTGCAGTTCGGCCGCTTCGGTTACAAGCCCATGGGCCAGAAGCTGCTCGCCCACAACTTCCATACCGTACTCCTTCTGCAAGAGGTCCCCAAGGCGGGCTGGGCCTACTCTTCAGTCAAAGACCGCAACCGCCCGCTGGTCAACGGAGAACCCCTCGAGGACTTCGTCAAGTCCTACTTGGTGAAACAAGCCGGCTGGCGGTTCTGATGGGGGAGGCCTTTTGCTTCCTCCTTGAGGTCATTGGTGGCGGGGTCGCCGGTTACTTCGTTGGCCGGCATGGACGTCACCACCGTTGGCCTCCTGCCTTCGTCATCCTGTTGGCTTTCATGGTTCCCTGGGTGGTCCTCTGGAGCCTTATCGTCAATCTGGTGGTGAACTGACATGGCGAACATCGGTACCGAACGCCGTATTTACGACATCCCCGAACCGGTTGCCGTCCCGGCGCTCCCTCCCCTGGAACCCGCGGCCGAGCCCGCTCCCGAACGGGAACCCGAGAAAGTCCCGGCGTGATCTTCGGCAGTGGGACCTACTGGCCCGGCTTGGTCCCTCGAGAGAGCCTGCCGCCGGTACCCGGCGTTCCCTACATCGCCGGCGGCTTCGGCTTCCTTTCGCTGACCGTGGCGCCCCTGTGGGGTTACAACCTGGGGCGCCTGCGGGACGGCTCTCGCGCTCGTCGGTGGCTGTTCCGGCCTTATGCCATAGGTATGCTTTTCTTCGCCCTTTGCCAAATGACCTGCGCGCTAGATGCGGCACTCCTCGTCCCGGGCTTTCCTGGCAAGGTGTTGTGCTGTGTCGATTTCTTACTGGTTGCTTGGACCCTCTTGCAGGTGAACCAGTCTTGGCGGGGGACTTTCTATCCTTCCAAACGGCACTCGACCGGTAAGCGCGAGCCACCCCATATCCCTCGCCAAGACCCGGTGCTCGGCTGGAAGACCCTCCAGGTGGTCCCGATTGCCGACACGTACCTCCTGAAGGGGCCCGTCGACCTTTATGGCGTGGATGCTACCGCCACTTGTCGTGGCCCTGACCGCTTTCAACATCCCGACCACCCCTCGCCTGATTGGGGTTGCCGATGCGGTTTCTACGCCTTGGCCGAACGGCCCGAATTCTACGAGTACGGTATCTTCCTGGCTCGCGTGGAGCTCTTCGGCACGGTGATCGAGGGCGACCGCGGGTGGCGTGCCTCTCGCCAGCGTGTCCTCGGTCTCCAGGCTCGGCCGATTTGTCCCTTCGGTGATCGTTGCTCTCGACCCGTTGGCTTCCTCACCGATTACGGTCACCTTTTTCCAGTTTGTGCCCACCACGGTCACCTTTACAAAGACCTTTACCGCCGCACTCCTCTCCTCACCCTGGCTGATCTGTCAGCCGCGATCGGCACCGAGGTCACTTGGGGCCCGGACCTCCCCACCCACCCGTCCCACCTATGAGCATCGTCCTGGTTTCCCCCACCGAACCCCTCCTCCTGCGCCAATTAGGCACAGTTAGCCCCCTCCCTGAATCCCGCGGGGCCGATTACCTCATCCCAACCGCTCAGGGTTTCCTCGTCGGGCTCCAGCGCAAAACGATCTCCGACCTGGTCCAGTCCCTCCACGACGGTCGTCTCCACGAAGGCCTCACCAAGATGACCCAGCTCCCTATCCGCATCCTGGTCATCGAGGGCCGTCCCATGTGGTCCGATACCGGTGAAATGTTGGGGACCCGCGGCCGGGGGGTCTCCCTCGGGGGCTGGTGGGGCATCATGTGCTCCGTCCAGGCCCGCGGCATCTGGGTCCTCACCACGGGCTCTCTGGACGAGACCGGCGTGCTGCTCAGCTACCTGCCCATGTGGTTCGCCAAGCCCCGCCACGCCATCATGGACAATCGCCACGGTCCCGTTTCCCCCTGGGGCCACGCCTCGTCCCGCGACTGGGCGCTCCATGTCCTCCAGGGGTTCGAAGGTATCGGTCCTGAGGTTGCCGGCGCCATCTACGACCACTTCGGGGGCTTGCCTCTCCGGTGGACCGTGACCGAGAAAGACCTCCTCCAGGTAAAGGGCATCGGCAAGGGCCGAGCCCGCAAACTCCTTGCTGCCCTGGAGCTGCCTGAGCAACAGGAGGCCAGTTGACCGCTGAACCAACTGCCGTTGTCCGTTACGATCCCCTCACCAAAATGTGGGGCCTGTGGCGCGGCAAACGCTGTTGCATCGTCAGCCGCCACCCCAAAGGTCCCCAAATGCTCGTCAAGTACGCCGCCGAGCAAGGCTGGAAGGCGCGCATTATCGACCGCAAGGCCGCGAAGTGACCCAGTTTGCCCTCGTGCAACAACTGGCTCCCGACGTGGCCCGCCGGCAAGCCGTGGCCGAACAGGTCCGTGCCTGCTCCCGCTGCCCCCTCTCCTCTGCCCCGGGTGTCCATCCGGTCCCCTGGACCATCGTCCCAGGCTCGCCCCTCCTAGCTCTGGCCGAAGCTCCCGGCTCGCGCGAGAACGCCCACGGGGCTCCTCTCATTGGGCCCGCCGGCAAGCACCTGGACCGGGTCCTCGCCGAAGCCGGCCTCGACCCCGCCTCCTTCTCGCGCGGCAATGTGGCCAACTGTTACCCAGCCCTCGAAGGCCACTCATCGGCACCAACGGCTGGCGAGGTGGAGGCATGCCGCCCCAATTTCCTCGCCCAGCTCGAGCTCATAAAACCGCGCTTCATCCTCGTCCTGGGCAACGTAGCCCTGAACGCCCTCTACTCGGGGCTCTCCATCTCCGCAGCGCACGGGCTCTGGTGGCACGAAGCCGCCCTTCCCGGCAAGCCCTGGTGCCTGGCCACCTATCACCCGAGCGCCCTCCTGCGTTCGGGTAGCCGCAAGACCACCCCCGAGGACCTGGCCATCTTCCGGCAGGGCATCGAGCAGGGCGAGCTCCTTGAAGGCCGTGCCACGTGTGCCATGTGCCGGCAGCCGGCCTGCCCCCGGCCTCCCAAGAGCCTCCCCTTCTGCGATCACCACCTCTCCATTACGGACCTCCTAGCCCATTACTTCCCTGGCGCAGTGTGCGAGTAGGATGGATAAAGTGCCCGACGAACCCAGACATCCTCTTCCTATCTGCGACTTTTGCGGTCGCCCGTATGCCCCCATCTTCTCTCGGTGGAAGTGCCCTCACTGCGGCCATCGGAACTTTTGCTGCGAGGGCGAACCCCTGCCCGAGGTTGTTGCCTGAACACCGTTCACTTCTCCATCTGGCTGCTGGTCCTGGTCGGGGGCAGTATGGCCACCAAGGACCTGTTCTACGTAACTTCTGAGTTCCTGGTCTCCCGGAGCCGACCTATCCTGGCGAGCTTCTTCGACATCCTGGGGGACGTCTCCTCCCTCTTGACCCTGGGCGTCGGTGGCGTCTCCGTAGTGCAGTTCGGGCTCAGTTGGCCGACCTGGCTTATTTTCCTGGCCATCGCGATCGGTTCCTTCCTCGGCACCTACGGAGGCGTCAAGACCGGCCAGGTCCTCAACTGTGAAGTGCAACTACCTCAAGGCTGGTTCTTCCGTGGCCTCCACCGTTTGGTGGTCCGGCTCCAAAAACCTGAACCGCCCAAGGCCGGTCTCACGCCTGAGGAGCGTCGTGCCCTGACCCAGAAAGACTCTACCGGCACCTCAGCCTTCGAACGGTTACGCTGCAACGAATGCGGAGGTGTCCACACGCGAGCCTGCCCTCGCGTTAAGTCCATCTCGCATAGTCCCGGAGGCGAGCGCAAGGTCGAATACTTCGAGTGGGGCCAGTGGCCCACCGACCAGGTCACCTGGCCCGAGGACGTCTTCGAGGACGACCCGGTCGACTCGGCTCAGTCCAGGTAGATTTTGTACTGGGCCGTCACCCTCCCCAACTCGGGGTCGATGAAGTGGAGCCGCTGGCTCGGGTAAGCCGTGCTCGCCAACTGGTCCATCGCGTACCGGTTATCCGACTCCAGGCTCCCGGTCCAGTACACCGCCCCCAGCCCATTAGCCAACGGTTCTTCGGCGTGTACATGGTAGTGGCCCAGGTACACGTCAGTGAACTCCCAGGGCGTACCTCCCGGCCCATGGTACGCCCCCGACCGCCACCGGTTGGCTCCCTGGATGATGGTGTTCCTGGAGGCATAACCCATCCGGCCGAACTCGTCGCCATGGGCCACCAGGGCCCGGTAGTTGCCGATCTCCAACCTTTGGATGTCCTCGCCCCCGTCCTCCCAGGTCAGCCGCGTCTCATTAGCCAGGATTTCACGGGCCAACGCGTAGATCATCCGGTCGAAGTTGTCGGCCGGTGGTACAACCGACCGCTTGCTGCCGATCCGGCCGTGGTTGCCCCACTCGGCTACCACGATCACCTCCTTGTACAGCCCCAGCGCGCGCCGCACCACCTCGGCCAGTAACCTTCCCACCGATACGAACTGGCCGAAGATGGTCTGGTCGATCTCGAAGACCTGGTGAGGGAACTGGAACAGACCCTCGCCCATGTCGCCGCCGAAGGCGATCACGCATTGCTCCACCCGGCGCGACGCCCGCTGTATCAGGGTGATCTTGGCCGCCTTCTCGCAGAACTGCAAAGCCCGGCGGCGCATGACATCGCTGTTATAAGTAGCCGTGACCTTGGCGCCCTGGAAGTCGGTGAGGTGCCAGAGCGCCACCTCCTGGCTGGTCGATCTCGCGGACAGGGCCGGCGGTGGCGACGGTACAGCCGGTACGCCTCCCAGGGCCACCAAGGCCGCCTTGGCGCCTGCCAGTGTAGCCTCCACCAGGTCTTCGGCCCGAGCTTTGGCCCGTTGCAACTGCCGCTGGAGCTCTAGGTTCGCTCGCCGGAGCTCCTCGAGCTCTCCGAGCGCCTGGAACTCGGAGAGATCGGCCTCATCGGCCTCATCGGGCACAGCGGCACCTGCCATCACGGTGGACGGTCACCGCCGTTAGGCTGACCCGGAGGTCCCGGGCCTCGAACCATTTGCAGATAGCGCCGTCCCGGATAATGGTTTTCGGTTGGGCCAGCGCGGCAATTAGGTTTACTCGGTCCTGCGTTTTCAGGCCCTCCATGGCCAGGCCTACCTTGCAGGTATTCTGGTTGGGAGCACTCAAGCACAAGAACTCGGAAAGGTCAGCTTCGGACAAGCACCTCCTGCCCTGGCGAACACTTGTTTGGTATTCACCGGGTATAGGTTCAGTTTATCGGGTATGTCTGAAAGCGCGCATCGCGTGATAGACTATATAAATGAGAGATCAGGATAATCCCGAACCGAGGGCCCTCTCGGTTCGCCAGCCCTGGGCACAGCTCATCGTCCAGGGTGCCAAGGACGTCGAGAACCGGTCCCGTTCTACCCGGCACCGGGGACGGCTGTACATCCATGCCGCCACCCGCCTGGCCTGTGTCCCGAGCGCGCGCGAACTGTTAGTGAAGGCCCATTTCCCTGAGGGGATCAGCGACCTCCCTCGAGGGGCGGTCATCGGGACCGTGGACCTGATCGGGTGCTACCCCCATGGGCCCGACTGTGTCATCTGTCGGGTAAGCCCCTGGGCGAGCGAGCACTATACGTGGCATTGGGTGTTGGCCCACCCGGTGCAGTTCGATGCTCCGGCACCCATGTTGGGCCAGATGGGCGTGTGGTCCTCCGCCGCCCTGGCTGAGCTGTCGGGATCGCGGGTCTAGGTTTGGTCTATAACACCGTTGGTCCAGGCCGTTCTAGACCCATCTGGACCATGCCCACAGCGTGCTGACCTGGGCAGACGTGTCCAGATAGACGTTCCTCACACTAGCTGCTGTACTACTACTTTCCCTGGTCATGGCACCATTGGTCTAGGGCGGGTCTAGGAACCGGTATGCTCATGGCGTGCAGGGTACTATGACCGAGCGGCGCCCAGGCGTCTGGCGTCTCCGCGTCGTGACCGGTTACCGACGGGACGGCACGCCGGTACAGCGTTCCCGGACGGTGCGTGGCTCCAAGCGCCAGGCCCAGACCGAGCTGGCGCGCTTCGTGGCCGAAGTGGGTGCCAGCGACCACCGCGACCCCGAGCTCACCTTCGAGGCCTTCGTGGAGCGCCACTACCTGCCCCACCTGAGGGAGCGGTCCTCTCCTGAGACCGTCCGCTCGCGCACCGGCCAGCTCCGCCTCATCTCCCATTTGCTGGGACCGGTGAAACTGTCCCGGGTGACCGCTTACGACCTGGACCTGGTCTACCGCCAACTGGCCAAGACGCGCCAAGCCTCCACCGTGCGGGCCTTTCACCGCGGCCTGTCCGCCGCCTTCAGCCAAGCCGTCCGGTGGAGGATGCTGAAGGAGAACCCGGCGCTGCTGGCTGCCCCGCCATCGGTCTCGCGGCGGGAACCCACCCAACCCACCATCGCCCAGATTGGTCAGCTGATCCATGCCGCCAGGGACCCGGTGCTCACGGCGGCCATCACGCTCGGCGCGCTAACGGGGCTCCGGCGAGGAGAGCTCTGCGGCTTGCGGTGGGAGGACATCGACGCCCCGGCCATGGTGCTGCACGTCCGGCGTGCCGTGAAGCGGGGCCTGGACGGCCAACTGGTCGTGGGCCTCCCCAAGGGTGGCAGGGAACGCGAGCTCACCTTGGACCCGGCGACACTGGAAGTGCTAAGCGCCCACCGTCGCCGGGCCGAGGCTTGGGCCGCCGCAACGGGGACCACGCCGCAGGGCTATGTCCTATCCCGCTCCCCCGATGGGAGCCACCCCTTGAAACCCACCAGCCTGACCGAACAGTTCCACACCGTGGCGAAGAAGGTGGGCTGTCCTCAAGTCCGGTTGCACGACTTACGCCACGCGGTGGCCACGAACCTTCTGGGGCATGGATATGACGTGGCCACCGTGGCAGGGCGCCTGGGCCACGCCACCCCGCAGGTCACCCTAACTGTCTACGCCCACGTTCTAGCGGAGCGGGACCGGCAGGCCGCTGGGGTGATGAGCAGGTTGCTGGGCTTCGGTGCGGGCGACGAAGGCGGTGTAGTTGACCACCAACCGACGCCCTATATAGATGCCGCCGGGGAGCGCGCCGGCGCGCGCCATCTTGTAGACGGTCTCGGCCGAGACACCCAGACGCCGGGCTAGCTCAGGGCCGGTGATCCACTCCGGTTCGGCCATCAGTCCACCTCCAACCACTCGCTCATCACTGGTTGCCACCGGCCCCGGGCCAGGTCTTGGACCTTCAACTTCGCCGTGCGCCAGTCGAGGTCAGCCTTCCGATGCCCGAGGTCGACATTGCAGCAGGTCACCAACTTGCCCGTCGGTTCCCAGATGTCCACCGCCTTGGCCAGCTCCTGGGGGCTCGAGATCGAGTACCAGGCCCGCACCAAGATAACGCTGGCCAGCCGGCCCGTGACTTCGGCCCAGCCGGTCAGGTCCTTCTTGTTCCCCGACAGGTCCACGGCCCAAGAGAGCTCGGGCATCTCGTCCATGGTGGCGAGCATGAGCCCCGAGCCCACGCAAACCAGCAACCCATTATGCCTGCGGTTGTAGCCATAGCAGGTGAGCCCGTAAGCCTTACAGGCATCCCCCACGGTCATCTGCTCGTCCCAGGGTGTCACTTCCTCAACCCCGTCGGGAGGTACTCCCAGCTCGTGGTGAGCCGGTCCATCGCGCTGGCCCCCCGGCTCTTGCGGCCCGTCTTTCGGTCCTGCGAATAAGCGTCGTGCAGGGTCGGGGACGACACCAGCTTCCACATTTCAGGATGTCGACGGCGGTGCTTCACGATCCCGGGCGCCGAAGTTGTTGCCCGGAAGCGCTTCCTCTCCTTGGCCCAGAGCTGCTCGGCGACAATTTCGATCATCGTGTTGCCGATGCCCATGCCCTGCCAGTCCGGCAGGACCACGGTCCTGTGCCCCCGCCACCAACCGGGCATCCCCTGGGCGGGCAGGATCGAGAAGAACCCCACCAGCCTTTCCCCCCAGCTCTCCTGGGCGGCGTAAGCCAGGAACACACGTGCGGCCCGGTGGATGTTGGCGGTCATATAGTGGTGCTGACGAAACAGGGACCAGGCCGCGACAGATCCTTCTCGTATGCAAAGGCCAACTGGGGGTCGACTTTGGCACTCCTTGGAGAAGGACCTCTGGTCGAGGTCGAGGACCCAGTCGGCTTCCAGCCAGCTCAAAATATCCTTGTGGCAGGAGACCGCCACGAACTGCCGGCCCGCCCGCCGGACATACTTAGCCACCGCCGTGGAGAGAGCGGCGGCGACGGTGCGGTCAACCGTGCTCGTGAACTCGTCGTAGACCACCCGCTCCCCGCCCTCCAACAACGCCCGAGCCAGGTCGGCCCGGTGCTGTTGGCCCACCGAAAGCACTTTGTAGGGCCGCAACCACACCGGAGCAGACGACAGGCCCACCGCCGTCAGCGCGGCTACCACATCCTCGACGGGCCGGTCCTTGGCAAAGTCGTCAACCAACGCCGCCGCCGACCAACCGACCGGCTCGTGGTAGTCCGTCCCGAAAGCTTCCCGGGACAGCAGCGTCTTCCCGGACCCCGAGGCGCCCACGATGGCGCCGACCGACCAAGGCTGCCCCGACAAGTCCGGGACGTCGATGTCCAGCTCGAAGACCGAGTTTTCCGCCGGCGGGACGTCGAACATGCCCCGGACCTTGGCGACCCGGAACGAATTGACCAGTGGGCTAGTGGCACGGATATGCACAGAGGCTCCTAGAGCTGGAGGACCTTGACCGCGTAACCCTCCGCAGTCAACCTTTCGAACAACTGCTCCTGGTCGTCTTCGTCCTTGCACTCGACGACGAGCTCCCACTTCTCGACATAGGGGATCGGGGGCTTCTCCTTGGTCACCTCACCCAGGAGCTTCTCCAGGTCCTTGTCGGAGTAGCTGGTGGCGGCCAACAGGTCCTTGTCGAATGCCACCGACTTCAGCATTTCGCCCAGGGCCATATCGTCATAGCCACCGAGCTCGGCGGTGTGGTTGTCGGCCAGGGCGAGGGCGCGAGCCTCGTCAGCGGTCAGGTCGTCGCGCCACACGACGGCGATCTTGTCCCAGGCCAGTTCGTCTCGAGCCGCCATGAGCTGATGGTTACCGGCGACGACGTACGCGTTGCCGTCTTCCCAGTGGCGACAGACGATGGGCTTGGTCTGGCCGAAACGAGTATAGGAACGGGCTACGGCCTTGACGTCTCCCCGGCGCGGATTGCCCGGGAGGGTCCGGAGCTCGGCGACCGGGTAGAGGAGCGTCACCAGGTCAGGTGCAATATTCTCCTTCACTGGCCACCATGCTACACTGACTACGACACTTCTTGTCCGAACCGTCCCTTCTAAGGAGGAACGTGAGCCTAATCGTCATGCGGGACTGCATCAACACATTGGTCCCCGGCTTAGCCGCCACCTGGAAAGGCCCCGTAGCCGGGTACATCGACAGTCAGTTCGCTTGGGGCCCGGCGGACTGGGGCAAGTTCAGCGGTCGCAAGGTCCGCATCTCCGACCAAGCCGACCCGCTGGCCGAAGTGATGGACTGGGAAACCGGTAACGCTCCCCTCCCGGCCGTAAAAGCTGCGGTCACCCGCCGCTACGACATCGGTCTGTCCACCGTCGTCTACTGCTCGGAGAGCAAGTGGCAGCAGGCCAAGCCCTCTCTCGCCGGCCTCCCCGTGGCCTGGTGGGTCGCCCACTGGGTCGGGCCCCCGCCTCCCAAGTGGTGGTTCCGGAAAGCCCGTTGGTGGAGAGCGGCCGGTGTCCCGCCGGAGACCTGCGCCATCCAGTTCGCCAGCTTCCCCACCTTCGACGAGAGCCTGGTCAACACCGCGGCCTGGCCCGATTGGGCGTGACCGTTTCGCGCAGGGCCATGGGGCCGCGCTCGCCTGACGCCAAGCCCCGCTGGGTACGCGCTGCGGACGGCACGGTCTGCAAGCGGTGCACCTTCGCTGGTCACGCCCGCTTCCGCCACCTCCCTAAGCCCGAGAAGCCCCTGCCCGCCAGGGTGGTGCTGCGGTGGTGGCGCGGTCTCCCCGAGCCCGAGACGGTCCAACTAGTGGACCTGCCCCTGTGCGAGACCCACGCTCGGCGCACCGCCCGGCGCCTCGGCACCAGCCTTCCTCCCTGGTCACAACCGGCGTTGACGATAGACTCTGGACAACAAGGAGGTCCCTGTTGACACTTCGTGCCCTCGAACTGGCCCGCCAAGCTCGGCTCGCCGTGGGCCAGGCATATCCCCAGTACCAGGTGGAGCGCTTGCTGGACGCCCTCGTGACCGAGCTCGCCAAACCAGCTGAGCCTCCCCGGTCCGCCGAGGACACCGTGGAGCCGGTCGTCGACGAGGCGCCCACTGCTCCTGCCACCGAGGCCATCACCAAGCCCAAGCCTGTCCGTGGAGGTCCCAAGCCCAGGACCAACCCTCCCGGTCACGCCATCGCGACGGCGTAAAGGGGCTGCTCGGCTTCCGGTAAGTACCGCGCCCTCTCCTCCCTAGACGCCATTGGCCAGAACGCGGCCAACCAGGCTCGCCTGGGAGCGTACATGCAGGGCCAGCTCGGGGCCAACGCCTACCCGGGCCAGGCCACGCCACCGCTTGCCGGCGCGCTCCCCCGAGACCCGCGCGAGTTCATCACCGGTGCTTTCGGGCCCCTCACCCCCATCGTCCCCATCGGGATCGACGTCCCGCCTCCCGGCGAGGAGCGGCCCGAGCCCCGGCGCTGGCAGTACCCCGTCGGCTGGAACCTCCCTGTCGGCGTCCCCCGCTCCGAGGGCCTCACCCTCACCAACTTCGCCAACCTTCGCGCCTTGGCTGACTCCTACTGCCTAGCCCCCCAAACCCGCGTGCTGTGCTCGGACCTGGTGTGGCGCCCGGTTGGTGAACTGCATCAAGGTGATCGGATCGTTGCCTTCGACGAGTTCCCCGAGCAGGGCAAGCACCGGAAACTACGAGTGGCTACTGTCACTACCGCCGAGCGTATTGTCCAGCCCTGCTACCGAGTGACCTTCGCCGACGGTCGTCAGGTGGTTGCCTCTGACAAGCACTTGTGGCTTTCAGGGCGCATCAAGGGTGGCCGTGACGGTGGATATGGCCACTGCGACCAGTGCGGGCAAGACTACCAAGGTAGCCGAGGTCTTTCTGTCCATGTGGGTAAAACACATCTCGGTGGGCCGGTAGGGCGTCGAGGCGCCAAGAGCCCTTCTTGGCAGGGTGGGTGGGTCGCCACCCGGGACCTGCGACCAGGGTCAACCATAAGGAACTTTGGACAGCCCTGGCAAGAGGAGCGCACCTGGCAGTCAGGCTACCTGGCAGGAGCCTTTGACGGGGAAGGTTGGCTAAGTACGCCCGGCCTGGGAAATGGAAGCTTTATTGGCTTCGCACAGAAGCCAGGAGCCGTCTTGGACCAGGTTGAGGGTTTCCTCAAGGAATGCCATTACAAGTGCCGGTATGACGACGGCCCCGGTACCGCCAGAAAACTTTTGGTCAGTGGTCTCTATGACACCTTGCGATTGATCGGGACCACTCGTCCGGCTCGGTTCCTCGGGAAGGTTGAGCAATGGCTCGATGGTGCCCCCGCCTTCGGGCGGGCCCGGGGGGACCAAAGCGTCACGGTTACCCAGGTGGAGTACCTGGGCCCGCGCGAAGTTGTAGCCATCGGCACCACGACCAAGACTCTTATCGCCGAGGGCTTTTTCTCGCACAACTCAGTCGCCCGGGCCTGTATTAACCTCCGGGTCAACGAAATCCTGGGCCTCGAGTGGGACATCGGCCCCACCCACGCGGCCGAGAAGCTCATGCGGGGTGACCGCGAATCTTACCGGGACTTCAACGAGCGCAAGGCGCAGCTGGTGTCCTTCTTCCGTCGGCCGGACCCCAATTACTACGAGTACCAGTCCTTCATGCGGGCGTTGTTGGAGGACATTTTTGTCATTGACGCGGCGACCCTGTACATACACCCTTCGCGCCGCAAAGGCAAAGGTTTGATGGGCAGTGATATAGCCGGACTCGATCTAATTGACGGGACCACAATACGCCCACTCGTGGATTTAAGTGGCGCGACCCCAACACCGCCTAACGTCGCATACCAGCAGTACTTGTGGGGGGTTCCCCGGTCGGATTTGATGTCTCTAATTCTCGAATCGGATATGCCCGACATCTCTGAAGGGAAACTGGTGCCCTACCGGGCCGATCAGTTGCTTTACCTGCGTTATTTCCCGCGGGACTGGACCGTTTATGGGTTCCCCCTTGTGGAACAATCCCTCATCCCACTTTTGGCGGGTTTGGCAAAACAGCAGTACACAATGCAATGGTTCTGCTATGACGCCGAGACCGAAATCCTGACCGATGAAGGCTGGAAGAAGTTCCCTAAGGTCCGGGGTGACGAACGCTTCGCCACACGGTCACCGCAAGGCCAGTTCGAGTGGCAGGCCAGTCAGGCGCTCTACCGGTACGACTACGACGGCGACCTTGTCCACTTCCAGAACCGCCGCGTGGACCTCTTGGTCACGCCGAACCACCGGATGCTGACCCGCTACCACAACACTGATACGCGGTACCGCCAGGACACGCCGCGTGCAGAATGGCACTTCGAGCAGGCCGACACCTTCCTGGGCCAAAGTACCCGTCAAGTGGCAAATTGGCAGTTGCCCCTGTATGCCGAGTGGGCCGGCGTTTCACCTGCCAGTATCCGCCTGGGCAACCACGACATGCCGACTCAGGCCTTCACTCGCTTCCTAGGGCTTTTCCTGGCCGAGGGGTGGGTCCGTAATGACCGTGCTGAAGTATATGTAGCCCAGGCGCGGACCTCAAAGTGGTTCGCGGACATCGAGCTCGCCCTCAAGGAGACCGGGCTCCGCTGGTCCTACATGGAGGCCAACCAGCGCTTTGTGTGCTACTCGGCTGACCTGAAGCGCTGGCTACAGACTCACGTACCAGGCCGGGCCTGGGAAAAGCGGGTGCCTCGGTGGGTGCTGGAACTAGCAGCCGAAGACCTTGGCGCACTATGGGAAGGTTTCTGGTGGGGTGATGGTACTACCACTAATGACGGTCAACGACAACTCGTCACCACCTCGCGCGGGTTAGCCGATGATCTCCAGGAGCTGGGCTTGAAGGCAGGCATCGTTTCACGCGTGCTCTCTCGCAAACCGCCGGGTCCACGCTCGCGCCGACCCCAGTACATTGTCGTTACAAATGACGGGGGTCGGTCAACGACTTCCCAGGGGCGCACTGCTTGCGTACCGCCTCCCAAAACCGAACATTACCAAGGTAAGGTATATTGTCCCAGTACCCCCAACGGGGTCGTTTTGGTGCGCCGCAACGGAAAAGCGGTTTGGTGCGGCAATAGTGAGGGCTCAATCCCTGGACTTTTCCTGGACCCTGGCCCTGAGGTAACTACACCGCAACAAATGGCGCTTCTTCAGCACGCCATCAACTCCATGGCCGGCGACGTCGGCTTCAAGCACAAGATAATCGTGCTGCCCTACGGTGCCAAGCCGATGCCCATGAAGCCGGTAGCGCTGGCCGACCAGTTCGACCAACTGGTCCAGACCTGGACCCTGATGGTGTTCGAAATCCAGCCCATGGAGCTCGGCATGCTCCCCGGTCGCCACGCCGGCTCGGGTACCGGCGGTTCGGCCACGGCCACGGGCACGGGCACGGGCGCCGCCGCCATCCAGGCCGCCATCCAGAACCGCAAGTCGCTCCGGCCATTGCTCATGTTCTTGAAGCGCGCCATCTTCGACCTCATCATCCAGGACAAGTGCGGCCAGTGGGACATGGAGTGGAAGTGGGTCGGCATGGACCAGAACCCGGTCGACCCCGACAAGCGCGCCCAGGAGCTGAAGACGCTCTGGAGTTTCGGTGCCCTGTCGTTGGACGAGGTCCGGGACGAGTCGGGCAAACCGCCTTGGGGTCTGGCCATGTCCTCGGACCCCGTTTACGCGACGGCTACGGGTATCCAGCCTTTGGGCCAGGTGCCTTTTGCCATGGAGCAACAGGCCGAGGGTATGAAGCCTCCTATTGTCCCGCCCCCTCCGGCCGGCACGCCTCTGGCTGTGGGCCCGGCGGCTGAAAGCGCGGCCACAGGACAGGGGGGGACCGGTGAGCAGGCCGGACAGCCCCCAGCCCAGGGCGGGACGCCAATGGTGGCAGGCGGGACTGCGACCAGTCCCCAGGTGGTCCCTCTCCCGCCGCAGTCCCCCGAGCACGAGACCACGGTGGTGCCGCGAGGCCACATGCGGCCCAAGCGCGCCATAGCCGAGGTCACCTGGTCGCCCGAACAGCACTCGCGGGCCCTGAACGAGCTGGACATAGCGCGCCGGCTGGTGAAGAAGGGCAAGGCCCTCGCCACCTTCGTGCCCGAACACCTACCTCCCGACATCTGGGACCGGGTCATGGAAGCGGCGCAGTCCACCGACGACGACAAGGCCGACCTGCTCGCGCTCGACTGGGGCCTGGACCTTGTGATGGCCCGGTCGCACATCGCCCGGCGCGAAGCCAAGGTCGCCGCCCACCAGAAGGCCATGGCCCTGCCGATGTCGAAACTGGTCAAGCAGGTCGGCCGGCATCGGATGGGGGATGATGAGTTCATCGTGAAGGTCACCGACGGCCTGCACCAGGAACTCGCAGCCATTGCTCAAGAAGGCGTGACGGATGCCCGGGTGGCCCTTGGCAAGGGGGCCGGGGACCCGGAGCTGGCCAAGGTGCTCGGCGAGGAGGTTGTCACCCCGGCGCTCATGGACAAGGCCCTCCTCTGGGCCGGCAGCGCTGAGGTGCTGACCAAGAACCTGGCCGCCCACGAGGAGCGGGTCTCTCAAGCGCTCCGGGCCGCGTACGAGGCAGGCTTCTACCGTGGCTACCGTGGCAGTCAGTGAAGCGCCGGACGCCGAGGTCACGGAAGAGCCGCTCGGGGGTTTGCTCCTCGAACCCACAGCACCGTCCGAGCGCGCTCTTCGCGCCTTAGACTCTTGGGCTGATGAGCAAGAAGAGTAACCGCCGTCCGCACCGTCCGGTCCGTTCTCCGCGTCTCTCGGCTGCCCGCACGCTCCTCGAGGCGGCCATAGCGCAGGAGCCGGCTTTCCATGCCGAGATGGAGCGCCGAGCCGGCGAGGCGAAAGTGGCGGGGGCCGCCAAGAACCTCGACAGCATGGGGTTCTGTGTCCCTCCCGGCGCCGTCTACGGCCCGGGCTTGCTGGTCCCCCGGAGTGCTGCTCGCTAGACCGGCTTTTAGTAGAAGGCGACCCTTTCCTCAGCGAATGGGCCGACCTCGGGAAGGCCGCCAACCCCATGTTCATGGGGGGCGACCCCTACCACGACATGTTGGGCCGGTTCACCCACCCCGAGGACGCCGTCCCGGCCAAGGGCCCCCAGGAGCTCGAGCACGCCTGGCAGTCGCATGTGCACGTGGGACTGGGCGAGGCCCCCTCCGGGCAGTTCTTCCACCCGGGCGACCTGGTCTATACCTACTCGCCGAAAGAGGGCGGGCTCATACCGGCCAAGGTGACGGAAGACCAGAAGGGGACGCATTTGGTCACCCTGGACACCGGCCACGGCAAACGGCTCTACCGGCCCGAGTTGGTGGCTCACCGGGACAGGTTGCACGAGACAACGGCCGCCCAGCACCGTGCCCTGGCCGCCCAGACCAAGGACAAGCACTTGCGCGATGCCCACCTGGCGGCGGCCGCGTTCCTCCAAAACCTGGAGCACGGCGCGCCACCTGGCAAGAAGCCCTGGGACCGAGGACCCGGTTGGCGCGACATCACCAAGGGCGAGCTGCACCGGGGTGATCTTTTAGTACGGCGTGTGCACCAGCCGGACGGGACTATCCGGTACGCGTATGCCCGGGTCCGCATGGCCGGTGCGGCGACACGGGACGGCCTGGTCATGGCGCAACGTGTCCGGGGCCCTGAGGATGACCGCGTGCCTGCTGAGTTCGCCGACGAAGAGGAGGCCACGCGGACCCTGACCCGAGGTGAGCTGGCGGATAAGTTTTACCAGCGCTCCTCCGGGACTGACCGTCCCCTGCAGCCCGGCGACCATTTGGTCATGGTGGCGTCCGATGACCAGCCCAAGTTCGAATACCTGGGCACCACCACCGACGAAGATGGTCCCCATGTGCTCCTTCGGTCTCCTAACGGTAGGGAGGTCCGTATCTCGCCCTCTATGGTCTCGGAGGACTACTACGCTCCGGAAGAGACGGACTGGCTCCCCTGGAAGGGGTGGCCCAACAGGCCCGAGCCGCCGAGCGCTGAGGAACAGGTCCTCCGGTACATCAACCAGGCGGCCCACTACCGCGAGCAGGCCGGCGGGTCCCTCCCGGGCGAGGTACAGCGGCCCGTGCACGTCAACAAGGACTTTCACTACGCCCTCACCGCCGACGGCCAGCCCATCGGCATCCATGTCGGCCACGAGTACGCCGTCCTGGACCCTCAGGGCAATGACGTCAGCTACATGGCCCAGGGCGGTTGGCGGAGCGATTGGGCGGCGACTCAGGCCAAGGAGAAGGTCCACTTGGCCGACCTCCACCGCGCGGTTTCACTCCTGGCCGACCTGCACGATACCTTCGCGCCGCCGGCCAGTACGCCTCCCAAAATCTCCCTGAGACCGCAGAGTGCCCTGCAGAGCCGCCAAACGCTCGCGCAGACCTACATCGACCAGGGCGAGATCGACCTGGGACCGGACACCTTCGCCGGGCGCGCAGAAGCCAACCCCTTCTGGTGGGTACCCATGGCGTACGCGCACACGCCGGGTTCCCACATGACCTCCACGGTTGCCCACGAGTACGGGCACTTCTTGGAGCGCTACATCGCGCCCGAGGTACGCCAGAAGGCGTTTAACCTGGTCAAGACCACACCTACCCTCGACTCCCAGCTTTCTGAGTACGGCCACGCCAACATGCACGAAGCCTGGGCCGAGGCCTTCACCGAGTACGCCTTGTCGGCTACCCACACCGAGAACGAGGTGGCGCAGGGCTACGGTATCCTCATCTCCGCCCTCCGCAAAGCCGACCCGCGGCACACCTTTCCGGCGCGAATAGGATGAGCCCGTGAGCGACCCGTTCCTGATTGCCGACACCTTCGACCCGGACAACCCGCCGTTGGTCCTGGGGAGCGAGCCGGACCGGCCCATGGAACCGTGGGAGAAGGAAGCGCTCGCCGAGTTCAAAGCCTTCGTGAAAGTGTCCGAAAAACCATAACACCTAGCTAGACTTTGGCGGGTGGAGAACTCCCCCCTCATCCCCCTCACTGAACCCGAGGCCCGTTCCCTCCTCGGTTTGGAACCTCCCGAGGACTGGCACCTTTCGGCTGCTTGCAACGGTGTGGGCCGTTACGGTAACAACCCCTTCTACCCCCCGAGGGGGGGTGACCCTTCCCCCGCTCTCGTGTACTGCCGGCGCTGCCCCGTGCGCTTGCCCTGTCTCCAATACGCGCTCCTCACCAAGGAGAAGTACGGCATCTGGGGTGGCATGACCGACAACGGCCGACAGGCTCTCCGCCGCTGGCTCCGAGCCCGCGGCTACAAGGTGCCGGGTGCCGGGCGGAAGCGCTGCGCCTACGACGGCGTGGTTGTGCCCGACCATCTTGCCGCCTGAAATTGCTGGTCGGTACCTCTGACAACACTGTTATATGGTCGGTACCTCCGACAACACTGTTATAGTTGCTAGGACACTGATCGAAAGGAACCGTGTGGACACCAACCTCAAGTGGTCCTACTCCACCAGTCCCTGTACCCAGGCGACACATGCCCGCACCAGTGACTGTTTCCTCCGCTGGTTCGTGGCGCTGCTTTGGCCAGTGGGGCTACCGACGGCCGGCGCTATTTACCTGGGCCGGTACCTTGGCCGACGTCATCACAAGGACCCGCTCCGCTTGGCCCACGAGACCCTCCTCCGGCTGGAGCGCCAGTGACCGCCCTCCTTATCGTCCTCGGCGTTATCGGCTACACTTTCGTCGGTTGGGTGGCCTTCATTGTTGCCTGTGCCCTCGAGTCCAAGGAAAGTCATTTGGCTGACCCCCTCGACAGCGTGTTGATTGCCCTAATCTGGCCCATACTCGGGCCAGTCGCCCTTTCGGTCCTGATTGCTCGTCCCCTTGGGCGGCGGCTAGCCGCTTTGACACTCCACCTCATCCACTTCCTCAACCCCAACAAGACAACCTGGTCGAAGTGAAGGAGCGGAAAGACCGACTGGTAGCCCAGCGCGCGCTTGTGGCTGGCCTGATCTCCACCGACGACTTCCGGTAGGCTAGCCCGCCCGAGGGTGCTCTAACTGCTCCTCCACCGGCTCCCCCTGGGGCCGCACGGCTTCCGGCACCACCCCCCGAGAGAACGTCGGGATGGGGACCGCTGTTGGGAGCCCGAGGTATTCCAGCAGCTCTGTCCACGCGCCGAACACCGTGACACCCGCGTAGCTGCGCCAGTCCCGGGGGGTCCAGGGCCGGGCCGGCGACCAGAGCTCCACGCCCGCCCGGGGGATGTAGGTCATCTTCTTAGGGTCATCATCGACAACGATCAGGGGGTCACCCGGCCCATAGCGTTCCGCCACCGCGCGCTTGCCACCTGGTCCCTTGATGACGAGCTCGTCGAAGGGGACGTTCCATTTGGTGAGCCACCTGTCCGTCGCGCCTTTGGTGTGCGGCGGCCGGTCGGAGGCCACGATGAGCTCGTACCCTCCCTTGTGCATAGCCTGCAACGCGGCGATGGCCGTGAAGTCGGGGGCCACGTTGGAGTAGAACACCGACCGGTTGAACTGGTCGACCAGCCACTTGCCCATCTCGGGTGTGGGTAGGTTCTCCTCGATCCAGTAGTTGGTCATCTCGGACACCACGAGCGTCAGGCCGAAGTGGGCGTTCAGGGCAGCGGCGATCTCCTCCGTCAGGAACCCTACTTCAAACCACCCCGTCAATATCGCAGAGGATTGCTGGCCGTTGGGCCAGGTCCGCTATCGACTTGACAGGGTGATTTACCATTTCGCACGTTGCTTGGATGTTCTGGGCTGCTTCGTCTATGCTGACCCGCGCGGCCTGGGCCGCTTGCGCCATATCGTAGTAAGTGATATTTCGTGGGTCGTCATGTGGGTTGAAGGGTTCTAGGCACCCGCAACTGGTGCAAATTTTGACCACCTCCTTCCATTACGGTTAGGCGGAACCCGTTTTGCGGTTTCCGCGGCCTTTTGTTCGGGGGTCAGAGCGTTCCACCAGGCGCGTCGCGCGGCGGCAACCGTCGCTCGCTGCTCAGTTGTCCAATGTTTGTGGCCGCCACGCAACCCGGCGCGCCGTGCTCGCTCAGCGCGCTCTTCCGGAGATAAGGCCAGGAGGCGAGAACGCGCAGCTTCGGCTAACTGGAGGCGTCGTTCGGGAGTAAAGACCCCTGGAGGATGGGGGTGCAAAGCAGCCGCCTCACTGGCTCGCCGAATAATGGCGGCGCGCCGCTCCGGCGATAATGTTTGCCATCTGCGCTTAGCCGCTCTTGAACGCCGGAGTTGCGCTTCTGGTGTCTTGTTCCTCCGGTACCACTCGCTATTAGCCAGACGTCGCGCTTCCGCCTCTGGCAGGAGGTCTAACCTATCCCCGCCGGCTGTGGCATTGACTAGTCGCGCTCCCTGTTCTCGTAGGAGCGCTATCCAAGAGCGTTCGGCTTGGTCCAGGTCTTCACGCGCCACTTCTTCCAATAAAACGATCTGCGGACTAAGGCCTTGGTCAAGCAACGCGCCTATCCATTTCTCGCGCCAGTTTTTCCGCGACCGTCGTGCCTGAGAGAGATGGTTGGATAACCGTATGGTCAACGAGGTGCGGGTTTGCCCGACATACCGCAGCTCTTGGGTGCGAGGGTCGAGTAAGCCGTAAATCGCGTTCATGATCGGGAGCTCATAGTCGGGCGCTTCCAACCCCGTGTCTGGCGTCGGCTTCCGGCCCGCAGGCCCAGCCTGCACCCACACGAGGTACACCAGTCTAGTCTACTTCCCTCGTCAGAAATAGCGATGCGCGTCTGTTATACTATCTACAACAAACAAACAACGCGAAACGGAGGATCGGTTGCAAATCCACAAAGCTGCCAACGAGGTCATGACCCTGGCCCTCAACGACAAGGCCGAGAACCTGGCCCGCTTCATCCAGACCGTCCCGGCGGACGAGCTCCGCCAGGCCACCTACGAACTGGCCGTCTGCAGCTCCTGCATCTTCCGGTGCCTGATGAGCGAGTTCGCCCCAGACCTGACCGCCGGCCAACGCGAGGATCCCTTCGGTCCCGAGCTCAGCCAAGAAGCCGTGGGCTGGTGGCTGGGCTTCGTCTCCGAGCTGCAGGAACCCGCCGCGTAGTTTGCAAGCTGTAGCAGCCGCCATGGACGGCGGCTGCGTTGCCCGCCCGAGCGAAGCGAGGGCGGAACACCTTCCTCTTGGTGGAACGGTGACCCTCACTTGTTGGAAAACCCAGGTGGCTGCCCTCCGTTGCCGCCACCTGGGTTCCTTCCTCTCGGAGCCAACGGCTACCTCAGGTGGACCACTCTACCCCGTGTCCGATCTCTTCCGACACTCGACCATAAGTTCGCCGCTTCACCTGGGCCGGGATATACTGACCCCATATGGAGCTGTCTGAGGCTCTTGCACGCGTGCCGGCCGGAGAGGCCACCTCGCGGGAGACCATCACTCCCGACGAGCTGGCCGCACTGCGGCGCGCCGTCCGGGGGGGTGGCCATGCAGCCGCTTATGCCCGGGAGCGGCTCCAGTTAGCCGGGGCGGCTGTGCCGGAGACCTTGGGTATCCCCTACCGCCCCCTACCCGGCAAGTCCCCGGAGGTGCTTGGCCACACTTCTTGAGCGCGTTGAACCCCTTCAGACCATCAACATCAATGTCCCCATCCTCAAGGTCGAGAAGGGAGGCGACGGGACCCTCCTGGTCCACGGCAAGGTCACCGACGACGGCATCGACCTCGACGACCAGATCATCGACAAGGACTGGGCCCGGGAAGCCCTCCAGAAGTGGTTCGAGGGTTACGGCAACGTCCGCCAGATGCACTCCACCCAGCTCCAGCCGGGTGGCAAGGGGGTAAAGCTCGAAGAGGGGACCGATGGCTTCTACCTCACCACCAAGGTGGTCGAGCCCGTAGCGGTCCGCCTCGTCGAGGAAGGCATCTACAAGGCCTACAGCATCGGCGTCTCCAAGCCGGTCATCGTCCGCGATCCCGTGGCCCACAAGGGCCGGGTCAAGGGTGGCATCATCAGCGAGGTTTCCCTGGTCGACTTCCCGGCCAACCCCCGCTGCGTCGTAAAGCTCGTCGACGAGACCGGCGACGTGCAGAAGGTCTTCAAGGGAGGCACCGAGGTGCTCGAGCTCCCCGACGCGCCCATGACCCTCTTCGACGACATGAGCGACCTGGCCGACTGGGACCTCTCGGATGCTCCCTTCGACCTCGACCCCGAGTTCGCCTTCGATCCAGAGCTGGCTGCCTTCATGGAGGCGCCGGCGGACTTCGACCCCAACTTCGACGACTCCGCCGTGGACGAGAAGTCCCTCCCCGAAGCCGAGCTCACCAAGTTCGTAAGCGCTCAGGCACGCCGCAGGGATGCCAAGTCCGGTGTGGCCATGAAGGATGGTTCCTTCCCGATCCCCGACGAAGGCCACTTGCGCTCCGCCATAGGCCATCTGGGGAACTACAAGGGCAACAAGTCTGCGGCCAAAGCCCACATCATCCGCCGGGCCCGTGCCCTCGGCCTGACGCACCTGCTCCCCAAGGATTGGCATATCGGAGGCGGCAAGAAAATCGAGGAGCCCGTGGCTATCAAGGAGACCAACCCTCTCTTGGTGGAAGCCGCCAAGCTCCAGGCCGAGGGCCGGCACGAGGAGGCGCTGGCCAAGCTCCAGGAAGCCGTTGACGGCGCTCTCCGGGTCGAGCACCTCGACCTCACCGGCCAGCAGCCTCAGACCGCTCTTGTGGCTGAGCCTTCTCAGCCCGCCCCAGCCGCTACCGCCGCTCCGGAGCGCGTGCTCGTTCTCGCCAAGATGGGAGTCGGTACTCAGTTCCGTGTACGTCAGCTTCACGACGTTGTCTGCCCGGCCTACAGCTGGGAGACGGTAACCGCCGCCTACCCGCACCTCGACAAGAACGGTGTGGCCGCTCACCTTGGTCCCAAGGCCCTCGCCCTCATCCACGAGATGCTCCTCCACGAGGTCGAAGAGAACGCTGCCAACAAGGGCGCCGACACTCAGGACGTCCTGAACCTCCGGTGCGCCTACGAGGACCTGGTGGCTTTCCTCAACTCCGAAGCCGCTGAGCACACCAGCGAGTCCGTGCTCGTGTCGGCCCGGGCCGACCTCCACAAGGCCTTCGCCGAGGACTATCCCGACACCCACGTTTCCCCGCTCACTTTTGACGGCGCGTCTGATGCCCGTCGCTGGAACCGCGGTTATGTCCGTGATGGCCGTCAGCCCGAGAACGCCAGCTCCTCGGACAAGAAGATGCCCGGTGGGCACTCGACCATCTCGGCTAGCCAGTTCCGTCGTGGCCCGCTGACGGCCGGCGAAGAGCGCAATGCGCCCGAGACCACCAAGGCCATCGCCGGGGCTCTTCTGTCCGACCTGCATGACCACCTGGCCCTCGCCTTCCCCGAGCTTTGCCCCACCGGCGCCGTACCGGGCTTCGAGCCTCTCGCCAAGGGCGAGCAGTTCCCCGTCATCGGCCTCAACCCACCTTCGGACGAGCACCCGAAGAAGGAGACCCCCCCCAAGCCGGAAGGTATCAGCCACACCGACTTGCCGGGTGGCGACTGGGACCCGAGCGCCGTGCAGAAGCCGGCGCCCGCTGGCGGCGCCCCGTGCCCGCCTGGTGGCCAGGGCCTCCAGTCCCCCGACCTGCCCAGCATGAAGATTTCCGAAGCCGAGCTAACCAAGGCGCTCGACCCTGTCCGGGCTGAGCTGACCAAGGCCCTCGGCGTAGTCCAGACCGCCCTCACCGACCTCTCCTCAAGGGTTGAGGCGTTGGAATCGGCCCCAGACCCGGCCCAGGCTCCATGGCGTGGAGCAGTGGCCGCCGCTCTGCAAAAGGCCTTTGCCAGCCAAACCGACCCGCAGACCGAAGAGGCTCTGACGACGGTCGAAAAGGGAGCGCTCCAGGCGAGGCTCGACCAGGTGGAGTACCTGCGTCGGCAGACCCGGCACTCCAACCCGCAGTTCCGCCTCGCAGCCGAAGCTGAGCTGAAGAAGCTCCTCGGCGCCTAGAACCCAAGCACGGAGGTACTTGGTAACCACACTCGACAGCTTGCACCCGGAGCGCTACAGCCGGGCCAAGGACATGGTCACCTCGAAGATGCCCGACCTCGTGAAGGGCGTCGGCTTCGCGAAGCCAGGTGGCAACAAGCCCCTTACCGATGACGGTGAGATGTTCCGGCGGGCAATGGACGCCGAGCTGGCTCTCTACACCGCCGTCAAGCAGTCCGTTTCCAACCCCGAGCTGGTAAAGGCCGCCATCAACCCGGCCTTCACGAGCCAGTTCGGTCTTTTCCTGTCCCAGACCCCGGGCCAGGCCCAGATGAACAAGTGGGTGGCCGAGCTCAACCAGATGCTCTCTGCCGAACTGGGCAAGAACATCTCGCTCACCAGCCCCCTGGCGTCGGGCTTCGTACCCTTCGACCTGCTGGCTCCCTCTCGGCTGATCTACCCGGTCTACAGCCCGCTCCGGAACAAAATCCAGCGGGTACCCGGCCAGGGCACCAGCCACCGGGCCAAGCTGGTCACCGGTGTGTCCGGGTCCCAGACCCTGACCGGGCAGACCGGCCTCGGCGGGTTCAACATCGGCATCTCGGAGTTCCCCTCGGGCCAGGGTCTCAGCACCAACTGGCCCATGCAGCTCCCGAGCGCCGGTACCCAGCAGGCCGTGGACTTCAACATCCCGTACAAGTTCTTCGGCCTGACCGAGTCCCTCTCCTGGCTTGCCCAGTTCGAGGGCCAGGGCTTCGAGGACATCAGCGCTCTCGCCAACATGATCCTGCTCCAGGAGTTCATGATGGGCGAGGAGTACACCATCCTCTCGGGTACCGGTACCAACCTGGCTGCCCCGACTGGTGTAACCGTGACCCCTCGGGCACCCGGTTCGGGCGAGGTAGCCGTGACCGGGGCGACCACCACAGTTTACGCTGAGGTCACTGCGCTCAACTATTTCGGTGAGAGCATCGCTTCTGCCTCTGGTTCGGTAGCTGTCACGGCCGGGGACGTTTACGACGTTTCCTGGGTCGGCGTTCGCGGTGCTTTCGCCTACAACGTCTACGTCACCACTGGGAGCACCGCTGGCACGTACTACAAGGCCAACTCGAGCCCCGTCGGCGGCGTCGCCTTCACGCTCCAGGGCGCTCTGCCCACTTCGGGCACCGTCGCCCCGAGCACCGACTCCGGTACGGGTAACTCGAACGTCTACGAGGGCATCATGTCGATCATCGACGGCCATGCCTCCACCGACGCTGGCGTTTACCCCTCGAGCCCGGTCGTCTTCCAGGGCGGCTACGTGAACAAGTCCGTGGGGGCCACCCCGACCCACGACCTGATCTTCACCGCTCTTGAGACCATGTTTGACGGCACCGGCGCCTATCGCGCCGACCCGGCCGAGATAGTCGCCGAAGGCTCCGACCTCGGTCGGCTGACCGACGAGATCATCAACTCCGGTGCCTCGAACACCGCCTACCGCCTCTTCGTCTCCCAGAACGAGGTCGGCCAGATCACGGCCGGTGGCGCGGTCTCCGAGTTCATCAACCCGGTCACCCGCAGCATCGTCAAGCTGCTGGTGCACCCCTTCCTGCAGCAGGGCAACATGTTCGCCCTGAGCTACCAGCTCCCCATGCCTTGGAGCAACGTCTCCAACGTCTGGGAGAACGTGCTCGTCCAGGACTACCTCTCCATCGCCTGGCCCGTGATCGACCTGTCGTTCCGGTACAGCCTCGTGATGAACGGTGCCCTTTGCTGCTACGCCCCGCAGTACAACGCGGTTATCTCCGGGCTCCAGCGCTCGGTGAAGCCCTACACCTAGGCACCCTGAGCGGCGGCCCGGTGACCCTGACCGCCGGGCCGCTCTCTAACCCGAAGGAGGCAAAATGGCCGTTCCCGGCTCCTACTCTTGGCCCAACCTGGTGGCCCAGTTCGGCCCCTGCCCGGCGGACTACCAGACCGATTTCTACTTGACTTCGGTGAGCGCGTCGACCAACCAGCGCACCCTGGTCAAGACGTGGGGGGATGACTACGAGCAGGGCTGCATCGACCCGGCTGCCCTTCTGCGCATCCTCACCAACAACAGCTAAGCGGCCGGCTACTAAACTGGCCCCGGAGGTACTTGGCAACTAAGAGTTACCGCTGTCAGAGCAAGAGCGACCAAGAGATGGTTTGGCTCGGGTACGTGGACCCACGTACCGGCACCACCTTGTCCTTGAAGGCTCATGAAGTAGGCGAGGTTGCCTTCACCGACGAGCAGGTCAAGGCGCGTCACGCCGACGACTTCATCGACGATTGGCTCGATCTCCTCCCCGCCGAGAAGCCCGAGCGAGCCTCCAAGCCTGCCGTGACATCCACCGAGGAGGTGCCTGCCTAACAACCCCTACGGGGCCGCTTATGCGGTAGCACAAACCACTCTAGGCCTGGGCCTGGAGCCGACCAAGGGTACTGCTGCCACCACGTTCCTTTGGGTCCCCGTCCGGGACCCGAAGTACAAGCCAAACCGCACCTTCCTTGCGGACAACTCGCTCCAGGGCAGCATGGTCACGACCTACTCCCTGACCCCCGGCCTGCGTTACGACAGCCATGGCTGGGACTCCTACGTCTACCTCGACACCTTCCCGATGTTGGTGCGCGCCGAGCTTGGTTCGCCCGACACGGTCACGGCGCCCGGTACCACGACCGCTACCACTCTCTCGGCAGCCATCCAGCCTGGGTACGGCACAAGCACCAACCCGGTGACCGTTGCTGCCACCTTCAACAAGGGCGATTACATTTCCATCGGGTACCCGGGCACCGATACTACCCACTACAACGGCGACCTCGAGACCCACCAGATCACCAATGTCACCGGCACCGGTCCTTACAGCCTGACCCTGGCCACCACGATCAATAACCCTCACGCCAGCGGCGAGCCGGTCCAGGGCCTCTACAAGCACAAGTTCTCCCTGTTGAACCTCGGTGGGCTGGGCAACCAGCCGCCTACCTACACGATCATGGACTTCGACGGCGAAGAGTGGCGCCAGCTCACCGCTGGTCAACTGGACGAGCTCACCATCAAGGGCAACGCCACCGAGCTGGTGGACTACACCTGCACCTGGTTCGCGAACCCTTCGGTCACTCCCACGGCTCCCTCGACGACACCCTTCACGTCGACTCGTCCGGTGCCTTCTTACACCACGGCGTTCCTGATGAACGGTACCCAGGCTTTCGATGTCGAGGACTTCGAGATCGACCTGAAGCGCGGCACCAAGCCCATTCCGGCTTTCACCGGTACCGAGGAGTATTTTGAATATTTCGCCGGGCCTCTCGAGGCTACCGGCAACAAGCTAACGGTGATCGAGACCAGCGGTGCCCCCGAACTGACGGCCTTCCAAAACGGCCTGAACCAGCCGTTCGACTTCTACCTGTACGACCTCTGGACCGGCAATGCCATGCGTATCCACTCCACCAACGTCATGTACGTGACCGGTGAACTGACCCGGTCCAAGGAGTACGTCGAGGCCACCCTGACTTACGACTTCCTGCCCAGCTCCGCCGATACCACGACCGTGAGCGGTGGCGTGAGCCCGCTGTTCATCGAAGTCGCTAACGCCCAGTCCACGGCGTACTGAGTCCATTAGAAGGAGATAACATCATGCCTTTCTCCAAGTACCTCGAAGAGGGGGCGCTCGGCCTCTACTTCGGTGACACGACTACTGGGGCGGGCACTCCTCCTGCCACCTATGAGGTTGGCCTGGTGCTCCAGTGCTTCCAGTTGTCCACTTCCCTCACTGCGGGCACCGCGTACACTTCCCTGGCCTGCGCCACGGACACTGTAGCCTACGCCATCGCGTCAGGCGACACCATTCTGATCGGCACCGGGTCGACTACGCAGGCTGTTGTCGCATCGGCTGCTGCTGCCGTTGGTGCTACGTCGATCTCGGTGAACAGCTTCATCGCCAACGCCACCTACGCAGTCGGTACCCCCGGTATCCGCTGCGACGTGTACGCGACAGCCCAAGAGGTGAGCACGACGAGCACCGGTTACGCGCGTGTAGCGGTCACTAACTCGACCACGAACTTCAACACTCCTTCGGGTGGTTCACCGGCCAGCGTTACCAACAAGACCGCTATCACTTTCCCTCAGGCAACCGCGTCATGGGGCACCGTTGCTGGGTTCTTGCTCGGGGACAATGCGACTCTTGGCTCGGGCAACATTTGGGGCTATGGCATGCTGAACGCCGCACAGGTCATCTCGGTCAACAACACGCCTTCGTTTGCTGCTGGCGCGTTGACCATCACGCTGTACTGAGAGGACCATCACGCTGTACTGAGAGGAGCAGCATGGCTGCGAAGTACGTCTTCACTTCCGGAAAGCTTGCCTTGGCGGCGAGTGCTACCAAGTCGGTCCTCCTCGTCAAGCCCTCCGCTAGCCGTGGGTTCACCCTGATCGGCCTCGATGTCAGCTTCGACGCCTCATCGGCTGAGACCGGGGTACAGGTTGACCTTTACCGCACGACGTCCACCACTGCGCCTGTCGGCACGGCGGTTACCGGTTACCCGATGGACGAGCGAGACAATGCCACCCCTCTCACGACCGCCTTGGGTACGATCACTACCGAACCATCCCTGAATGTCTTGGCATCATGGCTCGTCCAGCCTCTCGGTGGCCTGGCGGTCATCCAGTTCCCCCTTGGCCGGGAACCCGCAGCAGCCGCAGGTGGCCAGTACCTAGGTGTGCGCGCGACGACTGCTGCGAGCGTGACCCCCGACGTGATCGTCAACCTCTACGTCGAGGAATGACGGCTAACTCGTGAGCTACAATAGTTACCTTGCGTCGCTCAGCCCAATCGCGTGGTGGAAGCTTGATGACGCTGCCGGCTCTGCAACCGTAGCAGACTCTTCGGGCAACGGCTTGACCGGTACTGTCAACGGTGGGGTAACCCTCGGCTCCACGACAGCCCCCCCGGGCGGTACCTCAGCTCTTTTTAATGGCTCAACTGGTTACATCTCCATTTCCCATACCTTTGCTTTAGCCAGTTTCTCGACGGTCGTTTGGATAATAAAACCTAGTGCTACCAACTACCCGCGGGTATTTACGACCGGGAACTACTGGTCAAAGGGTATGGGGTTCGGAATGGAAGCGGATAGCAGCCACTTTGTGTGGGCGGTATCGAACTCAGTTGAAAATGGCTCTGTCTTCCTATCGGGCTCACCACTCAATGATGGGAAATGGCACATGGTTGTCGGCACCTTCAATGGTGCAAACGGCCAGTCTGTTCTTTATGAGGATGGGGCTCAAAACGCTTCTGAATCAACCACCGAAGTGCAAACAACCCAACCAACCGCATACATTGGTTGGGGTGGCTCAGGCGACGGCGGTTATTACCCCGGTAACATCGCACAGGTCGCCATATTCAATTATGCCCTTACTGCCCAACAGGTATCCACTCTGTACAGCAGCATAGGATTGCCCATTCAGCCCGTTCAGCCCGTGGTCCGCTCTCAGGCCGTCAACCGCGCTGCGGTTTTCCACCATGACGACCGCTCCTGGCACCGCCGCCGTTCTGGCTTATGGGTGAGCTGACATGGCGCGCACTGGCCGCGCGTTCCCCGCCCGGGTCGTGCTCGGGCGCACTATCCCGCCACCACCTGCTCCGACAGGTGTAGCCCTTGTCGGTATTGGTGGCTGTGCCGCTTGCCGGCATCGTGGGAGCGGTCTCAGGTTCCTTCGGTATACTCTTCACGGTTAATGCCGACTGGGTGTTCATCGTAGGCATCCCCTTCGAGCGGTGGGCGGCAGGCAATGTTCCCTTCGAGCGATGGGCGGCGGGCAATGTTCCCTCCGAGCGGTGGGCGGCGGGCCAGCCCTTCGGGGTATCCTAAGGACCTAGGAGGCATCGTGCAGATCAGCTCGCTCTCGACGGTCTATGTGAACATCCCCATCACGGCGACCCCGCACGATCCGACCGCCGACGCCGTAGAAGTGGCCTTCGTCACCGGCCCCACAGCCCCCCAAACTACCGACTGGCATACGGCGGCGTGGTTGTCGGGCGCGACGGTGCCCACCATCCTCATCCTCGTCGGCCCTGGCGGTGTGCCACTGCCGCCAGGGAAATACACGGTTTGGGTCCACATCACCGACAACCCCGAGGTACCCGTCATGCCCGCCAAGGGCTCGCTCGACGTTTACTGAGTCTGCCGCGCGTACTGGGCCGAGGGAGGTGGTCGCTCGGCCGCACCGAGCATAAGTGTCGGGGCGGACCACTCACCCGACAGGAGCAGCAGGCAGGACCCACTATCCTGGTACCCGGAGGTGCTTGAGCCTAAACGCGGTCCAGCAACACGTCCAGGGCATCCTCGACGGCCTGGCCATTCCGTCCTACGGCATCAACCTGAAAGCCTACGTCGCTCCCCCGGTGCCCGACCAGGTGAACTATCCCCGGTGCTATATC
>Ga0078972_1000617_pt1 | contig 145936 bp, 131 predicted proteins | sample YelNatPaOPGAMG01_FD_67568 | JGI IMG/M metagenome (GOLD analysis project Ga0078972, IMG submission 67568) | Hot spring thermophilic microbial communities from Obsidian Pool, Yellowstone National Park, USA - OP-RAMG-01 (SPADES assembly) (version 2) | ecosystem: Environmental > Aquatic > Thermal... | reverse complement strand
CACGTCTCCGAAGAGGCCAAACGTTTCGGCAAACTCATGGTGCTCCCCTGCCGCATGAACCCGGATCTGGCCATGGGGGATGAACTGCTGAAAAAGACCGGGGCGGCCAACCTTTTCATGGTCTTCGGCGAGCCGGATGTGGATGTGCGCCAGCAACAGGACGGCAAGCTGGTGGTGGAAATCAAGGGCCTGGACATCTACGACCCCACCACCGGCCAGATTCGCGCCAACACTACCGACGACATCGCCTGCTGGTTCATCGACACCAACTACAACGGCGAGAGCTTTTTTGTGCGCCACGCCTATTTCACCGGGGCCGACCAGCCCTACGACAAACTCAAGCGGGCGCTCCGGGCCGAAATTGACGAGGGCGCCTGGTCTGCCCTGTACTCCACCAGGAGCCGCCCCTTCCCCCGGCCTGACACCGGCAAGATTGCCATCAAGGTCATCAACCACTACGGCGACGAAGTTCTAAAGGTTTTTGAGGTTTGATGCCGCTCGCATCCAGCCACCGCCCCCAAGTGCCTGCCCACCCTCACTCATCAGAAAATTCGTGCACGTTATATGCACGTCGCCCAGAAATATTGAAGGACAGCCCCGACGGTCTGTCGGTAAGCTGCCATTTTTCTTATTTATTTCTGGCGCGCCTGGCAGGATTCGAACCTGCGACCCACGGATTAGAAGTCCGTTGCTCTTTCCTGCTGAGCTACAGGCGCAGCTTGGCGGATTCTTTGAAGACTTTTACATTAGTATCTGGGTTGAGGAATTAAGGGGCGTAGATCAACCCTTTTCGTAAACTCGCTATCCCTTGGTCCGGGTGGGTAAGCCGCGGTTCCCGGTTTTTTTCAGGGAAACAGGTTAATTTCAGTTTTACGAGGGCAACCGGGCACCGCCAATTAGCAATTAGATAATTTACAGGCAAGGCTTAAACTCACGATCCCCTCCGGTCCTCATCTACAAAACCAGTCCCAGTCGCTCTCGATTTGTTGGGTCTGCCCGGTTAGACATTCATGAGGGTCCGGCGTTTGGGTCCGCTTGGGCTTTCCTGCTCAATAAGCTGGGGCGGACGCCGGGATCCCGTGTGCAAGAGACCTTCATTTCCCGGCTTTTTGGGCGACCAGGTCAAAGACCCGGTTAAGGGCCAAGGGAAGCTTGTCTTTGTCCGGCCCGCCGGCCTGGGCCATGTCCGCCCGCCCGCCTCCAGCGCCACCCACCAAGGGGGCCAGATGCTTGATAAGATCACCGGCATGGAAACGCTCTGTCAGATCTTTGCTAACCAAGGCAATGAGGAGGGCTTTGTCATCTGCCCGGCTGCCCAGGACCACGATCCCGCTTTTCAGGCGGTGGGCCAGCTTGGCGGCAAACTCCCGCAGACCTTTGGGGTCAGGGGCCTCCACCTCCAGGGCCAGGACGGGCACGCCGTTCACATGGCGCACCTGGTCTAGAAGGTCACCGGCCTTAACCGCGGTGAGACGGCTTTTCAGGGTTTCCACCTGCTTTTCCAGTTCTTTGGTGCGCTTAAGAAGCCTGGTAAGGCGTTCCACCAGCTCTCCGCGGCCGGCCTTAAGAAGGGTGGCGGCCTGGCTGAGCTCCCGTTCCTCCTCCTGCACTAAACGCAGGGCTTCGGGGCCGCACACAGCCTCCACCCGGCGGATACCGGCAGCGATGCCCATTTCCGTGACAATCTTCACCAGGCCCAGGTCACCGGTATGCCGAACATGGGTGCCGCCGCAAAGTTCCTTGCTGAGGCCGGGGATGGCCACCAGACGCACTTCCTCCCCGTATTTTTCCTCAAACAGGGCGGTGGCTCCGCTGGCCAAGGCCTGGGCCATGGACTGGCGGGAAGTCTCCACCGGCAGGTTGGCCACCACCGCGTCGTTCAAATCCTGTTCAATCTTAGCCAGCTCCTCGGCACTGATGGGGGCAAAATGGGTAAAGTCGAAGCGCAGGCGCTCCGGGGCCACCAGGGACCCGGACTGCTTCACGTGCTCCCCCAGATGCCGGCGCAATACCGCCTGCAGCAGGTGGGTGGCGGTGTGGTGCCGGGCGATGGCCTGGCGCCGAATCCGATCCACCTCCAGGTGGGCCATGTCTCCCACCTGTACTTCCCCTTCCCGGACCACTCCCTGGTGCACGAACAGGTCGTTAGGCAGACGCTGGGTGTTTTTTACTTCGATTCGGTAATTCGGGCCAGAGATCCAACCGGTATCCCCCACCTGACCACCGGCTTCGCCGTAGAAGGGGGTGGCCCGGGTGACAATCTCCACCTCGTCCCCTTCTCGGGCGCGATCCACCCGGGTCTGGTCTTTGATAAGGAACAACACCTGGCTGTCAGCGGTAAGAGTTTCGTAGCCCAAAAATTCGGTAGCCGGCTCTCCGGCCAGTTCCTGATAAACTAGAGGGATTTCTCCGGCGGTTCCCACCTGCCAGGCAGCCCGGGAGGCTGCCCGCTGTGCGGCCATGTGCTTCTCATAGCCCTGAAGATCGAGGGTCAGCCCTTCTTCCCTGAGGGCGTCTTGCACCAAATCCAGGGGAAAGCCGTAGGTGTCGTAGAGCTTGAAGGCCACATCACCGGGAAATACCTTTTTCCCTTGGGCCTTTAGGTCAGCCAGTTCCTCATTCAAGAGCTTCAGGCCATGGTCCAGGGTGTCAGCGAAGCGCTCCTCCTCGTTGGTGACCACCTGATTCATAAGGCCTAAAGCCTCCCGTAGTTCGGGATAGATGTCCCCCATTAGTTCCACCACCTTCTCCGTGACCTTGGGGAGGAAGGGGGTCTTTAGGTTCAGGAGACGGCCGAAGCGCAAGGCCCGCCGCATGATGCGCCTTAATACATAGCCTCGGCCCTCATTGGCGGGAAGCACCCCGTCGGCCATAAGGAAGGCGGTAGCCCGGGCGTGGTCGGCGATAACCCGGAAGGCCACGTTTTTGCTGACATCCTGGCCGTAGGCCAACCCGGCCAGGTCCTCCACCCGGGCGATGATGGGGCGCAAAAGGTCGGTGTCAAAGTTGCTGGCAACCCCCTGGAGCACCGCGGTGAGGCGTTCCAACCCCATGCCGGTGTCAATGCTGGGTTTGGGCAACGGGGCCAGGGTACCGTCCAGACTGCGGTTGAACTGCATGAATACCAGATTCCAGATCTCGAGATAGCGGTCGCAGTCGCAAACCCCGATGGCGCAGTGCGGCCCGCAAGCCATGGCCTCCCCCTGGTCATAAACAATCTCGGAGCAGGGGCCGCAGGGCCCGGTGTCCCCCATGGCCCAGAAATTGTCCTTTTCCCCCAGACCCACGATGCGTTCCGGGGGAATGCCGGCAATCTTCTGCCACAGTTCCCGGGCCTCGTCGTCGTCAAAGAAGACCGTAGCCCACAACCGTTTGGGGGGGAGATGGTATTTTTCAGTGAGAAGTTCCCAGGCCATTTCGATGGCCCCTTCCTTGAAATAGTCGCCGAAGGAGAAATTCCCCAGCATTTCAAAGAAGGTATGGTGCCTGGCGGTATAGCCCACATTTTCCAGGTCGTTGTGTTTGCCTCCGGCCCGGACGCACTTCTGGGAGCTGGCGGCCCGGGTGTAAGGTCGGGGCTCCCCCAAAAAGGCCCGCTTGAACTGCACCATGCCCGCCGTGGTGAAGAGCAGGGTGGGGTCGTCGTGGGGCACCAGGGAGGAGCTGGGCACCACCGTATGCCCCTTGCCGGCAAAATACTTGAGAAAGGTGTCCCGAACTTCCCGACTGGTCATGATGACAAGGCCTCCTCTGGGGGCAGTGGAACCGGGGCTGGTGCCGGGGTGGGGGTCCCGAAAAGACCGTGCAGGCCGCGAAGCTGCTTTTCCAGGTCGGCCATGAAGTCTGGGTGCTCCCGAAGATAGGCCTTGGCCTTCTCCCGGCCCTGGGCCAGCCTCTCATTCCCGTAACTGTACCAGGCGCCGCTTTTGACAATGAGGCCGGCATCAGTGGCCAGGTCCAGAAGTTCCCCCTCCCGGGACATGCCCTGGCCGAAGATGATGTCAAACTCCGCTTCCCGGAAGGGGGGCGCCAGCTTGTTTTTCACCACCTTCACCCGGGTGCGGTAACCGATGAGCTCGTCTCCATCTTTGATAGCGCTGAGGCGGCGGATGTCCAGACGAAGGGAGGCGTAAAACTTCAGGGCATTGCCCCCGGTGGTGGTTTCGGGGTTGCCGAAGAGCTGGCCGATTTTCATGCGGATCTGGTTGATGAAAATCATGCAGGTCTGGCTTTTGTTGATGGCTGCGGTGAGTTTGCGCAGGGCCTGGCTCATTAGACGGGCCTGGGAGCCCATCTGGGCGTCGCCCATGTCTCCTTCGATTTCGGAGCGGGGCACCAGGGCGGCCACCGAGTCCACCACCACCATGTCCACCGCGTTACTGCGTACCAAGATTTCAGCGATTTCCAGAGCCTGCTCTCCGGAGTCCGGCTGACTGATGAGGAGGTCTTCAGTTTTTACTCCCAGCTTGCGGGCATAGTGCACGTCCAGGGCATGCTCCGCGTCAATGAAGGCCGCCACCCCGCCCAGCCTTTGGGCCTCGGCGATGGCATGCAGTGCCAGGGTGGTTTTGCCGCTGGCCTCCGGCCCGAATATTTCGATAACCCGTCCCCGGGGGAGGCCGCCGATGCCCAGGGCCAGGTCCAGGCCCAACGAGCCGGTGGAGATGACCGGCACTTCCAGCTTTTCATCCTCTCCCAGGCGCATGATGGCGCCCTTGCCATAGTGCTTTTCAATCTGCCCCAGGGCCTGGGCCAGGGCCTTGGATTTTTCGGTGGTCTCGGTGGTCATGTTGTCCTCTTCTTTTGGGTTACACGGTTAATTTCGGGGAGATCCCTCTCTCAGGAACCGATCCACAATATCCATTATTGCCTGGATCTCCGGATGCCTCCTGAAGCCGTCCAGGACGAAATGCCAAAGCCAGCCTTCGTTGACGAGCTCTTGGGATTTCGGAGCTTGCCAGGCTCTTTTCTCCATCTGGTGAAAATCTTTACCCATATTTTATCACCCCAAGGGGATAATTTTAAGAGGGAGATAAGTGGCCCCTTGAGGGGAAAGGTTGCTGCGAAACAAGATGATCTCCTGCACCAGGAAGGCCGCGGTTTCCGAGGGGGGCGGAAGCTGTGTCAGGCAGTGAACTAGCACCAGACGTCCCCTGGGGGACCTTACCCGACCCAGGGTCAGGTGGGGAGCAAAAGGCCGATCCTCCGGGGGAAATCCCAATTCCACAAAGGCCGTCTCCAAACGCCGGTGAAAGTCCCGGATGACGTTCAAATCACCACCCACTCCTAGCCATACCACCCGGGGGTTCTTGGGGCTGGGAAAAGCCCCGGCCCCAGTGAGGGTCAAAGTAAAGGGGACCTGGCCGGCAGCCACCCGGGCTGCGGCCTGGGAGATGGCCTCCACCTGGGGCTCGGTAATGTTTCCAAAGAACTTCAGAGTCAGGTGAATGTTTCCGGGGGGCACCCACTTTACATCCGCACCGCTCTTCTTCAGCTCCTCCTGGGCCCGGGACAGCACCGGTCTCAGACTTGCCGGCAGATCTATGGCAAGAAAGGCTCTTATCATGTTTCAGATCTTTTTGTGAAGGACATCAGGCCCGAAGGGTACGGCCTTTGTCTTTGCTCCTCATGCCTTCAGCTCCCGGCGCAGCCAGTCCAGGGCGGTTTGGGCCGTAATGGTTTTAATCATTTCCCGGTCCCCGGAAAAATGGTGGTGGCGGGTGTTAACCCCGGCGGGAGTGGCCAGGCCTATGAACACAGTGCCCACCGGTTTTTCCGGCGTGCCCCCGGTGGGGCCAGCGATGCCGGTTACCGCCAGGCCGTAGCCGGCCTTGAAGACCTGGCGCACCCCCAAGGCCATAGCCTGAGCGGTCTCGGGGCTTACCGCGCCTTGACGGGCGAGGATCTCCGACGGCACCCCGAGCAGATCAATTTTGGCTTGGTTGCTGTAACTCACCACGCCTCCCAGAAAATAGTCGGAAGCTCCCGGGATATTGGTGAGGCGATGACAGATAAGGCCTCCGGTACATGACTCGGCCACTGCCAGGGTCTGGCCCCGGGCTCTAAGAAGCTGCCCCACCAGTTCTTCCAGGGGGCCGGATTCCGGTCCCAGGAGCACCTCCCCGATTTCTCCGGACAGGCAGCTGGTGAGGCGGTTAAGCCGCTCCTCCAGAGCCTGGGGGTCCCGGCCCCGCACCGTGAGGGTCAGGTGAGTTTCGGGATAATTGGGGTAATAACCCACGGTCACCCCCTGGGCGAATTCATCGAGACCCGACACCACTTCCTGCAATTCCCCTTCGGTGATACCGAAAAGGCGTAAGGTGCGGCTGGCCAGGCATTCCCGCTCCCCGGCCAGGGAGATCAGGGCCGGCAGTACAAAGGAGTCAAACAGCATCTGCATTTCCCGGGGTACTCCGGGCAGGAAGAACAGCCAGGTGTCCCGGTGCTTCAGGGAAAAACCGCAGGCCGCCCCCCCGGGGTCGAGTACTGTGGCTCCCTGGGGAATGAGGGCCAGTTTGGCGTAGCGGTCCTGCCAGGGAAGCCCCCGCTCTTTCAGGCAGCGGCGGATACGCTCCAGCAGGTCCTGATCCTGGATCAGGGTGAGGTCCAAAGCCGCGGCGGCTCCGGCCACGGTAAGGTCATCGTCGGTGGGCCCCAGTCCGCCAGTGATGATGACAAACCGGGAACGCTCCACCGCTTGCCGCAGGATGTCCCCGAAAAGGGGGCCCCCGTCTCCCAAAATGGTGATACATTGGAGCGGGAGACCAACTTCATTTAGCCGTCGGGCGGCATAGCGGGCATTCACCTCGGCTACCCGTCCGGTAAGCAATTCCGTGCCGGTGGTAATGATTTCCCCTTGCATGCCCTTTAATTGCGGGAAAAGAGGCGGTCAGTGGCTCTCAGGCGCCCCTTCCCAAAAGTATTTCGAGGGCCAGCCTGGTTATCACCCCGGCGGCCACATCGTCGGCCACCACTTCCAACCCCCCGCTTCCCCGGCTCAGCCAACGGATAGGCCAGGGTTTGAGAATATCCAGAACCCGGAACAGCACAAAGCCAAGAAGCCCCCATTTCCAGTTCAGGGGGGTACCGGCCAGGGCCACCAGAAGTCCTACCACCTCGTCAATCACTATGGCCTCATGGTCCACCCGCCCTAACAGGTCCTGAGCCGGGCCTGCCACCAGGAGGCTTACGGCCAAAAGCAAGGCAAACGCCAAGCCATAACCCCAGGGCCCCAGGTGAGACATGAGCCACCACAAGGGCAATGCCGCGGTCGCCCCCCATGTGCCAGGGGCAAAGGGCAGATATCCTACGCCGCCCCAGGTGGCCAGAGCCAGAATGAGGCTAGTCACGAATGGTGGGGGCCTTTGCTTTAATCGGTTGCTTTTTAACAACTCAGGATTACATGTCTTTAAAAAAATTGTCAACAGTTGGCCCAGTGATCCTCCTGCCTTATAACAAGGCTGGCCCTTTTTCGGGATCTTTCCTTTCCGGCCCGGCACAGCCATTGGAGCCAAAGAGGAGAAATGTAATAAAAGGCTATGTTTTTTGAGAGATTACCATATAATAATGGTATGCATCCTGAGGCCAGCGACCCTGTGGCGCCGGTCCCCCGGATTGTCCCCCGGCCGGAGCATTCCTTATCCCGCAAGGACATTTCCCTGGAAGCCCTGAAGGTGTTGTATCGGTTGCACCACGCCGGCTACAAGGCCTATCTGGTGGGGGGTGGGGTCCGGGACCTGCTTTTGGGCAAGCGTCCCAAAGACTTTGACGTGGTTACGGACGCCCGGCCCGGGGAGATCCGCAAGCTTTTTCGGAACAGCCGCATCATCGGCCGGCGCTTCCGCCTGGTGCAGGTTTTTTTCCGGGGCGGAAAGATTGTGGAAGTGTCCACCTTTCGAAGGCGCTCAGAATTCGAAGTGGGCCCCGAGGACACTTTGGCCGGCAACAACACCTTCGGCACTCCGGCGGAAGATGCCCAGCGCCGGGACCTGACCATCAACGCCTTGTTTTACAATATCGCCGATTTTTCCCTGGTGGATTATGTGGGGGGGTTAGAGGACCTGAAAAACGGTTACATCCGGGTCATCGGCGATCCGGCGGTGCGCTTTGTCCGGGACCCGGTTCGCATGCTCAGGGTCCTCAGGCATGCCGCCCGCACCGGCTTTACCATTGACCCTGCGGCTTGGAAGGAGATACTCAGCAAAAAAGAGCTTCTGCGCCTCTGCCCCCCGGCCCGGCTCCGGGACGAACTGCTCAAGGACTTTAAAAGCGGGTCGGCTCGGCCCTTCATGGAACTGATGCTGCAAACCGGCATGTTTTTTGTGCTGTTTCCCACCTGGCTGGACCGTCTGGGGCCGGATGGGGAAAGGGATCTCCTTCAGGCCATGGATCGTCTGGATGCGGTGTTTCGGGCTGGACTGAGCCTCTCTGAGGCTCTCATTTGGTCTTTATTTCTGTTACCCTATCTCAATCGGGAACCCCGACCCGCCAAACTTGGGGAACTTCGGGAGGCCGTTCACCGGGGTATCCGCCAGGCCTTGGGAGCCATCGAGTTTCCCCGGCAACGTCAGGACGAGGCTGCCCAGGTCATTGCCCTGGCAGCAGACCTGGCTCCTTACATCTCAGGGAATCGGCAACCTCCGGCCCGTCTCGCACGATTGACGGCTTATCCCGAAGCCCTTCTCCTTCATAAACTCCGTTCTGTTCCAGTGGAGGAGGTCCCTGGAGTCCTGGGCGAGGCGGAGCCTCCGCCGGCCCCCCCGGCCAGGCGGCGGCGCCCCCGTCGCCGGCGCTCCCGTCGCAGCCTTCACCATGCCCCTGGTGGCCCTAAAAAGCAGGAAAACTGACAGGCAAAGGCCTTCCTTCTTACCAGGGACTTAGGCTTGATACGCTCTTGCCAAGGGCGCCGCTTTATGTTAAGTTGAGAAAAATTTCGGGATGAGGGCAGCTAGTATGTGGATGCTCACCAGACATCAACAGCACCCCCCCTGCCGGGGCCGCATCCTGGTGGTCGATCAGGATGACTGGTGTCTGGAGTTTCTGTCCCAAGTCATCAAACTCTGGAATTTCGGGGAATTCCACCTGGCCCGGAATGTGGAGGAGGCCCTGGGCTTTCTGGAGCGCCTCGTCTTCGATGTGGTCATTACGGACTTCACTTTGCCGGAGTATAACCGCTTTTTGGAAAACTGCCGCCAGCGCTTTCCCGGAATCCGGGTAATCCTCATGGTGCCCCAACGGAGTCAGGTCCACCAGGTCCTTAATTGGGAACAGGCGGATGTCGTGATCAAACCCCTGAGTCTGGACGAAATGGCCCTTAAGATCCGGGAGGCCATCCACGCCAAGCATCGTCGCCGGGTGGAGGAAGAAATCGCCCGACTTAAGCAGGAAGGCTTCCGCTTTTAAAATCCCGGGGGCCGGGTTCATTTTTGTTCTCCAGGATTATCCCTTTCCCTTCCCCAAAGGCCGGGCTACTTTTCCCGGGCCGCTAGGAGTAGTCCGCAGCCCATCCAGAATGCCTCCCTGAGGCGTCTTAGAATGGAGAAGGCTGCTCCCAGGGTGGTCCCCAGATGAAAGCCCAGGGCCAGAAGAATATTGCCGCCGTCCTGGACCCCCAGGGCGGCCGGCACGAAAAACCCCAAAGCGGTGAACAGCATGGCCAGCGCATCCAGGCACAAGGCCAGGGGCCAACTGATGGGATGGCCCAGGAGCCAGAACATCAGATAGACCTCGATGGCGTGGGTGACCCAGGCCAGAACAAACACCCCCAGGGAGAGAAGCCCCCGGCCGGGGTGATTCCGGTAAAACGAGGCCATCTGGGCATCCAGGCTCTCAAGTTCCGCCTGCCGGTTTCTCAGGGCCGCAGGGCACCACTTGAGGCGCTCCAGGAGGCGCATTCCCAAGCTGCAGGGACCCCGCCCCTGGAGAAGAATAAAAATCAGGGCGCCGCCCCCCAAACCCAAAGTCCCCAAAACCAAAAGCCACATGAACGAGGTAATCCGGGGCAACAGAAAAGGGGCTAGGCCCAGTCCCAGCAGAATATATATCACCAGGCTGAGGACGGCGATTCCCTTGTGGATCACCACCGAGGCGGTGGCCTCCTCCCAGGGCACCCCGGAGGCCGCCAGACGCGCCGCCTTATAGGGCTCCCCTCCCAGACCAGCGGTGGGGGTCAGGGTGTTAAGGGCCTCCCCTGCCAGCCGCAGCCGGAAGAGCAGACACAGACGGGAGGAAGGCTTAAAGTGGGGGAGCAGAATGTCCCAGGAAACGGCCTCCAGCCAGTTGACCAGGCCATAGGGCAGAAGGAGCAGAGGCCAGCCCCAACCCACCTGAACTATTTGCCGGTAAAGGGTCACCCAGCCCACCTCGTGAAGCATCCACACCAGGAAAGCCAGGGCTAATCCCAAGAGAATCAGGTTCAGCTTGCGCATTTCGCCTTAAAGAGAAGGGGGACCCGGAGCCGGTTTTCCTCCCCTAGTTCTTTTCGTCAAAATAACCGCTTTTGCTCCAATTTGGGGGGCGGCTTTAGGTCTTCCTGGTCGAGAAGACGGCCGTCCGCCAGGATGTGGCGCACCTTGGCCCCCCGGGCCGTGAGCTCCGGGGCCAGGAGCAGTCCCCGGTGACAGCGGGCCGGGTCAGCTTCGGCACAAAGCACACATACCCGGGCCCCGCGGGCCTCCTCCAGGAGTCGGTTCACCCCCAGGCGAAACTGGGGTTGGGAACGGAGGTGCGCGAAGACCAGCTCCCCGGTGCGGGACCTTCCCCGGTCCGGCGGCTTACCGCCCAACTCCCGCCCCAGGAACCGATAGCGGATGTTCACCCTCTCCAAATCCGCCGCCAGGTTCGGCCGGTTGAACTGGGGCACATAGCGGCTGTAAGGGCGGCTGCGGACATCCGCCACCAACTGAATATCATGTTCCTTAAGCAATCCCAGGAAATGATCCAGGGGATGGTTGCTGTGGCCGATGGTGTAAATCACCGGTTCCCCTGACATGGGTCGGCCTCACCTACCCGGGGGTGAGAAGGGGGCAGAGGCATTCCCGGTTTCAAGCCCTAAGAACGGTTTGAGCTGCTCCAGCTTTTTGGGGCCGATACCGGGTACCCCAAGCAGATCATCCACCTGCCTAAAGGGACCGTGGGCTTCTCGGTGCTCCACGATCCGCCCGGCCAGCACGGGTCCCACTCCAGGAAGGGCCTCCAGGTCCTCCCGGGTGGCGGTATTAAGGTCCAGGACCAGCCCCAGGGTTAGCAGCTGAGTTCCGGCCATTCGCCTCAAGGTAAAATGGCCCTGGCGGTCCACCGCCACCGTGGTTCCGGAGGCAAGTTTCAGGTGGGAGGCGGGCGCCGGTTCCGGGCCTCCGGCTTGGCGCCAAACCTCGGAGAGGGTGGGAGGGGCCGGGAAGGCATAAACCCCCGGCCGGGCCACTTCCCCGGTCATTTCCACAAACACCGGCTCTGGAATCGGAGTGGCCTTGCCAGGCCCACCCGGTCCGAACCAGATCCGCCAGCCATACAGCCCCAGCAAAAACGCGCCCACTAAGAGCATAATCCCCTGTTGGGCGCGGCTGAACTCGGGCAGATGAGCCAAGACTTTCAAACCGAAAAGCAGGGATAGATCCTAACTTATTAGAGTATCTCCGCCCGGGGGCCAAAACCCGAAGCCTCAGGCTTTGGAGCGCTGTTCGTCCTTATAAAGTTTGTAAGTGATGCTGTCCACCAGGGCCTGCCAGGAGGCCTCGATAATATCGTGGGACACCCCGATGGTGCCCCACCAGTCGGTGGCATCCCGGGATTCCACAAAGACCCGCACCTTGGCACTGGTGCCGTGCATGCCGGGGAGCACCCGGACCTTGTAGTCCTCCAGAGTCACCTCCATGAGCCGGGGATAAAAGCGCACCAGGGCCTTGAGGAGGGCGTTGTAAAGGGCATCCACCGGCCCGTTCCCCAAGGCTGCGGTGTGGACCTCGTGGAGCCCCACATGCACCCGGATGGTGGCCTCGGGAACGGGCGGTTCGTCCTGGCCCACCTTCTGGTCCACCACCCGGTAACTCAGAAGCCGGAAGAACTCCTTGTGTTTCCCCAAGGCGGCCCGCACCAGTAGTTCCAGGGAGGCCTCGGCTGCCTCGAACTGATAGCCCTGGGCCTCCAATTCCTTGACCCGGTCCAGAATGAACTTGACATTGGTGTCGTGGGGCGGCAACTCATGGTCCCCGATATTAAGCAGGGGACGCAATTTTTTATAAGCCTCCCGCACCATGCTGTCGTGGGTCGAGGGCTCGAGGCCCAGTTCCTGGGCCTTGAGCAGAATGTTACCTTTGCCCGAGAGGTCCGACACCGGAATCCTCCGGACATTGCCCACCTTTTCCGGGTCAATATGCTCGTAAGCCCGGGGGTTACGTTTCACTGCCGCGGCATGCACTCCCCCTTTGTGAGCGAAGGCGCTCCGGCCCACGAAGGGCTGATAGCGATGAGGCCGAATATTGGCCAGCTCATAGACGAACTGGGAGACCTCGGTCAGCTTCCGGAGATTGTCATCGCTGATGCAGTCTACCCCCATTTTCAATTTAAGGTTGGGGATGATGGAGCAGAGATTGGCGTTGCCGCAGCGCTCGCCCACGCCGTTGATGGTGCCCTGCACCTGCTCGCAGCCCAGCTCCACCGCGGCCAGGGAGTTGGCCACCGCCAGGTCCGAGTCGTTGTGGGCGTGGATCCCCAAAGGCACCTCGGGGAAACGCTGTTTTACCACCTTGATGATGTCCGCCAACTCGGAGGTGAGAGTGCCGCCATTGGTGTCGCAGAGAACCAGAATCCGGGCGCCTCCTATGAGAGCCGCCTCCAGGGTCCGAAGAGCATAGTCCCGGTCTTCCTTGAAGCCATCAAAGAAATGTTCGGCGTCGTAGATGAGCTCCTCCACCCGGGGCTTTAGGTAGGCCAGGGAGTGGGTGATGAGTTCCAGGTTGCGCTCCGGGGTGGTCTGCAAGATCTCCTTAACCTGGAAGAGGGAGGATTTGCCGAAAAGGGTGACCACTGGGGCCCGGCTTTTCACCAGTTCCTGAATATTCAAATCCGTATCCGGAGAGGTGTCCTTGTGATGGGTGGCGCCGAAGGCGGCCACCCGGGTGGAGCCCAGGTCATAGTGCCGGATTTCCGTAAAAAATTCCTTGTCCTTGGGATTGGAGCCGGGCCAGCCGCCCTCCAGATAATGGACCCCCAGTTGGGCCAGTTTGCGGGCCACCCGGATTTTGTCCGCCAGGGACAGGGAGAATTCCTCCGCCTGGGTGCCGTCCCTCAAGGTGGTGTCATAAATGGTGACTCGCCGCATAAAATCTCCTCAGCCGCTGGTCCGTTTTGGCGGGGGATTTTCCAGGCCAAAGGCGTCGTGCAGCACCCGGACGGCCAGTTCGGTGTATTTGTCCTCGATTACACAGGAGATCTTGATCTCCGAGGTGCTGATCATCAATATGTTGATGCCAGCGGCGGCCAGGGCGGAAAACATGCGGGCAGCGATACCCGCATGGTTGCGCATCCCCACCCCGATAATGGAGACCTTGGCGATGTTTTCATCGCTCAACACCTGATCGGCCCCCACTTCCCGAGCGACGGCCCGGACCAGTTCCAGGGTTTTGGGCAAATCCCCTTTGGGTACGGTGAAGGTGAGGTCGGTGAAGCCGTCTATACTGGTATTCTGGATGATCAGATCCACCACAATATTGGCATCGGCCACCGGCTTGAAAAAACGGGAGGCGATGCCCGGCCGGTCGGGCACCCGGGTGATGCTGACCCGGGCCTCGTTGCGGCTGAAGGCCACGCCGGATACGGGAATGGCTTCCATTTCTGCGTCCTCCTCACAGACCAGGGTGCCGGGGTGGGAACTGAAGGTGGAACGCACCCTGAGGGGCACCTTGTATTGCTTGGCAAAACCCACGGAACGGATTTCCAGGACCTTGGCCCCCAAAGAGGCCATCTCCAGCATCTCGTCATAGGAAATCCGGTCCAGCAGCCGGGCCTTGCTGTACACCCGGGGGTCGGTGGTATAAACCCCTTCCACATCGGTATAAATTTCACAGAGATCGGCTTTCAGGGCGGCGGCCACCGCCACCGCGGTGGTGTCGGAGCCGCCCCGTCCCAGGGTGGTGATGTTGCCCACCTCGTCCACCCCCTGGAAGCCGGCCACCGTGACCACGCGCCCTTTTTTCAATTCCTCCCGGATGCGGGTGGTGTCAATGCCCCGGATGCGCGCCCGGCCATAGGCCCGGTCGGTGTAGATACAGGCTTGGTGGCCCAACAGGGAGGCAGCCGGTACCCCTTGGTCCCGGAGAAACATGCTGAACAAAGAAACGGTCACCTGTTCGCCGGTGGCCAAGAGCACGTCCAACTCCCGAGGGTCGGGGGGATCGGCCAGCTCTTTGGCCAAGCGGATAAGACGGTCCGTTTCTCCTGCCATGGCCGAAAGGACCACCACCATCTTGTGGCCCTCCATCACCCCTTTGATTACCCGGTTGGCCACATTGGCGATGCGGTCAAGATCAGCAACTGAAGTGCCGCCGTATTTCTGGACAATGAGCGCCACGGTTATCCGACCCCAAAAAATTTTTAAAATTTTATATTAACTTATGGAAATGAAAAAGGGAAGGTACAAGATAAGAGAGTGCTGCAGGGGATAAGGTTCAACGCGGTTCAAACACCCAAGGGGCCAAGGAAGGGGGGCTGATCTTCCCCACATTCGTCGGAGTGAAGCCGGTTGGTGCCCAAACCATGGCCTGCTAAGAGGAGCCCCAGGAAAACTGAGGCCCCTCGGTCCACCGAGTCAGAAAACGTCTGGCATTCTCCCACATATTGCTGTTGTTGAAGAACACGTAAGCCTCGGTATATCCCTTCAAAAGTTCGGCCAGCCGGGCAAGCTCGGGGTCGCTATAGTTGTAACGGTAGCTCCCCATACCATGCAACCGGAAGTAGGCGGGTTTTTGGGGGTAGGGTGGGGTGACCAGGGGGTCTACCGCCGGAATAAGACCCAACTCTTCACACAGCTCCATGACCAGCTCCCGGGGCCAGTCCCCCCGGGGCTCCCAGGCATAGATAAATTCTTCCCGGGAGATTGTGCGGAAAAACTGCCGTAGGTTTTGCAGGTGGGCTAAAGCGGGCGTGAAGCTGGCCGGACATTGAAACAGGATTACCCGGGTGCCCAGGACCAGGGCCAATTCCCGGGTAAGATGCCAAGCCTCCCGGACCAGGGGAGTGTCCTGAAAAAACCCCGCCTGGCCCCGCTCCGCCAAAGTCAAAGGGCGCTTCAGTCGGCGGTAGGTGGGACTTGTGGCCGGGTGGGTGATCAGCTGCCAGGCCTTGAGAACGAATTCAAAATCCGGGGGCATGGTCTCCCGCCACCGCCAGGCGGTTTTCCTTAGGGGAGGTTGATAGAAGGTTTGCTGGACTTCCACCACCCGGAACCAGGAGGCATACTCCCGCTGGTTTACCGGAAAACCAGAGCAGCCCACTTTAAGCAACAAACCACCTCCTTTTTAGACCAGGATTCCGCAACCCGGAAAGGAAGATCTCTTTGAAGAGATTGTGCCATAAGGCAAAAGCCTTTGCCACCTATCCGGATTAAGGGTGAGCCTACCCGGAGTCCTTCTCTTACCTCATCAAAGTTACAAGTCCATCCCCCCAAGTAATATCCAGTAAGGTAATACCTTTTTAAAGCCGAATTAATCAGGAAATCTATTAAGGGGTTGCCCCAGGTGGCTGCAAGGCTTATAATTTAAAATTATCACGGAATATTGTAGGGCGGGTGGGGGTGCCCCCTTTCGCCTGGCTTATGATGACCATGGCGGGTGCCAGCCAGTTTCAGGTTTCAGGGAGGGTGAGGAAATGCCCCGTGACCGCCAGATGGATCTGGTGCGCCGTCTCACCCAGGCGGTGATGGAAACGGCTTGCCCGGAGGCCATGAACACTTTCGGGGAGGACTTTGCCCGCTTTGCTGTGGGAGCCGGTCTGATCAAGGCCGAGGAAAGTCCTATCCCGCCATGGCAAAGAGGGGCGGCCCTGGAAACCACCTTGGTGGCCGGCATGTTCTTTCAGGCCTTGTTGGAAGCGGAAAACCTGCCGGCTGACACCGAGGCCCGGGTGGCCTTTATTCGCCGTCAGGCGAAAAGCTATCTGGCCACCAAGTTGGCAGGACAGATCACCCTGCCCCAGTTTTTCCGTCTCTTAAAAATGATCGAGGAAAATGTGCAACGGTATTTTGACCGGTCCCGGTCCGGCTGGCTCCGGGACCGGCAGCCCGAGCCTTCAGGACTTGTTTCGGGGAGTGGAGAGGCTCAGGCGGCGCCTTCTGAGCTTTCCCGGGTTCTGATGGAAATGCCCGAGATTCCCAAAGGCCGGGGCAAGCTTACCCCCGAGGCCCTGGAAAATTTTCTTAGGAAAACCGGGGGCGACTGGTTTCGCCTACTGGATTTCGAGGGGTATTTCCAAGTGAACAAGAAAACCGCCTGGGCCTGTCTCCACCAGTTGCTCAAGGCCGGGATTCTGGTGCACAACGGGGAGAAGGCCAACAAAGTGCGTTACGCCCTGGCCCCCCGCTTCTGCCGGTAACTTTTCGGTGTCAGGGCAATCTGGGTCTGGCACTTTTTAGAAAATAAGATATATTTTAAAAGTGGATTTAGATAACCAGGCAATGCGTGGGGTGATAAATTTGGGAGATAGGAAAAAGTAAATGGCCAAAGACAAGAATCAAAACGCCCGGGGTCTGAAACTGGAGATCAAAGTAATTCCCCCTGCCTATTTCAATAAAACCCTGGCAGAGATAGCCCGCCTGTTGGGTGACGGCCCGCTCCTTTGGCCGGGAGGTGCTGGCCGGGCCCAGAGTGTGAAATTTGTCCCTTATGAAATCAAGAAAAAGCGGGGCCGCAAACCCAAGGTCTCGGGAGGACAACGGCCTGCCCAGATCGTGTCCGCCCACGGCAGCCCTGCATCCTGACCCCTCCCGTCCTCAGTTTGTTTTTCCGGAAATTCCTCCAGGCGCCATGGCTGGCCAACAGATCGTTATCCGGGGTGCCCGGGAGCACAATCTGAAAAACATCGATGTGGAACTCCCCCGTCACCGCTTTATCGTCATTACCGGGGTGAGCGGCTCAGGCAAGTCCACTCTGGCCTTTGACATTCTCTATGCCGAAGGGCAGCGGCGTTATGTGGAGAGCCTGTCGGCCTATGCCCGACAGTTCCTGGAACTTATGGACAAGCCGGACGTGGAGTATATCGAAGGGCTCTCCCCGGCCATCGCCATTGAACAGCGCAGCGCCGCCAAAAACCCCCGCTCCACCGTGGCCACTGCCACTGAAATTTACGACTACCTCAGGGTCCTCTTTGCCCGGGTGGGGTCCCCCTTTTGTTACCAGTGCGGCCGGCCCATTGCCTCTTTGTCGGTTCCTCAGATGGTGGACCAGCTCATGGAAATGCCCAGAGGCAGCCGACTCACCATCCTGGCTCCGGTGGTGGTAAACCGCAAGGGGGAACATGCCCGCCTGCTGGAACGCCTGGCCCGGGAAGGTTACAGCCGGGTGCGGGTCAACGGGGAAATCTTTGACTTGCAGGACCTCCCGGCCCTGGACAAGAACAAGCGGCATACTATCGAAGCGGTAGTGGACCGCCTGGTGGTCAAGGATGACCTCGCACCCAGGCTGACGGACTCTCTGGAGCTGGCGTTGAAGCTGGGGGAAGGCACGGTGCGGGTGGCGGTTCAGGGGGGAGAGGAACTGCTCTTCAGTGAGAAGTTCGCCTGTGATCTCTGTGGGGTCAGCCTGCCGGAGATCACCCCGCAGCTATTTTCCTTCAACAGCCCCCAGGGGGCCTGCCCGGCCTGCAGCGGCCTGGGAACCCGCCTGGTCCTGGACCCCGAGTTGGTAGTGCCCAACCCGGAGCTATCTTTGCGGGAGGGGGCGGTGCGTCCCTGGGCCCATCTCCATACCCTGCGTCATCAGCAGATGCTGGAAGCCCTGGAGAAACACTATAACTTCTCCAGCCATACCCCTTTCAAGGACCTGGCGGAACCGGTCCGGCAGGCGCTGTTGTACGGTTCGAATGACGAAAAGGTGAACTTTTTTTATGAACAGGAGGGCCGCCGGATTTTTGTCCCCCGGCCATTCCCTGGTATCATCCCCCTTCTTAAGGAACGCTATCAGAACACAGACTCCTCTTTTCTCAGGGAAGAGATCGAGCAGTACATGACCCTTCAGCCTTGTCCCAGCTGCGAAGGGGCCAGGTTGCGTCGGGAGGCCCTGGCGGTGAAGCTGGGAGGGCTCAATATCAGTGAGGTCACCCGTTTCAGCGTGGCCCAGGCCCTCAAATGGTTCACCGAGCTTCAGCTGCGCCCCAGACAACAGGAGATCGCCCGCCGGGTGCTGAAGGAGATCATTGAACGCCTGGGCTTTCTTATGGAAGTGGGCCTGGATTACCTCACCCTGGACCGGGCCACCGCCACTCTGGCCGGGGGAGAGGCTCAGCGCATCCGGTTGGCCACTCAGATCGGTTCCAAACTGAGCGGGGTGCTTTACATCCTGGACGAGCCGTCCATCGGTCTGCACCCCCGAGACACCCGGAGGCTTCTGGCCACCCTGAAGGTGCTCCGGGACCTGGGCAACACTGTCATTGTGGTGGAGCACGACCCTGACACCATCCGGGCGGCGGACTATATAGTGGACATGGGACCCGGGGCTGGCCGGGAAGGGGGCTGGGTGGTATTCGGGGGACCTCCGGAGGAGCTCCTGCGCCATGAAACCTCCCTCACCGGCTTTTACCTTTCGGGACGCCGGGAAATCGCGGTGCCGGCCAAACGCCGTCAACCCCAGGGCTGGCTGCGCCTGGTGGGCGCCCGGGGCCATAACCTTAAAAATCTCACGGTGGACTTTCCCCTGGGGGTCCTCACCTGTGTCACTGGAGTCTCCGGCTCCGGTAAAAGCACCCTCACCATGGACACCCTGTATCAGGCCCTCAGGCAGAAGCTTTATCGGGCCCGCTTGGCCGCCGCCCCTTACGACCGGCTGGAAGGGGTGGAACAACTGGACAAGGTCATCAATATCGACCAAAGCCCCATCGGCCGCACGCCCCGTTCCAATCCGGCCACCTACACCGGGGTCTTCACCCTCATCCGGGAGCTTTTTGCCCAGGTGCCGGAAGCCCGTATGCGGGGCTACAAGCCGGGGCGTTTCAGCTTCAATGTCAAGGGCGGCCGCTGTGAGGCCTGCCGGGGGGAAGGCATCAACAAGATTGAGATGCATTTTCTCCCGGATGTTTATGTGAAGTGCGAAGTGTGCCACGGCCTGCGCTACAATCCGGCCACCCTAGAGGTTCGTTACAAAGGGTATAACATTGCGGAAGTGTTGGAACTTACGGTGGACCAGGCTCTGGAGGTCTTCGGGCCAGTCCCCCTCTTAAGGGAGCGCCTCAGAACTTTGGCGGACGTGGGTTTAGGATACGTGCAGCTGGGTCAGTCCGCCACCACCCTGTCCGGGGGTGAGGCCCAACGTCTGAAGCTCTCCCGGGAATTGGGGAAACGGGCCACCGGCCGCACCCTTTATATCCTGGACGAACCCACCACGGGCCTGCATCTGGCGGACATTGATAAGCTTCTCCTGGTCCTGAACCGCCTGGTGGACGCCGGCAACACCGTCATCATCATCGAGCACAACCTGGAGGTCATCAAGACCGCCGACTACTTGATTGATCTGGGACCGGAGGGTGGGGACGGGGGAGGCCAACTGGTGGCAGCCGGCACCCCGGAGGAAGTGGCCCGGGAGTCCAAATCCCACACCGGGCGATTTCTTAAGCCTCTGTTGTCCTGATAAGGCCAACCCGCCCGTCTGGTTTGGGGCAAAATCTTAAGGCCGCTACCCGCCTCCCGGAAATGAAACCCGGCTATCATAGATTAAGCCAAGTGGCGGGTGGCAAAAATCAGAGGCCGGACAGTTCCCCCACTATCTTTGGACCACCAATATGCTGACCCTCCAGGGTCAGCGGGATTAAACAAACTCCACTGGAGGCTCTCCGCTTCCGCGGGGGACAATGGAGCCGATAGCATAAGCTGTTTCTTTCAGTCCCTGGAGGCGAAACAGGATCTCGGCCTCCTGCTCGGGGGGGACCACCAGCACCAGTCCGATGCCGTTATTGAAAGTGCGAAGCATCTCTTCCGGCGGAATGTTCCCCTTTTCCTGGAGGAGGCGGAAGATGGCAGGGACCGGCCAGCTATTCAGCTTTATCTGGGCTTTGCAGGTGCGGGGCAGGATCCGGGGCAGATTGCCGGGGAGCCCGCCGCCGGTGATGTGGCAGATGCCGGTGGGGGTGAAGTCCCGCATAAGGTTATGAACGGTTTCTACATAGATGCGAGTGGGTTTGAGGAGTTCCTCCCCCAGGGGCACATCCAGGGTGGGGAACTCCTGCCAGACAGAATAGCCGCATTGCTCAAAGAACACGCGGCGCACCAGGGAATAGCCGTTGGCGTGCAGGCCGCTGGAGGCTATCCCGATGAGACGGTGTCCCACCGCAATGTCGGAGCCGTCCAATAAGTGGTCCCGTTCCGCTACACCCACCACAAAACCGGCCAGATCATAGTCCCCCGGCTGATAAATGCCGGGCATTTCGGCGGTTTCCCCGCCGATCAGGGAACAACGGGCCTGGCGGCAGCCGGTGGTGATCCCCTCGATGATCTTAACCGCCACCTCCGGGTTGAGCTCCCCCATGGCCAGATAATCCAAAAAAAAGAGAGGGGTGGCCCCCAGGGTGAGGATGTCGTTCACGCACATGGCCACCAGATCAATACCGATGGTGTCGTGGCGGTTTAACAGGATGGCCACCTTGATCTTGGTGCCCACCCCATCTGTGGCCGACACCAGTACCGGATCCTGGTATTTCTGCACATCCAGGTGGAACAGCCCGGCGAAGGCGCCGATATCCCCCAGGACACCGGTGCGGAAGGTGGCTCGTACCAGGGGACGGATACTGGCGATGAAATTCTCCGCCTTGTCAATATCCACCCCCGCATCTTTGTAAGTGGTGGGATTGTTCATGGAGCCGCTTCTCCCCCGAGCGGAGGCCAAGGCCGAGAGAATGTGGCGGAAAGGCGGCGAAACCGCCTAGGACTAAAAGCCGTCAGGAGAAGGTCCCTCCCCCTGGGGGTAGTGGCAATTCTGGCAGACCTGGGAGTCGTCCAGCCAACTGGCTCCGCAGTTGGGGCAGTGGCTTTCCTCCCCCCTCAAGGTGTAATCCCCCCCCTCAATGCGGATGGCCTTGCCGTGCACCAAGGCATCAGCAATCGCCTGATGAGCCCGGGCCAGCATCCGGGTGACCGTAGGCCGGGAGACCTTCAGATGCCGGGCCGCCTCTTCATGGCTGAGGCCAAGGTAATCGGCTAATCTTATGGCCTCCAGTTCGTCCACTGTTATGACTTTATGCTCTAACAACCGCAGAGGGATACCCTGGGGTTTGAAAAAGGTGACCCCGGGTTCCTGTTTTACCCATCGGCATTTTCTCGGTCTGGGCATTCCCCCGCCTTGGTAAACATTCCTTTAGTTTTTAATCCGAGAACCATTGCCTGTCAAGGGGAATCCCGCCTCTTTCCCGGTTCCTCAGGATAAGGAGGAATTCCGGCCAAAGCTTCTGCCGAACCCAGAAAGGGACCCCTCGGATGGTGGGAAAAGGGCAAAGTAATTTACCGCAAGCAAAAACCTTGCCAAACTCATCTTTTTGGAGTAATTTTAGGGCAAACCTGGGCCACCGGATCTTATTCCCGGGGGATTAACAGTCTGATGGGGGAGCGGAAAATCTGGCAGAAGTTTGGCAGTTCAGGCCCTGAGCCGGACAAGTTCGGAGGGTCCAGGGGTCTGGGCCGCGTCCGGCGGGGGGGGCTATTAGCCGGGTTGGCCTTGCTTCTCCTTTTGGGGTGGGGGCTGTGGGCTTTTCTGACGCCGCCTCCGCCACCGGCGCCTCTCCCCCCCCAAAGCGAAGAGAAATCCCGGATGGAAGCCCTGTCCCTCACCGAAATCGAGCAGGGCGGGAAACGATGGGTTCTGGATGCCAAGAAGGCGGAGTATCTTAAAAACCGTGACGAAATCCGGATTGAGGAGATCTACTTGGAGTTTTATGGCGCCCAGGACGAAGTCATCTATCTTCGGGCCCAGGAAGGGGTGGTGAACACCAAGAAACGGGACCTGGTCCTTAGAGGAGGGGTGGAGATCGAGAAAGGGGATCTCACCATCCGGACGGAGGAGGTGCGCTACCTTCCGGAGGAGCGGGCCTTGACGGCCCCGGCGCAGGTGCTCCTGGAAGGGCCCAGGGTGCGGATCGCCGGCGAGGATCTCAGGGTGGAGTTAGGCAAAAGACGTCTGATCCTGAAAAAACACAAGGCTACCGAACTGAAATTGGAAAGGGGCCTGTTGTGAAAGAAATCCGCCTCTTTTGGAGCTGGCCGGTAATACTGGTTTTGGGGGTGCTTTCCTGGCAGGCTGGGTCCCTGGTCTTTGCCCAGGACAAGGGTTCTTTGCCCTCTACCCCCACAAAAGGCACTCCCGGGAGAGAGATCCCCCTGCAGATCACCGCGGCGCAGCTGGAGGCTGATCAGGACCGCCACCTGATTCTGTTCAAGGGGCAGGTGAAGGCGGTGTATGGGGATGCCATTTTATATGCCGACCAACTACGGGTGATATACAAGCCCCAGAAACCGAAACCGCCCAAGCCGGAGGCGGCTTTAACCGGTCAATCCCCTTCTCCCCTGGGAGACTTGGGCGGGGAAAAGCTGGATCGCATTGAGGCCCAAGGCAATGTGCGCTTTGTTCAGGGGGAACGGGTGGCCACGGCCCAGGAGGCCATCTATTACAAGGACCGGGAGGAAATTGTCCTTACCGGCCGACCCCAGGTTTGGCGGGGGGATAATCTGCTGAAGGGGGAGCGCCTGGTTGTGCACCTTGACACCCGGAAAGTGTTGGTGGAAGGCTCCCCCAAGCAAAGGGTGGAGGCCCTTCTTTATCAGACCGGTCCTGGAGGCAAGAGTGCCCTGGATTTCGGGGTCCGGCCCCGGTCGCCGGCCCCCCGCGGCCTTCCCCCCAAGGGGAGTTCCGGGAAGTAAGTCATGCACCGACTGTTTCTGGACCACTTAACCAAAAGTTATAACGGCCGGCAGGTGGTCAAAGAATTGACCCTGGAAGTGCGGGACGGCGAAGTGGTGGGGCTGTTGGGCCCCAACGGCGCGGGGAAAACCACCACCTTTTATATGATCCTGGGGCTTCAACAACCCGATCAGGGGGCCATTTATTTGAACGGAGAAAATCTGGCAGGCTTGCCCGTGTATCTGAGGGCCCGGAAGGGGCTGCAATATCTTCCCCAGGAACCCTCCATTTTCCGGAAACTTACCGTGGCCGAAAACATTCTGGCCATTCTGGAAACCCTGGAGCCAGACCCGAAACGGCAGGAGGAGCGGTTGCAGCAGCTCTTGGGGGAGCTGCGTCTCAACCATCTGGCTCATCAGAAGGCCGCCTCCCTCTCCGGCGGAGAGCGGCGCCGGGTGGAAATCACCAGGGCCTTGGTGACCTCACCCCATTTCCTCATCCTGGACGAACCCTTTGCGGGCATTGATCCCCTGGCAGTGGTGGACCTGCAGAACATTATCCGCCAACTTAAGGAAAAAGGCCTGGGAATCCTCATTTCGGACCATAATGTGCGGGAGACCCTTTGGGTCTGCGACCGGGCTTACATTTTGCATGAGGGGGTGGTCCTGGAGCATGGCACCCCCGAACAGCTGGTGAACAGCGAGCTGGCCAAAAGAATTTACTTGGGGGAAAGCTTTACGTTATAATTAGTGACAGGAAATGCGGTCGTTCTTGCCTTTCCGGCGTTTAGGGCTTAGGGTAAAACTATGGCACTTGAAATCCGCCAAAGTCTGAAACTCACCCAGACTCTCATCATGACCCAGAAGTTGCAGCAGGCCATCAAGCTGTTGCAGCTTTCCCGCCTGGAACTTTTGGGGGAGATTCACCAAGCCCTGGAAACCAACCCGGTCCTGGAGGAGATTCAAGGGGAAGAGCGCCTCGGGGCCCCCGAAGAGGAGATCTGGGATCACCCACCCGAGAGAGCCTCGGACTCTGAGGAAGCCGAGATCCCGGGGGAGGATGACGGAAAGGGCCCTTTGGACGACTGGGACTGGACCAAGTTCCTCAGAGACCAGGAGGCCGTAGCCAGCCACGGGGAGTACGAAGAGCGGGAAACCCCCTCCTTTGAAAACCTCAACGCCCAGAAGATCTCGCTTAAGGCCCATCTGATGTGGCAGCTCCGCATGGCAGGTCTGGATGAGGTCGGGGAGCGCATCGGCACTCTGATCATCGGCAACCTGGACCCCCACGGCTACCTGATGGTCTCGGTGGAGGAAATTGCCGAGGAGGCTGGCGTGACGGCTGGCCAGGTGGAGGAGGTGCTTCACACCATCCAGGGTTTCGACCCCACGGGGGTGGCTGCTCGGGACCTGAGGGAGTGCCTGCTGTTGCAGATTAGGGCCCGAGGACTCAAAGATCCCCTGGTGGAGGCCATCATTCAGGACCATCTGCCGCATCTGGCCAACCGGAATTTCCAGGCCATCGCCCGGGACCTGAAGGTGAGTTTGGAAGAGGTTTACCGGGCCAATGAGGTCATTACTCAACTGGAGCCCAAACCCGGCAGAAACTTCGATATCGAGGATCCGGCTTATCTGAACCCGGATGTCTATGTCCAGAAAGTGGGGGATGATTATGTCATCACCCTGAACGAGGACGGCCTGCCCAAGCTCAGGATCTCCAATTTCTATTTGGAGGCCATGCGTCATCCGGAGAAACTCAGTGACTCCGCCCGGGCCTATATCCAGAAGCATCTGGACGGGGCTCTGTGGTTCATCCGCAGCATTCACCAGCGCCAAAAGACGCTGTATCGGGTGGCCGAAAGCATTGTCCGGTTTCAGCGGGACTTCCTGGACCATGGCCTGGCGTATCTGAAGCCCCTGACCTTAAGACAGGTGGCCGAAGATGTGCAGATGCACGAGTCCACCATCAGCCGGGTGACCACCAATAAATTCATGCACACCCCGCAAGGGGTGCTGGAAATGAAATACTTTTTCAACAGCGGCATCAATTTGGCCCTGGGTGACCAGATCGCCTCGGAAAGTGTCAAGGAAAAAATCCGCCAGATCGTACAAAACGAAGACCCGGAGAACCCCCTGAGCGACCAGGAGATCGTGGAGATCCTGCGGCGGGACAATGTTATCATCGCCCGCCGTACGGTGGCCAAATACCGGGGGATGCTGGGAGTATTGTCATCCAGCAAGCGGAAAAGACCTGGGGTCCGTCAGAAAAACCTTCCCTCTGCCCCCACTCCCTGATTCTGCCGCGCCATCGGACATTGGACCAACGGAGGAGAGCATGCAGATTTCCGTGACTTTCAGGCAGATCGAGCCTTCTGAAGCCTTGAAAAATTATGTCACTGAACGGTTGAAGAAATTCAAACGCTACCTGGAGGGGCCCCTGGAGGCCCATGTGGTCCTGGGACTGGAGAAATTCCGCCACCTGGCCGATGTGACCATCAACAGCAACGGCCGCATCATCAAGGGGCGGGAAGAAAATACTGACATGTATGCCGCCATTGACCTGGTGATGGACAAAATCGACATGCAACTCCGGAGATACCGGGAAAAACTCCGGGAGGTGAAAGGGGAGCGTAGCCGGGGCACCGCGGCGACCGCCGCTCTGGAGGAAGAGGAGGAGGCCCTGCCTCCCATTCGCCGTTTCCAGGTGGAGGTGCCGCCCTTGGAGGTGGTCGATGCCGTCAATCTCCTTAATTCCCGGAAACAGGAGCTTCTGGTGTTCACCGATGTGAACACCGGTGCCCTGTCCATTCTCTATCGCCGTCCGGACGGCAGTCTGGCCCTGGCCGAACCGGTTTTGAGCTAGGGCCAGGAAAAAATTTGCTGGCCGCGGCCCGGCATTTTAAGGAGGCAGGAGCCTGGCTTCAGGAGCCAGACCGCCGGAAAGCCGAAGGCCGCTTGTGGAATTTTATGAGACTTAGTGAATTATTGCAGCCCAACCAGATCATCCCCAGTTTGGCCGCCACCACCAAAAAAGAGGCCCTGACCGAGCTGGCTTCCTGTCTTGTGCCCGGCCCTGAAGGCCTGGAGCTCCAACAGGTGGTGGAGGTGCTTATGGAAAGGGAACGCCTGGGCAGCACCGGCATCGGGGACCATGTCGCCATTCCTCATGGCAAGCTGCCCCAGTTGAAAGGCCTGAGGCTGGCCTTCGGCCGGAGTCTCAAAGGGGTGGAGTTTGATTCCGTGGATGGCAAACCTTCCCACCTCTTTTTTCTGCTCTTGGCCCCCATAAACTCTGCGGGCCTGCATTTGAAGGCCTTGGCCAAAATCTCCCGTCTGCTGATGAATCCGGCAATCCGGGAAAGCCTGATGCAGGCGACACAGGCCCAGGAGATCTATCAGCTGTTGCTGGCCCAGGACGAAGAGTTTTAACTGCTCAGGCGGCAGTTTGTTTTCCGGGAAAACGACGCGCGCCAAGCACCATGAAAGCCCCGGTGACCACCATGGCCCCTCCATCCGGCAAGGACGCCGCCGGAGAAGCCCCCTCGCCGCCGCCCCCCATCCTTATCATCACCGGTCTCTCCGGGTCCGGGAAAAGTACGGTCCTCAGGGCTCTGGAAGATGTGGGCTACTTTTGTGTGGACAATTTGCCGGTGAATCTGCTGCCTCCTTTTTTACAGGAGATGGGGCATTCTTCCCTGGATAGCCGCAAGATTGCCCTGGTGATGGATGTCCGCACCGCCGGCTTTCTCAAGAATTATGCCGAGGTGTGTCGGCGGCTGGAGGAACAGGGCTATCGGATTTATCTTCTGTTCCTGGAAGCCGACGAACAGGTGCTTCTCCGTCGTTTCAGCCAGACTCGGCGTCAGCATCCTCTGGGGGACCGTGACAGCCTGGTGGCGGCCTTGAGACAGGAGCGGGCCTCGATGGAGGGCCTGCGCCGCCTGGCCCACCGTATTCTGGACACCTCCCCTTACAACCCCCATCAGTTGCGGAAACTGATCCTGGACGAATATTCCGGGGTGGAACCGAAACAGCGGATGCTGATCCATTTGGTCTCCTTTTCTTACCGGTACGGGATTCCACCGGAGGCCGACTTGGTGATGGACGTGCGCTTTCTGCCCAACCCCTATTTTGTCGAGGAACTGCGACCTCTTACCGGGAACGAACCCAGGGTGCGGGAATTTGTCCTGGGACAGGAAGAAACGCAGACCTTTCTAGATCGGTTTCAGGCCTTTTTGGACTATCTTCTGCCCCGCTTTCAACAGGAAGGCAAGACCCACCTCACCCTGGCCATTGGCTGTACCGGGGGGCAGCACCGGTCGGTGGTCATCGCCAATGTCCTGGGAGAGCATCTATCCCGGGAAAATCTCCCCTTTACTCTTTCTCACCGTGACTTGGCCCAACCCCAGGAGGGTAAGGTATGATCGGCGTGTTGATTGTCACTCACAAGGAACTGGCGGAAGCATTTTTATCTGTGTGCGACCTCATAATGGGCCGTCAGGAAGGCATGGCGGCCGTTTCCCTGGATCCTGAAGCCTCCCCCGAGGCCTCCCGGCAGCTCATCCAGCAAGGCTTGGCCAAGGTGAACAACGGCGACGGCGTCATTATCCTCACCGATATGTTGGGGGGCACCCCCTCCAACCTCAGTCTGGCCTTCCTCCAGACCGGCAAGGTGGAGGTGGTGACCGGGGTGAATCTGCCCATGCTCATGAAGCTGGCCAACCTTAGAGAGTCCAAGGACCTGAGTCAGGTGGCCGCCGCCTTGCGGCAATCCGGGCAGCAGGGTATCACCGTGGCCAGCGAAGTCCTCCAAAGCAAATGACCACTTCTGCCTTCATCCGGCGGGCCCGTCTCGCGGATGTAAGGTCCCTTTGTGAAATCGAACGACTGTCTTTCTCCACGCCCTGGACGATGTGGTGCTTTCTGGGGGAGTTGGCCAACCCCAGAAGCACCATTTTGGTAGCTGGCCCTTTGCCCCCAGAACCCTGGGAGGTCTGGGGTTACCTGGTGTTCTGGCTGGTGGCCGATGAGATGCACATCCTGAACCTGGCGGTCCATCCGGAGCGGCGGCGCCGGGGGGTGGCCAGATCCCTGCTTGCCGCCGGCTTGGCCCAGGCCCAAGCCCATCATGCCACCATGGCATGGCTGGAAGTGCGCCCCTCCAACACCGCCGCCTTGGCCCTGTACCAGTCCTTCGGCTTTAAGGAAGTGGGCCGTCGCCCTGGGTATTATTCTGACAACGGCGAGGACGCTCTAATATATGCCCTGTATTGGGAGTAATTCCAAAAGGGTTGGTACGGGAAAGTTGAGAAAATCCTCAAAAGAAGGTGCTGGGAGTCACGATCAGCCCTCCACCCCGCAATGCCGGCTCAGGACAAAAGATGCACATTCCCCAGGTTGACCTGACGCAGCCCGGCCGTAAGGGCCACTTCCCGGGCCCGCAAGGCAAAGTCCCGGGAGGTGATGGGCAGGTCCCTTAGGTAAAACTGGGGGTAAAAGGCCAGGAGGCTGTAAGGAATGTCCGGGTTCAGACGGGCAAGAAACCGGGCTAGGCCATGGATTTCCTCCAGGTCCACATAACCCGGAACCATCAGGGTGCTGGCGGTGATGAGCGGCACCTCCGGGCGTTCTGACACCCGGGCCGCCAGGGTTGCGAAATTTTCCAGGGTCTGACGGTTGTCCACCCCGGTAAGGGCCAGGTGGGTCTCCGGGCTGAAGGCCTTAAGGTCGAACTTGATTACCCCCCCGTTTTCCAGGCAGCTCTCCACCAGGGGTTTCAGCCACCCTGTCTGCATGGCGCCGTTGGTCTCCCAGCAGATTCTGAGTAGCTGGCCGGCCTTTTGCGCGGCCTTAAGGGCCAGGCGGGAGGCGGCCAGGGCGTGCGGCAGGTGCGGGGTAGGGTCACCCCCGAAGTAACAGATACAGGCGGTGCGGGAGTGGGCCGCCCGGGCCAATTGGGCGGCGCTCACCCGGTGACTCAAGCTGAAGGTGCGCTCCTTGAAGGTCCAGTTCTGGCAGAATAGACAGTTGAAGTTGCAGGCGTGGTAAAAGACGGCTAAGTTGACATAGCCCCGCTCCGGCCCCTCCCGATAGGCATAGCGGGGATAACCCCGGCCGGTGCCCCCGGGACAGAACCAATCGGCCACACAGTTGGTGGGCAAAGGATCATAATAGAAGCTTAGTCCGGCCCCGGCGGGGTTTCCTCCCCGGATTTGCCCCTCTACCACCCGGCGGGCGCCGCAAAACCCCACGCCGCCCTCCGGAATCCGGCAGGCGTGGACGCATAGGGTGCAGCTCTTGCCCTCCGGATCCCGGGGGGGTGTCAAGGGCAGGTGAAAGGCCCGGCGGCTTTCCTGATGCACTTTCAGAATATCCGGCCATACCCGGGCAAAGTGAGCCCTGATGCAGACCCCGCAATAACCCAGGGTGGCGGAGATGTCGCGGCTTTCTTTTCCGCAATGCCGGCACTGTGCCATCTTCCGGCCCTCACGGCCAAAGGGGTGAGTCTCGGTCTCCCATCAGAAAAGGGTGGGTTGGGGCTTCCTTAGGTCGAGACGGTTGAAATATTCCAGAGTGCGGCTGGTGGCCACCCGCCCCCGGGGGGTGCGCTTCAGGAAACCGGCTTGGATCAGGTAGGGCTCATATACCTCCTCCAGGGTGTCCCGCTCTTCGCACAGGACGGCCGCCAGGGTGTCCAGGCCCACGGGGCCGCCGTCATACTTTTCCACAATGGTGCGGAGAATCTGCCGGTCCATGCGGTCAAACCCCAAATGGTCGATGTCCAGTAAAGACAGACCGGCGTCGGCCATCTCCTTGGTGATGCGGCCCTTACCGTGCACCTGGGCATAGTCCCTGACTCGCTTGAGCAGGCGGTTGGCTATCCTTGGGGTCCCCCGGGAGCGCCGGGCAATCTCCCGGGCGCCCTCCAGGTCAATCTCCACCCCCAGGACCCGGGCGGCCCTAAGAGTGATACGGGCCAGGTCCTCCGGCTGGTAAAAATCCAGCCGCAGACTCAAACCGAAGCGGTCTCTCAGAGCCGGGGTCAAGAGTCCTGCCCGGGTGGTAGCCCCCACCAGGGTAAAGCGGGGCAGCTCCAGCTTCACGGTGCGAGCTCCCGGCCCCTGGCCGATGACCAGGTCCAGACAGAAGTCCTCCATGGCCGGGTAGAGAATCTCCTCCACCACCGTGGGCAGACGGTGCACCTCGTCAATGAACAGGACGTCCCGGGGCGAAAGATTGGTGAGGATGGCCGCCAGATCACCCGGCCGCTCGATGACCGGGCCCGAGGTGGCTTTGATCCCCACCCCCAATTCCCGGGCCACCACATAGGCCAAGGTGGTTTTCCCCAGACCGGGCGGTCCGTGCACCAGTATATGATCCAGGGCTTCCCCCCGGGCCAAGGTAGCGGTAATGGCCAACCTGAGGTTGCGGCACACCTCTTCCTGGCCCACAAACTCCTCCAGGGTGCGGGGCCGCAGACCTAATTCCAATCCGGCGTCTTCCACCTGCCGGCGGGGATTGACCAAGCGCTCATCCCTATCCATTTGCCGCTAATTTACCTCAGCCGGGGGCACTTTGCAAGCCGCCCTCCTTGGCACCCAGGCAGGGTTTTGATAGACTGATTAAGGAGGACCGGAACCTGAATCCCCGCTTGGGCCGCCGCACCCGGAGGCCCGCTCCCCGGCACGGGCAGGAGGGCTTGAAGCCCCCCGCACCGGCCCCTCCTCACACCCCTAAGGGGCAGGGACAAGGGGTTAAGAGGAGGCTACCGGGGACAAAGACCCTTGGTCCCCTTACCCAGCTGACGCAACCATGCCGCCAGCCATTGTGGCTCAGAGACTTGTCAAATCTTTTCGCGCCGGCTTTTTCAAGCCTGGGAAGGAAGTCCTGCGGCAGGTGGACCTAAGAGTGCCTCACGGGACCATATTCGGGGTGTTGGGGCCCAACGGAGCCGGCAAAACCACCCTGATCTCCATATTAACCACCCTTCTCAAGCCCGATGGGGGCACCGTTTCGGTTCTCGGACTGAACCCGGTGAAGGATGCGGTGCGTCTTAGGCAGCGCATCAACTTGGCGGCCAGCAGCGCCCATTTTCTCTGGTGCCTCACGGTGGAGGAGAACCTCCGGTTTTACGGGCGCCTTTATGGTCTGTCAGGGCGGCGTCTAACGGCCAAGGTGGAAGAGCTATTGGCTCTGTTTGAACTTGTGCCCCACCGACGGGTCACCTTTGAAAATCTTTCCACCGGGCTCAAACAGCGGTTGGCCTTGGCCAAGACCCTGATAAATGACCCGGAGCTGTTGTTTTTGGATGAGCCCACCACCGGCCTGGATCCGGAAATGGCCCGGCACCTGCGGGAGGAAATCCTCCGCCTCAATCGGGACACCGGCCTCACCATCCTGCTTACCACCCACAATCTTAGGGAGGCGGAAATGCTTTGCCGCGAGGTGGCCTTTCTGAAAGACGGGCGTATAGTGGCCACAGGCACCATACCTGACCTGCAGGCCCGCCTCCGGCTGGGGGACCGGGTGTGGCTATCCTATAAAAATGGCGTGCCCCCGCTGAACTTTCAGGATACGCCGGGGGTGCTGTCCTGGACGAGGGGGGATTCCGAGGTACACCTGGTGCTGGACCGGGCGGAAATCAGGTTGGCCCCCCTGCTCACCGAAATCAGCCGTCTCTTTCCCGAAGTCCCGGAAGTCCGGGTCAAGGAAGCGGACCTGGAAGAGCTCTATCATGAACTTACTCATTGAACTCAACAAAATCTGGGCCTTTGCCGCCCGCAGCCTTATCGTCAATCGACGCAACGTCTTTGCGGTTTTTGAGATGCTCTTCTGGCCCGGGGTCTCCATCTTCTCTGTGGGCCTGCTCACCCGTTTTCTAAAGCTGGATCAGGAAACCGTTACCTTTGTCCTCATAGGGGCGGTGAGCATGAATACCATCCAGATCGCCCAGTTGGACTTGTCTTATTGCCTGCTTTACGATGTCTGGTCCAAGAGCCTGAGGCACGAGTTCATGGCCCCCATCCGCTTGGGGCATCTTTTGGGGGGGGCCGGGCTGGTGGGAGTGCTCCGGGGCTTCCTGGTCTTTGTGATCATGGGTCTGTTGAGCACCTGGCTCTTTGATATGGATCTTACCCGACCGGGCCTTGCCGCTCTTACGGTGTTTCTTACTGGCATGTTTCTGAACGCCGCCATCATCGGCATTCTGGTCCTGGTTTTGGTATTGCGCTTTGGACACCGGGCCGAGGTGGCGGCCTGGGCCTTTTCCTATTTGCTGCTGCTCCTGTGCGGTCTTTATTACCCGGTATCGGTCTTGCCTCCTGGAATCCAGGAGCTGGCCAAATTCATTCCCCTTACCTATTTTCTTGAGTATTTTCGCCATTTTTACGGGTTTCCCCTGCTATCTCCCCATCCCTTGTTTTATGGCTATGCCCAAAGTGTGTTATATTTGCTGGCCAGTTACGGACTTCTCCTGTTGACCCTGCACTCCGCCCGGAAGCGGGGCATCCTTCTCAAGTTATCGGAATGAAGGGACTGACATTCAGCCCTGTACCCTTAGTGAAATAATAAACTTATTTAACCTGGAGATATTTCTTTTTTATCCCCCCTGGTTCAGTTCAAGCCCTCACCGCGTGGATTGCTTTTTACCCTACTGACAACGCTGGCCCTATTGCTCCTGGTGGCGGGATATGTTTCCGGACGCCAGAATCTTTTTCAGGATGGCCAGGAGGATGCAGGGTTACGCCTTCGAAGGCCGGCGCACCAAGTAGACATGCGCCTTTCCCTGCCCTTCTTCGGGATACGAAGCCTTTCCTTGGTGGGGTAAGTCATGAATAAAGGAAATGCAGACATGTAGACAGGGGCAATTGCGAGAAATATCAGGAGTTACCCTGGTAAAGGTGGTGTGGCAGGATTGGGCGGTCGAGAAATTCAAGATCACCGGTCTGACACGCCGCCTTTCAAGGCGAACCCTCGAAGTTGGCGACCTCTTAAAATCCGCTACCGTTATAGTAAAGGGCAGGAAAAGGTGATCTTTGAAGGGACCATAGGGCTTTCGAAGGACAGCCTCCGGGGCAGCCGAAGGTAGCGGGCGGCCCCCCTTATTTGTTGGAGGTTGACCTTTCCTTTGGGTGGATATAAAGCTAAAGGGCCTGTGGGGCAACTTGCAAAGCCAGCCGCCATTTCTGTGGTTAAGGAGAAACTTCAGCTTTGGGATTTCCGGTATGGCAAAGGGGAATGGGCTTGAGATGCCCCCAATGAGGTGGGGGTTGGAAATATCGGTTCCGAAAATCGGAAGAAATATGGTATTGTGGCTCCAAAGGTGAACCTTACCCACCAGATCCAATCTGCGGCCCAGGGTGGGGAGGGGCTGATAGCTTTGGAGACCTATTAAGCTCTTAAAACAAACCTTAGGTCTTCCGCCGCGTTACTGCCCTTTACAGGGCGTGCCAAAAATCCTTTCAATTTCTGGCTGTTGGCGCTAAAGAAGAAGCAACTCCGGGATTTTGAATCAGGGCGATCATGATCGGCGTTTTTGACTCAGGCTTCGGGGGCTTGGTGGTATTGCGGGAATTCCTGGCTGCCCTGCCCCAATACGATTACCTTTATTTGGGGGACAACGCCCGTATTCCCTACGGCACCCGCTCCGACCGGGTGGTGGTGCGCTTCACTGAGCAGGCGGTGGACTACCTTTTCCGCCAAGGCTGCGAATTGATCATTCTGGCCTGCCATACCGCCTCGGCCAAGGCGTTGCGCACCATCCAGCAGGTTTATCTCCCGGCCCATTATCCAAAGCGCCGGGTGCTGGGGGTCCTAATCCCCACGGTGGAGGAGGCCCTGGCCGCCTCCCTGGGGCGCAGGATCGGGGTCATCGCCACCGAAGGGACGGTGACCTCCCGCTCCTTTGAAATCGAACTTAAGAAACTGGACCCCGGGGTGGAGGTGTTTCAGCAGGCCTGTCCACTTCTGGTCCCCCTCATAGAAGAGGGGGAACAGGACTGGGAAGGTACCGCCATGATTCTCCAGCGCTATCTGGCCCCCCTGCGTCAGGCGGCGGTGGATACCCTGATTCTCGGGTGCACTCATTACTCCATCCTGAAAGGTAAGATCGCCGCCATCATGGGAAATGGAGTGCGCCTGATCTGTTCCGGTCAGGTTGCCGCGGTGAAATTAGTGGACTACCTCAAACGCCATCCGGAGATAGAAACCCGCCTCACGCGCAGGGGGACCAGGCGTTACCTCACCACCGATTTAACCCCTCGTTTTCAGCAGTTGGCAGGGCTGTTCATGGGCCAGCCGGTGGACTCGGAAGTGGTGGAATTATAGGCTGGCGCAGGAGAAGGACCTTGAAGCCGGAAACCGTTGACTGCCGCTTTCCCTGCTGTAACTGAGCACCACCGAAGCATCAATCTGTCGGTCGGGAATGGACCAGTAGGTGCGCAAAAGCCGGTCCCGCTCAGCGGGGGGCTCCTGGATGAAGCCGTGTTTCTCGTAGAAACGCACGGCCCAGTGGGCCTTGGCCCAGGTGCCCACCAACACCGGCTGGGTGACCCCGAGGAGGAGATGTCGCAACAGTTTCCCTCCCAGACCTTGCCGTTGCCAGGCCGGGAGTACATAGGCGTGGCGGATGAGGGTCACGCCTTTCACCTCCTGCCGGCCCATGACCGCCACCAGGCGGCCTTGGGCTTCGTAGCCAAAAAACCGGACACCCATCCGGAGCTCAGCTTGAAGGTCATGGAGGGTCATATAGGGCTCATGCCATAATTCCTCGGGAATGACTCCCCGGTAAACCTGGGCGGCCTCGTTGATGATTGTCAGGATGGCGTCCTGTTCTGCAGGACCAAGGGGACGGATCATAATCTGGTGGTCCGGCCGGGAGCGGGGAGGTTATCCCCCATCAGAAACCCATCTCATTCAGATTTCCCCTCCGAGTAATGGGAGGGTAGGGAGGGGAAGGAGGCTTCCTCCTGGTTAAGACGCCGGCCGCACTTGGGGCAGAAGGCAAAATTGGCTTCCAGGGGTTGGCCGCAGCGGTGGCAGAATCTGTCCGGGAGCTTGAGTGGTTTGGGGGGCTCGGCCTCCAAGGCGGCCTTCAGGGGCTGGGTCACCTCCTGGCTCGCCTGCCTGAGCCGGGCTAGGAAGCGCCCCAGCTTGGCGCCGTACTCCGGAAGCTTTTCAGGCCCGAAGAGAATCAGGGCCAGAATCAAAAGAACCAGGATTTCCGGAATCTCCAGGCCCACTTTCAAATCTCCCTCAGGCGGCCCTCAAATCCTTGCCGCAGTGGGGACAAAAAGCGAAATCCCCGGGCAACTCCTTGTGACAGGCAGGACAGGTTTTCCCCCCGGCAGAAGTGGCCCCCTTTTCGGATTCCGGTTTCTGGGTCAGGCTTTCCGGGTCCTCGTGAGCCTTCTTGAAGCTTTTTATGGCCTTGCCGATGCTCTCCGCCAAATCCGGCAGCCGCTTGGGGCCAAAGAGCAACAGCACAATCACCAGGATGATGAGGATGGGTCCCCAACTGTAACCGAACATGATAAGCCCCTTGGTATGGCAAAAAGATGATTTAATATATCATAAGCTTTGAGTGGCAGGCAAATTTACAGGTTTGCGGGAGCTGGAGCATGAAGGACTGGAATGTGGTGCTCACCAGCCATATCAACCAGGAGCGCCGGCTCATGAGGGAGCTGGCCGATCTGGGAGAGTTTGCCCCCTCAGGCTTTCGGGAGGTGGTATTGGGCCGGGTGGCGGAGGTGCCGGGGTTTTTGACGGCCATCATGCAGCGCTGGAAGGAACAGCCCTTCTTTCAGGAGGTGCTGAGCAGCGTGGTGCCTGTGAGACTGGTCTTCCCCTTTACCCTGGAAAACCTGGTGCCCCGCCTGATGGAGCACCTAAGGCCGTGGGCTGCGGAAATTGGGGCCCGGCCCTTTTTTGTCCGCCTCAAACGGCGGGGTCACAAAGGGGAAATCAAAAGCCAGGAGGTGGAACAGACTCTGGACCGGTTTTTAAAGGAGGAAATCGCCGGTCTGGGTTTTACCCCCACCATTGATTTTTCCCATCCCGAGGCCATCGTGGTGGTGGAAGTGGTGCACAACCAATGCGGTCTTGGGCTGATAACCCGGGAGCTTATGGAGGGCTATCCTTTTATCCGTATCAAATAAGGGCGCCTGAGGCCTGGTCGGCCACTGAATCAGGGTCCGAAAGTCCTTTCCAGGAATTCTGCGGCCATGGCCGGGCCGTTGTATTTTTCCAGAATCTTCTGGAACTCTCTGGCCCTTTGCCTGGCCTCGGGGTTGTGCAAGAGGGTCTCGATGGCCGTCAGCAATCCTGAGGCGGTCAGCCGCTTCTTGCGCAGCCGGATGGCAAAGCCTTTGCGCACCAGGCACTCCAGGTTGGCTTCCTGTTCCGGCTGCATGCCTACTCCCACAATGGGGGTGCCGGACAGACATGCGGTCATGACGGTGCCGATGCCCCCATGGATCACGGAGATATCGGCCAAAGGATTGACCTGGTGGGCCGGCAGCCAGTCGGTGACCAAAACATTGGGTGCAGGGGTGAAAATCCGCCCGGCCAGGTGGGCCTTAACCGGGGCGATGACATGATATGGTTTGTGACGGAAACCCTCCAGGATGGCGGCAATGATCTCCCGGTTACCAGAACTCCCCATGGCGAAATAAATCACCGGCCTGTCCCGGGGCAGTCGGGTGATTTCCGGAGGGATGCGGGAATTAAGTTTGGTGATGATGGGCCCCACATAGTGAAATTTGGGGGGCGGGAGGTTCAGTCCAGTGAATTCCGGGGGCTCGGTGAGCAGGGTATAATCCCCCTCCCAAAACTCCATGCCCCTGAACGGCGGGATTTTTAGCTGGCGGGCCGTGCGATAAAAGGCCCGTAAGAGAAAACGGTTGAAATGAACCAAATATCTCGCGGCGCCATTCAAGACCCGGTCCGGAATCCAGCGCAGCCAGGGGAAGTCCAGGGCGTCCGGCCAAGTGGCCAGACCGGCCTGAAAATATGGGCGCATCCAGGTGGAAGTCACCACCCACACCAGGGGGATTTGAGCCAACCGGCAGGAAAGGGGCATACTGAGACAGAAACCGGTAATCACCGCCGCCGGCTGGATTTCCCGAAACAAGGCCAGCTCCTGGGTCACCCTGGCCTTAAGCTGTGCCCTGGTAAAGGGGCTATGCAGGGTCTCCCCCCGGATACAGCGGTAAAGATGTTCGATCTTCTTTTGAGACAACCGGGGTTCCATGACCCGAAGAGGAAAGCCCGCCTCCAGAATCAGGCGCTCAAATGCCCCGCCATAACTGGCAAACAGAATTTTAAACCGGCCGCGGCAGGCCTTGGCAATTTCCACCAGACGAGTGGTTTCCGAGAGGTTATAGGCGGCGACGGCAAAAAGCAGAACCCGCATCAGCTAAGGTTACCCATCTTTATAAGGAGATGTGGCCAAACCCAGGGGGATCTCCCCGTTCTCCGGAATTGTGCCCTTAACCTAAAGGGAAAATGGTCAGGAGGCCTAAGGCCCCCCGGCCGAACCACCGTTAAAAGGGGCCTATTATCCGCCACCCCGATTTTAGCAAATTCCGGGGGATGAAGAAATGACCTTAGGATCGTTTGAAAACTTGAAAGAATACCGAAGTCCGGAAAACGGCCAGCCGCTAACCAAAGAAATTTTTTTCCGGGGGAACCCCTGGGAAAAGCAAGCCCTTCCATCCCATTAGCCCCGGGCTTTCCTTTGGGCTATAATTAAGCATGTCCCAGGAATTCCGCTGCGGCTATATTGCCATAATCGGTCGGCCCAATGTGGGGAAATCCACCCTTCTCAACCGGCTGGTGGGGGAAAAGCTGGCCATCACCTCGCCCAAGCCTCAGACTACCCGGCACCGACTTCTGGGAATTCTTCACCTGTCCGGGGCCCAGCTTCTGTTTTTGGACACCCCGGGTATTTTGGAGCCCAAAGGGGCATTAAACGAGAGCCTGGTGCGGGCGGCCCTGGGGGCCCTCGCCGGGGCGGACGTGGTGGTCTGGCTGGTGGAACCCCGGGGCCCTCAACCCGAGGACCAAGTCATCCTGACTCACCTTGAGACCCTGGCCAAACCTCTGATCATTGCCATCAATAAGATAGATCTTATTGACAAACCCCACCTGTTGCCCAGCATGGCGGCCTACCATGAACTCTTCCCGGACTCGCCGGTGGTACCGCTCTCAGCCCTTCTGGGAGACGGCCTTCCGGATCTGGTGACCGAGATTGTCACCCGACTTCCTGTGGCCCCCCCCCTTTATCCGGAAGAGCAGCTCACCGACCAGACGGAACGTTTCCTGGTGGCGGAGATCATCCGGGAACGTTTGTTTCATCATACCGGGGAGGAAATACCTTACGCCGCCGCCGTCCAGGTGGAGGAGTTTGACGAGAGCCGCCGTCCCGAGTTGGTCCGCATCCGGGCGGTGGTGTATGTGGAAAAGGAATCCCAGAAAGGCATTGTCATCGGCAAAGGGGGAAGGCTCCTTAAAAAGGTGGGCCAGGAAGCCCGGGAACAGGCGGAGCGTCTCCTCCAGGCCAAGGTCTACCTGGAGCTCTGGGTCAAGGTCTGGAAAAACTGGCGCCGGGACGCCAAGGCCGTGCGCCTCTTAGGTTATCAGACCTAGTCCGGGTTCTTGGGAGGGCGGATTGACAATTCCCGGGGTATTGCCAATAATGGAAATCAAAGGGAACTTGGCATGGTCACCCGTATTGCGGCTGCGGTAGGAGCCGCCCTTCCTTTGGTTTTTACCAACACCCCGGCTCTGGCCCAATGGGAAGGCTGGTTCCAATGGGGCACCCAGGGTTCTTATGTGCATCAGTTCGCCCATCTCCTGTTTTTGGGGGCCATGCTGGTTTTTATCTGGGAATTATATAAGGGAGATCTGAGGGAGTGGCCGGGATTCCGCTGTATTGTTTGGGCCTGCTGGCTTTTGGCCTGGTGGAATCTGGACGCCATATGGGGCCATGCCCTGGAGTGGTCTCTGCTTAATCCGGTGATCATGGGCCAGGGGTTCAGCCGGCGGTTGTTAATGGAAGACCTGCACACCTGGTTGTTTTATCTCACCAAAATCACCCATTTTGTCCTTCTGGTTCCGGCTTTTTACCTCCTTTATCGCGGCCTGCGGGCCATGGCCGCCAAAATTGAGGCTGGCCGCTCATGATGACCCTGCCTCTTTTCCCCCTCTGGCTGGTGGAGTCTCTGAGCGCCATACTGGTGTTGTTTCTGGCGTTTCAAGTGTTTCAGGTCACCCGCCGCCTGATGAACCAGGACCCGGAAAACGCTTTGTGGCTGTTTTTCAACTGGCTGGCCACCCTGTTAATGATATTTGCTTGCAGCCACGGGGTCTCCCATTTTGTCCAGGAATTCCTCACTTTTCATGGGGCAACCCCGTTTTTGACCCATTTGCGTCGAGCCATCGGCGGTTTGGACTCCGTCCTTTATGTGGGCCTTGCCAGTATCATTCTGTTTTTCCACCGGGTGCAGCGTCTGTATCGCCGCATGGAGGAAGATCATCATCATTTGGAGAAGACCAGTCACGAAATCCTGGCTTTGAACCGGGAGATGGAAGCTTTGGTGATGGAGCGCACCATGAGCGAGATGGCCCTGGGCATCGCCCATGGCATCCGCAATCCCTTGCATATTATCGGGGGTTTCAGCCACCGTCTCCTCAAGAAAACGGACAAATCCGATCCCACCCGGGCTTGGCTGGCGGCCATTGCCGAGGAGGCCAAGCGCATTGAGCAAATGGTGGAGCGCTTCGAGACTCTGGCCCAGCGAAAGTCCTCTTTTTTTTCCCAGGAGGATTTAAATCAAATTATCCGGACTACCCTGGAACTTATAACCCCGGAAATCCGCCTCAAGAAACTGAACCTGGTGACCGACCTGACCTCCACCCCCCTGGTGGGGCGACTAAACCCGCATCTCCTGAAGGTGGCCTTTGCCCATCTCCTCAGGAATGCCATCGAAGCCACCCGGGCCAAAGGAACCATAACGGTACGCACCACCATGGATGGACAGTTTGCGGTGCTCACCATTAAAGACACCGGGAAAGGCATGCCCCCGGATGTGGTGGAGCGGGTTTTTGTCCCCTTTTTCACCACCAAACTGGGAGGAACCGGGCTGGGCATGGTTTTTGTGCGGCAGATCGTGGACGAACACCGGGGCATAATTACCCTGGAGAGCAAGGTGGGCCGGGGGACCACGGTGACCATAAGGCTCCCCCTACGCTTCGCCGAGGCGCCCGGAGTGTCGGAACCCCAGCCCACACCGGCCGCCGCCAGCAACCACGGGATTTAGCTTAAGGGGCCGCCGACCACTTATATGGAAAACCACTTGCCAGGAAGGCCCGGCGGAAGATAGAATTACCTCAGCCGGAGTGGTGGAATGGGTAGACGCAGGGGACTCAAAATCCCCCGGGGCACGGCCCTGTGCGAGTTCGAGTCTCGCCTCCGGCACCAACAGTAACTTAAGGTCGGCAATCACACTGATTGCCGACCTTTTTTACGGGGTAAGGCCAACCCTCACCTTTTCACACCGCCATGATAAAAAAAAACGCCCCCATCCAGGGGGCGCGCAGAATCAACGGGGACTCGGATCCTAAGCCCCAATCTCCTCCTTAACTGTTACCGCCACTTTATAAAGTACGGTGAGAATCAAAAAGCCTATGCCGTAAACGCCCAGAGTGATGAACAATTCCGGCATGGTGGGCCAGTATTCCACCACTTTCTCCAGGGGGTTGGGAACAAAGCCACCGGTCATCAGGCCCAGCCCTTTGTCAATCCAAGTGGTGAGAATGATGAGACCGCAGGTTAGGGCCAAAGTGGTCTCATTTTGCCGGACCCGGGGGATGACCATCAGAAGGGCGGCGATGGTCATGAACACAATGGAGAACCACATCCAGGGCACCAGCCGGCCTTTACCCTCTATCCCCTGGAAAAGGTACTTGAAGTGCAGCATGTGGTCCGGTATCTGACTGTAAAAGACCGTAAAGATTTCACAGAAAAAGAAGAACACATTGACGATGATGGCGTAGGTGACGATTTTGGCCAGGGTCTGGATCTGCTCCCGGCCCGGGTCAAACTTGGTGTACTTGCGCACCAACAGGGCCAAAAGGATCAGAAGGGCCGGGCCCGCAGCAAAGGCGGAGGACAGAAACCTGGGGGCCATGATGGCGGTGAGCCAGTAACCCCGTCCCGGAAGCCCGGCGTAAAGAAAGGCCGTCACTGTGTGGATGCTGGGGGCCCAGGGGATGGACAGGTAAATCAAAGGCTTCACCCATTTGGGAGGGGCCACCTGGTTCTTTTCCGCTTCCAGCACCACCCAGCCGATGACAATATTGAGAAACAGATAGGTGTTGAGGACGATCATGTCCCAAAAGAGCACCGAGTTGGGGGTGGGGTACTTGATGATATTGAACATGCGGTCCGGGCGGCCCAAGTCCACGATGACAAAGAGCAGGCACATGGTCACCGAGGCCACCGCCAAAAATTCCCCCAGCACCGTGATCCGGCCGAAGGCCTTATAATTGTGGAGATAGTAAGGCAGAACCACCATGACGGCGCTGGCGGCCACGCCCACTAAATAGGTGAGCTGGGCGATATAGAAGCCCCAGGAGACGTCCCGGCCCATGCCGGTGAGGCCCAGTCCGAACTGCAGCTGTTTCAGGTAGAAGAAGGCCCCCACGAGAATAAAGAGCAGCAGAACCCCTACCAGGGCGTAGTATCTTCTGCTTCCGATCAGGGCATATTCCAGCATAGTTCCCTCACACAATGTAATAAACTTGGGGGTTGGTGCCGAGGAACGGTTTGCGGCGGATGGCGAAGTTGTTCTTCAGGGCCTCCCGTACCGGGGATGTTTCATCAGCCAGGTCTCCGAAGATCAAGGCCCCTTGACTCTCCACCACACAGGCGGGCATCTGTCCCTTGGCCAGAAGTTTGGCGCAAAAGTCGCACTTTTCCACCATGCCCGGCTCCCGGGTGGGATAATCGGGGTATTCCTGCTGCACGAAGGGACGGGGATCCCGCCAGTTGAAACTCCGGGCCGAGAAGGGACAGCCCGCCATGCAGTAACGGCAGCCGATGCAACGGTGCATGTCCATCATCACCACGCCGTCTTCCCGTCTGAAGGTGGCCTTGGTGGGACAGACCCGGACACAGGGCGGGTTGTCACAATGGTTGCAGAGCAACAGGAAATTCATATGCTGGAGGCGTTCCGCCATATGGGGCTGGTCCATGCCGGGAAAGGCGTTGTGAAAGTGCTCGAGCCAGATCCACTTGACCTCCCAGCGCACCTGCTCTTCCGGAGACACCGCATCCTTGGGGTTTTTGGGTTTGGCGAAATTGGGCACATTGTGGATGCGGTGGCAGACCTCAATGCAGCGTTTGGCGGTGGCCTCGTCCAGTTTGCGCATGTCCACCACCATGGCCCAGCGTTTGGCGGTCAAGGGTTTGGGCGCGGCCGTAAGGGCCGCTTCCAGCTGCCCCGGGCGCAGGAGTTCCCAGGCCGCCTTGCCCCCCAGGCCGAAGAGGGTTGAAAGTCCCGCCAGTTTGATGAATTCTCGTCTGTTAATCCCCATCACTTCACCTCCGCCTGCGCCATCTTGCCAGTAGGTGGAGCTTTATCGAGATGACAGCCCCAACAGTTCGGCGTCACGGCGACATAATTGTGGCACGTGTCGCAGAATTGGGCCTTGTTGGAATGGCACCCCAGGCAGGTATTGGTGAGGCTGGGCTCAAACTTTTTGCCTGTGGGGCTGACCCACACCCGATTGCCCGTCCGCACCACCTGTTCCCGCCAATCTATCAGGAGTTGCATGTGGCGGGCCCGCATTTCGGCGGTGGGCAACACGCACTGTCGGTCTTTGTCGGCGAGTTTCTGAATGGCCGGGGTGTCGAGACTGGGCTTGGGAGCCGGGATGTCCCGCCCGGCATTGGTCCACAGGGGAGAGGTGGCCACCAGAATGAAAATGGCCAGACCCGAAAAGATGGCATACTTGTTGTAAATCTTTTTCTCCACCTGCGGGCGCTCGGCAAACCACCCGAATTCATTCTTGTAGTCAGCCATATTATTCCGCTTCCTCCTCCTCCTCCGCCTCCTCGTAGCCCACCAAGGGCCGGTCGCGCAGGTCGGTGGTCCGCTCAATTTCATCGGGGAATACCAAGGCGTTCCCCACCAGTTCGGTAATGCCGGTGACCTCCACCTCCGGCACCCAATACTTCATTAAGGTGGGCAGGGTGGCCCGGTCGAGGGCGCAGATGCAGCCCAGGTGGTTCACTCCGTATTTTTCGGCCACATAGCGCACCGCGTTGGCCCGGGGGAAGCCCCCTTTCATGCGGGTTTCCATGAACTCATCCGCGTTCAGACCGGCACTGCTGCCGCAGCAGAAGGTCTTTTCCCGGATGGTGTTGGGGGGCATCTCAAAGAAATGCCCTTCGGGCAGCACATTCCGGATGATATAGCGGGGCTCTTCAAAAATCCCCATGCCCCGGCTGGTGTTGCAGGAGTCATGGAAGGTGAGCTTGATATGGGCATTGCGGCTGGGATCCAACTTGAGTTTGCCGTGGCGGATGAGGTCAGCGGTGAACTCCGAGATGTGCACCATCTTGTGGACCCGGGCGTTCTCGAACACCGTGCCGGTGATGGGGCTCTTGGGCACTTCCAGAAACCGGGGGGATTCCCCATAGAAAGTGGTCATGTACTGGTTGCAGATGCGCCACATGTGGCCGCACTCGCCCCCCAGGATCCACTTGACCCGGAGCCGTTTGGCCTCCTCATAAATCTTGATATTGAGGCGTTTGCCCATTTCGTGGGAAATAAACCAGCCGAAATTACCTCCTTCGGCGGCGTAGGTGCTCATGGTGTAATCCAGGTCCAGATATTTGAAAAGCAACAAATAACCCATCATGGTGTAGGACCCGGGGTCGGCGAAGTAGTCACCGGACGGGGTGACAAAGAGAATCTCGGCCCCCTTTTTGTTGATGGGCACGGGAGTGGCGATGCCGGTGATGCGTTCGTTCTCCTCGGCCAGAAAGTCAATCATGTCCTTGAAGGCCTGGGGGGTGGCGCCGATATGACTCCCTTTGGTGTAACAGGAGGCCACCGAGGCCATGGCCCAATCAATGTTGAGGCCCACCGAGGAGAGCATTTCCCGGCCCAGGATGGTCATTTCCGCCATGTCAATGCCGTAGGGACAGAAAACCGAGCAGCGGCGGCATATGGTGCACTGATGCAGATAATAGAACCATTCCTTGAGGACGGCCTCATCCAGATCCCGGGCTCCGGCGAGTTGCCCCAAGACCTTGCCGGCGGCCTTGAAGTAGCGCCGGTACACGGACCGCAGAAGTTCGGCCCTTAACACCGGCATATTTTTGGGGTCCCCGGTGCCCAAAAAGAAGTGACACTTGTCGGCGCAAGCCCCGCAGCGCACGCATATGTCAAAAAAGAGCTTCAGGGAGCGGAAGCGTTTCAGCCGATCCTCCATGCCCTGCAGGATGATCTCCTTCCAATCCGGCGGCAGCTGCCAGTCCTCATCCGGCACCGACCAAGCCCGAGGGTAGGGGTAATTGATCATCTCCAGCCACTTGGGATTGGCGGCGTTGACATAAGTGCCCGGCCGGAAAACAGGTTTCACCTCCATCCAGCTTTGGGCCGGAGGCTGATAATTAATCTGGGTCAACTCTTGGGGAGTGGGAACCTTAGCCATCGTTACTCCTTTTCCTCTGCCTCTGAGGATTCCGGCATGATTTCCACCGGAATACCGGCCTCAACCATGGCTTCGCGGTACTCGTTTTCCTGATCCATGTAAGTATGGAACTTCACAGGATAATTCCAGGGGTTGACATGCAGGCGCCAGCGGTTGTTGGCCACCAGATTCCGAGTAGGGCTCAAAAACACCCCCGGAGCGTGCATGAGTTTGCTGAAGGGAAAGTAGGCAAAGAGCACACTAACCAAAAACAGGTGGACATAAAAAAGGGGGCTGATGCCCGGGGGCACCACCGGCTTTAAGGTGACCAGGCCGATGGCCAACTGCTTCACCGCCGTGATGTCCGTATGGTAAAAATAGCGCAGCAGAATGCCGGTGCTGGCAATGCTGATGATGAGAAACAACGGGAAGTAATCGGCGGCCAGAGAAATGTAACGTAGGTTCGGCTGGCTGAGCCGCCGGGCCAGAAGATAAAGAAGGGCCAGAAGCAGCACCACCCCGCTGATATAGACAGTGGGGGTGAAGAACACGAAAAAGCCGTCCACCTTTTCCAATAGATTCACAAAGCCCCAGGTGGGCTCCGTAAAAAACCTCAGGTGGCGGAGAATTACCACCAGGAAGGCATAGTGGAAGGCGATGGCCCCCAACCACAGCCATTTGTAAGACCAGTGCACCAGTTTGGCCCCTTCTGGATAATCCGGAGCCTTCTGCAATTCAGTGCGCAGGTTCCGGAAGAGGCTGCGGAAGGCCAGCACCTCGAGGGCCATGCGGCCCACCACAAAGGGAAAGGTGTCCGGGTTGTCGAGGCGGTCCGACAGCTTCCGCTCGATCCAGGGCAAACTCCGGTTCTGGGCGCAGGTGGTGGGGATGCGGAAAGGTACCGGGGAGCGGGCCCATTGGATGACCCGATATACCAGACCTTCAAAGAAAATGAACACGGCCAGGTAAGGGATCACCACTCCAAACACCCACTGCAAGTTGGCCTGTACCCCGAAATAGGCGAGGGCGATTAAACCCAGCACCGCCGCCAGGGGGACGAAAAAATGCATCTTGAAAAAGTCCGTCATGGAGGTCACCTCATGCGAAGTTCACCGGCAGGCCCGTGATTAGCCTCAGGGATTGGTCAGCTCGATTCCGGCACGCCTGAGTAGCCCGCTTATCCGGTTCTTCATTTCCTGGACCTTAATGTCATAGAGTTTCTCCCGGCGCTGCATGTAGGCATCGAAGCCCAATAGGGCCAGTCCGTCTATGCGGCTTTCCAGATCCAGCAGTTCCGGATGGAGGGAGAGATCTTCCAGCTCCTGGGCCAGCTCTTCCCGGACTACTTGCTTCAGAAAAAAGACAAAGGCCAAGGCCTGGGAGGGGGCGAGATCCTGAAGGGCCATGAGGCGCACCACTTCGTCCACGGCGTCCGCCCCTTTTTGCCCCCCTTCCCCTTGGAGGAGAAGGGTGAACATGGCCTCAAGTCCCCGGTGAAGCTGGTATGCCACCGGGTTGGCAAACGGGTTTTTTTCCCTTTGGAAAAGCCGGAGCGTTTCCGGCGAAAAGTGGGCCAGGAGCATGGTTAGCCATTTGTCCAAAATGACTGCTCTTTTGCCGGAAAGAAGCTGGAGAAGCCTGGTCATAATCATTGTGAAAGATATAACGAGCACCGGGAAGGTGTCAAGGAAAAATTGCCGGGAAAAACCTTAGATTCTCCACCTCAGCTTCCATAGGCGGTTTTGCCGCTTTTTCCTGAAAACCGACCGAATTCCCCCCGGATAAGGCTTCTATACAACATTTGCGAAACGAAGGTCAAGCCTTCCACAACTTACAGATATTTTTAGGAAAATCTGAACAAAAGCAAAAAGTGGGGCTGAAGTTGAAAGGAGTCCGCCCTCAAGGACTCCCCGGTCCGTTTGGCTGGGAAGGGGAGGAGGGGACAGAAGGGGGCTTTGCGCCGGCGGGTGGGGCAGTCTCCTGACGCCGGGTTCCAAGGAGGCGCCGCCAGGCCTTTTGCTCCCAGGAGTCCAGGAAGTCAAAGAAATAACAGTTTACCAAAAACAGCAAGGTAAAGCCCACAAGGGGCCATAGGCCTTCCCAGCCAATCCAGACAAGCAGGAACTTGGCGGTCAGGAAGGCAAGAAACAGACGCAGGGCCAAAACATATAGAAAGTGCATAATATAATTTTCCCCGAACCTGGAGGGATAAGCAAGGTGGTAAGGGGTGGTCTGGGGCGGCCAAGGGGCAAAACCCGGCGGTCAGCCGATAACACCTTGACCTACATAGAAAATTGCGTTACCATAAAATCATCCTGATTAAAGAGGGGAGCAGTAACATAGGTAGGGAGAAAAGAGGAAACCCCGGGAAGCCTCCCGGAAAGGGGCCCCGGTTCGCCATCCCGCTCAAGATGCCGGCAGATTTCCCAAATTTTCCTGCCGCCCGGGAGAACCTATGCGCCGACTGAAATTTTTCAGTTCCACGGTGGCTCTCCCTCTGTTGCTTCTCTTCAACCTCCTCCTTTTGGGCACCGGCATTTACCTGGGCTTTAAATCGGCCAATCAGATGCGGGATATTGTGCGGGAGGACTTCAACCAGCAGCAACTGTCCCTGGCCCGGCACACCGCCAGCCTACTGGAGCAGGACCTGGAGTTTCTGAAGCGGGAACTTGCCACCCTGAATTTCTCTCCTTCAGTGCAATATCTGGAGCCCCTGACCTGGGCCAACCGCATGCGGGCCACCCTGGCCAGCGTCCGGGAGGAGGGGGTGGTGGAGATCCGTCGTCTGGAGGCGGAGGGGAAACGGGCTTTCGTGGTGGACGAACGGAGTCTGGAGCATATCCTCAGCGGGGATTTTACAACCGACCCCTGCCTGGTCTGGGCCTCTCATCCGGAGAATAAGGGCCGGATATATGTGGGGCCGGTGTCCAATGAGATCCCCAATCTGGTGGGACGCCTCATTATGCCTTTGGCCATGCCCACCTATGAAGAGTCCGCCGACGAGAGCCACCCGCACCCCACCGGCAGATGGAACGGGGTGCTGGTGTTTTATCTGGATGCCCAGATCCTGGCGGAAAAGTTCACCCGTAATATCCGCAGTGGCAAAACCGGATACGCCTGGATTATTGACAACCAGGGTCTATTCTTGAGCCACCCGGAACGGGAATTTATCGGGAAAAACGCCTTCACCGTGCGCAAGGCCCGCATGCCGGCCATCTCCTTTGACGCCATCAACGAAATCCAGCGGCAAAAGATGCTAACCGGCAAGGAGGGCTGGGGCACCTATATCTCCGGCTGGCATGCCGGCCAGGAAGGAGAGATTAACAAGCTCATCGCTTATTCCCCCGTAAATTTGGGCAGGGGTGCCTATGGTAGCCCATCCCATTCCTCCCTCACCTGGTCGGTGGCCGTGGTGGCCCCGGAAAGCGAAGTCCTGGGTGTGGTGCATTCCCTTTATCTCAGGCAGTTTCTGCTTCAGGTCATCATCGGCCTGGTGGTCCTCTCCGGAACCATTGTATTTTTGAATTACCGCTATGAGCGCCAGTTCTCCGACACCCTGGAAGAGGAACTGGAACGCCAGAAAAAGCGGCTGCAGAAAACGGAGGCCCGCTACCAGGCCTTGGTGGAAAATGCTCAGGATCTCATCTACACAGTGTCTCCCGACGGCCGCCTCGAATCTCTAAACCGGTCCGCCGCGGAGCTCTTCGCCAAAGGCCTGGGTCTGAAATCCCCTGGAGAGGTGGACCCCCATATGTTTTTGGGCTGGAGCCTCTATGAGATTTTTTCCCAGAGGTCGGCGGAATTCCATCTGGAGTGGATGGAAGAGGTGAAGGCCAAAGGAAAAAGCCCGAGCAAAAGACATCAGGTAACCATCGGCGACCAGGAATTCTGGTTTTCCACCAGCATTGTGGGCCTAAAAGACGAAACCGGCCAAATCTACGCCTATGAAGTCATCTCCCGGAATGTCACCGGCCGCAAAGCCATAGAGGACCGCCTCATCAGCATGGAAAAACTGGCCTCCCTGGGAACTCTGGCCGCGGGGGTGGCCCACGAAATCAACAATCCCATGACTGTGATCCTGGGGTTCACCGAACATCTCCTGGAGAAGACCGAGGACAATCCCGATATTCAGGAAACCCTGAAGATAATTGAGGAAGAAGGCCTCAAATGCAAAAAGATTGTGGAAAACCTTCTAACCTTTGCCCGCTCCCCGGAGCGCACGGAAAAATCCACGGACATCAACGCCCTTTTGGAAAAGATGGTGGCGGTGGTCAAAAATACGCTGCTAACCAAAAAGATTCGCCTGCACGTCAACCTGACTCCCGATCTTCCTCGGGTGAATGGCGACCCCACCGAGTTGCAGCAGGTGTTCATCAATCTGGTGAACAATGCCATGGATGCCATGCGGGGCGGGGGAGAGCTGAGCCTTATTACCCGGATGGCCAAGGACGGGAAGCGGGTGGCCATTGAGGTAAGCGACACGGGGAACGGTATTCCCCGGAACATTCAGACCAAGATTTTTGACCCCTTTTTCACCACCAAACAGCCCGGGGTGGGGACCGGGCTGGGACTGTCCATTGTTTATGGCATCGTGACCAAGTTCGGGGGCACCGTCAGCTTTTCCAGCTTTCCAGCCGAGGAATACCCCGAAAAACATGGAACCACTTTTACGGTTTACCTTCCGCTGGCTTCGGCCCAGGAGGCCGAGGCCTCTATGGAGGTCCCGGAACAGCTTGCCGCCATCGTCAATTAGTGAGGCGGAGTCCCAAGGGAGCAGAAAATGGCGGAAAGAATCCTGGTAGTGGACGATGAACCCAACATGCTGCGGCTCCTCAAAACCATTCTCACCGACAAGACGGGTTATCTGGTGGACACCACTAACAACCCCCTGGAAGTAAGTAAAATGCTTCAGGAGGCACCATACGACTTGGTAGTCACCGACCTTAAGATGCCCATTGTGGATGGCATGGACCTTATTGACATCATCAAAAAGATCGACCCCCACATCCCCATAATCATCATCACCGCTTACGGGACGCTTGAGACGGCGGAGGAGGCCATCCAGAAGGGGGCTTATGATTTCATCACCAAGCCTTTCCGCAAGGAAAGTATCTTGATCACCATTCGGCGGGCTTTGGAGTGGCGGCGGATGCAGGGGGAACTGGCCGCCCTGAAGGCCCCCGGTGGTTAAGTGGAGACCGTTAGGCCTGATTCTTTGGATCCGAGGGACACCGGCTTCACCCACCCGACATGTTCAAATTTCTCCGGCGTTTCCTGAAACCTGAAGAGGACGTCCAAGAGCGACTGGCCCGTAAGTTTGCCCATTTCCGCCAGATCTTGGAGAGCAACAACCAGGCCTTGGCCGTCATGGCTGACATGGAGGAAAAGGCGGGGGGGGAATTCCTTTTTGATACCGGCTATCTCCAGCAACAGGTGGGGCTTTTGGAAAAACACCTCACCACCATGGTAACGGAAATAAATGCCCTCACCGACCAGGCCTATCCGGAACTGGTACGGCGCCACCAGGAGATCATTCAGGCCATCAGGCGGGAGCTTAGTCCCACCTGGGAGATTCCTGACAGCCCCTTTGTTCTTCCACTGAAATCCCTCAACCGAGAGTCTGCTCCGGCGGTGGGAGGGAAAATGGCCAATCTGGGGGAGATTGCGGCCAAGCTGGGACTCGCGGTGCCCCCGGGATTTGCCATCAGCACCCGGGCCTATTTGCACTTTCTTTCTGCCAGCGGTCTGGCCGGCAAGCTTTCAGCCCTTTTGGCTCAGGCTTCCATCACCGACTTGGAGAGCCTTGAGGATATCAGCCGCCAGGCCCAGGACCTGGTACGCCAAACCCCTTTGCCTCCCGACCTTGAGGAGGCCTTGGGACAGGCCTCCCATTCGCTAGCCGCCCGACACCTGGCGGTGCGCTCCAGTGCCGTGGGAGAGGACGCCCGGTTTTCCTTTGCCGGTCAGTTTCTGACTCTTCTTAATGTGCCCAATACCCCGGAAAATCTGGTGAGGGCTTACAAGGAGATTGTGGCCAGCAAGTTTCGCCCCCGGGCCATTTTCTACTGGAAATACCGACAATTTGCTTTGGAAGAACTGCCCATGGCCGTGGGGGTGCTGGCCATGGTGGACGCCAGGGCCAGCGGCGTCATGTTTTCCCAAGACCCGCACCATCCTGAGGCAAACGCCGTTCTCATCACGGCAGTGTGGGGTCTGGGGAAATACGCCGTTGACGGCACCATCACTCCGGACCTTTACCGGGTGGCCCGGGATCGGGGACACCAAGTCCTGGAGGCCCGGGTGGCGGAAAAACCCGTGGCCTTGGTGAGCCGGGAAGATGAGGGTTGTGTCGAGGTGACTTTGCCCCAAGACCAGGCCCACAGACCCTGCCTTACGGCGGAATATCTGGGAGAATTGACCGAGGTGGCCCTCAAGCTGGAGAAACATTTTGGCGGTCCCCAGGACATTGAATGGGCCCTGGACTTCAATAACCGCCTGGTCATCCTGCAATCCCGGCCATTACAACTGGGGGCTCCGGCTTTTGGGGCCCAACCACGGGAAACCCTCTGGGAGCCGGCTCCACCCCTGTTGAATTTCGGCATCCGGGCTTCCGGTGGGGTAGCCGCGGGTCCCGTGTTTATCCTGCAAAGTGAACGGGAGGTGGGCCAGATTCCGCCGGGAGCGGTGGTGGTAGCCCGGCAGCCCTCAGCCCGCCTGGTATTGGCCATGGACCGGGTGGCCGCCATTATCACCGAAGTGGGCAACCCCACGGACCACATGTCCATCCTGGCCCGAGAGTTTAAAGTGCCGGCCCTGGTGGATGTGGGGGGCGCCACCCGGGTGCTCCGTCCCGGCCAGATGGTCACCGTGGACGCCGATGCCGCCCGAGTTTATCCGGGAGTGGTCCTGGAGCTGTTGGAACGCCGCACCGGAACCGAGCCCACCTGGAAGGACAACCCGGTCTACCACATGCTGGACGCCATTTTGAAAAAGACCGTCCCCCTTAACCTCTATGACCCGGAAAGTCCGGAGTTCCGGGCGGAGAACTGCCGGACCCTCCACGATCTCACCCGTTTCATCCATGAAAAGGCCATGGATGCCATGTTCTTCCTGGATGTGGAAGAGGCCGTGGAGGCCAGAGGGGTTTGTCGCTTGAAAACTGACCTTCCCCTGAATCTCTTTGTTCTGGACCTGGGAGGGGGCCTCAGGGTCAAAGGGCAAAGCATCATCACCGAAGAGGACATTGTCTCCCGGCCTTTTCGGGCACTGCTCCGGGGCTTTCACCATCCCCGGGTGCGCTGGGCCGGCAGCGTGGCCCCTGACCTGAAGGGCTTCATCTCCGTGTGGGCCAACACCATGTATGACATGGCCAAAGGCGAGCGTGGTCTGGGGGGCAAAAGCTTCGCCATCATCACCGACCGTTATCTTAACTTCAATTCCCGACTGGGCTATCACTTTGGTTTCTGCGATGCTTACCTCTCCGAGGAGCGCAACGACAACTACATCAGCTTTCAGTTCAAGGGGGGTGCCGCCTCCGTGGACCGTCGGGAGCGCCGGGCCCGGCTTTTGGGGCAGATTCTCGAGGGTCTCGGGTTCAAGGTCCAGATCAAGGGGGACCTGGTGCAGGGCCGCATGGCCAAATATTCCCTTTTGGAAACCGAAGAGACCTTGGAGATGACGGCGCTGCTTATGGCCTTCTGCCGGCAGCTGGACCTGGCCCTGACTTCCGACGCCATGCTAGACCGGGTGCTCCAGGCCTTCCGCCGGGAGGACTATGGTCTTGCCTGCCTGCGCCCAGAAGAGGCAGCTTCGTGAGAGAAAGGGTCAGGGGACCGGGGAGGAACCAGCCTCCCCCATCCCCTTCCCACAGATCCGTCCAAGTTTGAGGAATTCCTGCGATCGCCGCTTTAAAGGGTTGCCCCCCCCTTGGTTTCAGGTCCTGCAAACCCACCCGCCAAGCTGGCTCAAGCGTCCGGGGCTATACATGCTCCAGCCCTTCTTCCGCTGTTACCGGGGCCTTGGCCTTGGCCCGGATCATGGCGCCGATAATAATGATGGCTCCCACCGCCAGGGCCAGGCACATAAGAAGAAAGCTGGCCTTGCTAAAGTACCACGCCGTGTTGTCGCTCAGGGAGATCAGGCGAAGATCCCTAAGATATCCAGGAATGGCCAGCCCCCGGCTCACTGCCACGATGAGCATGATGATGCCCATAACGATTTTGATCATGTACTCTTTGACATAGGTGGTGCCAATGGCCCCCAACTGAACCCCCAAAAGCGAGCCCAGAAGGATTAGCAGGGTCAGGCGGATGTCCACCATGCCTATCCAAGCCCACTTCAAGCTGCCGAAAAAGCCCATGACAAAGGCGATGACCAGCTCGGTGGCCGAGGCCACGATGCTGGAGGCGCCGATAACATACATCATGCCCGGCACGCCGATGAAGCCCCCCACGGCGATGGTGGCGGCCAGCATTCCGGTCAAAAAACCGATGGGCAGGGTAAACCACAGGGAGATCCGGACCCCGGCGGTGTTGAAGGTAAGCATGGGCGGCAGGTGGATCTGCTGGAGGCGTTCGGCCAAAGTGGAACCGGTGACCTTGATGGTCCCCCGCATCATTTGCAGGGCATCCCGGAACACATAACCCCCCACGGTTACCAGGACCACCACAAAGGCCAAGCTGACATAGAGGTTGGAGCCCGCCTGGCCCCAACGGTGCAAGATCATTTCCTGAATTTTGATGCCCACCAGGACGCCCACGCCGGCGGAGGCGGCCATGACCAGACCCAGTTTCAGGTCCACCTGGCCGTACTTCCAGCGCTTGTAGGCTCCCACCATGGCCTTGGGAAACTTATGGCACATGTTGCTGGCCACGGCCACGGTGCCGGAAACTCCCAGGCTCATCATTCCGGGAGTGAGCACAAAAGCTCCGCCGGAGCCGATGAAGCCGCTTACCAGGCCGCCGATGAAGCCGACGATAAACAGAAACAAGACCACCGAGGCATTGAGATCGATGAACTGGACGGCTTGTTGGGCCACATCCTGCATGGTTTTCTCCTTTCTCTCAGCCAATAAGATAAAAGCCTTAAAGATTAAATCCGATTTTTCCCCAGGGTTTGGGCCCCCAGGGGACGAGGCCCCCTGGCGGCCCTCTCCCTTGGCCGGAAAATATCAAGCATTGAGCCTGAGGGTCGGACGAGGACGGCGACGGGGCCGCTTGGCCACAGCCGGCCGGGTGGTGACCACCTTCTTGGTGGCTTCAACGCCCAGGGCCTGCCAAAGGTAGTTGGCAAAGGCACCATGCACGAAAGAAAACATGAAGGCCGTGGCTATGGGCAGGGCCGCATACCACCCCCCCCTGGTGAATAATTGCATGACCAGGTCGCTTTGCCAGAATACCGCAGCGTACAAGGCGGCAGTAGCCAGCCCGAAGCCCAAGGTCTTTCCGATAGGTCTCATGCTAAGACTCCTTTCCCTGATTTTCTCCCCCTCAAAAATGGAGGTTGTCATAGAGGGGGTTAAGGTAAAACAAGGGAGATTTACCCGATCACAGACCTGATTGTCCTGGCTGTCCGAGGCGTCCAGGACAAATTCCACCCGCCGGATTTCCCGGGGCAGTCGCTCCACCACTTGGGCCAGGTCACCGAACTTGACCAGATGCCGGAAGTTCAAGCCTTTGGCCAGGGCCTTCTCCCGAAAGATGCTGGCGGCCAGAGAGGCCCTGCGGGTAAAATCGTCCTCCAGGTACTTGCGGTAGGGGGTGAGATAAGGCCCTACCTCATCCGGATCCGGACTGACGCTCACGGCCACCAGATCGAAACCGAGACGTTCGGCCACCTGGAGGGCGTAATCCATGGCTTCTTCCGGGAAATGGTTACCTCGCCCCACCACCAGGATTTTCCGGTTTTCTTGTGGCTCTTTGGGCTCTTTCACGGTTGGCCTCCTTGAAGGCCGGATGCTTATAGCACCCCGGAGTTTGACAATCACCTATTCAAGAATCGGGCCAATTTTGTCTCAGAAATAACTTATTGATATTAAACATAAAAATAAGTATCACCCTGGTTCACCTCGTCTTTGAGGGCAATTTGATATTGCATAATGTAACAAATTTGCTGACCCAACCTGATATCATAGTGATGTTAAGGACATACAATCTATTACACCACCATACCTCCTTTGTTGCAATATGCAATGTGAAAGTGAGAACAAGGGAAATTTACCAGATTCCCATGAATTATCCGGGTTTTTTGCCCCGGGCCTCATTGTTTCCCGGGGGTTTTTACACTATAATAAACCTGGTTTGACCCCCGGCCGGTTAAGGGCGGACCAGCCGGTTTCGGCCTTTGGGCGCCGGTTTTCCGGTCATCCCAAGGTCCCCCCGAGGGAGGTGCCCCACTATGTGGTTTCGAAGAACCGAAGAAGATCGCCCCAAACCCAGCCAGGAGCTTTTGGACCTCAAGGCCGCCATTGCCAAGGCCCAGCTCCCGGAGCACGTCTTGAGCGTGGTACAAAGGGAATATGAGCGCCTGGAGAAGACGGACCCCTCGGTGGCGGAATACACCATCGGCTTCAATTACCTGGAATATCTGATTTCCCTGCCCTGGAACCTCTATACCGAAGACAATCTGGACCTGAAGAGGGCAGAGCGCATCCTGGAGGCCAGTCACTACGGCTTGCGCCATGTCAAGGAGCGCATCCTGGATTATCTGGCGGTGCGAACCCTTTGCAGTCTGCAGGCCGCTCAGGTCCTAGTGGTGGACGATGAGGAGATCGCCCGTCAGAACCTGGAATACATTCTGCGCAAGGAAGGGCACCAGGTGGCCACCGCGGCCAACGGCCAGGAAGCCTTGGATCAGGTAAAGGGCCGGGAGTTCGATGTCATTATCACCGATCTCAAAATGGACCGGATGGACGGCATCCAGCTTTTGGAGTCCGTGAAGCAGATAGCCCCCCACACAGAGGTGGTCATGGTCACCGGCTATGCCACGGTGAGCACCGCGGTGGACGCCCTGCGCAAGGGCGCGGCCCATTACCTTTCCAAACCCATCAAGCTGGATGAGCTGCGCCAGACGGTGCGGGAAATTATTGAACGCAAGCGCCATATACAACGGCTGCGCTCCCCCATCCTTTGCTTCACCGGCCCCCCGGGTACCGGCAAAACCTCTATCGCCCAAGCCATTGCCGAGGCCCTGGAGCGCAGGTTTGTGCGACTCTCCTTGGCAGGGCTCCGGGATGAAGCCGAGCTTCGGGGACATCGGCGCACTTATGTGGGGGCCATGCCGGGACGCATCATCAACGAAATTCGCCGGGTGGGGCTGAGAAACCCGGTTTTCATGCTGGATGAGATCGACAAACTGGGTCAGGACTTTCGGGGGGATCCGGCCGCGGTTCTCCTGGAAATTTTGGACCCGGAGCAGAACCGCCATTTTGTGGACCACTATGTGGATGTGCCCTTCGACCTATCCCGGGTGATGTTCATTGCCACCGCCAATTATGTGGAAAACCTGCCGCCACCCCTGCTGGACCGTCTGGAGGTCATCCACTTCCCGGGATATACCGAAAGGGAGAAAAAGGAGATCGCCAAACGCTATCTCATACCCCAGCAGTTGCGGGAACACGGTCTCACCAATATCCGGGTTGACTTCCCGGACGAAAGTCTCACCAAAATCATCCAGGGATATACCCGGGAGGCGGGATTGCGCCAGCTGGACCGGGAGATCGCCACTATTTGCCGGAAGCTGGCCCGCTTGGCCTTGGCCGACCGCACTACCGCCCAAGTCACCGTGGACGAGGTTCTGGTGGAGCGCTTTCTGGGGCCCCGGAAATACTTTCATGAAGTGGCGGAGGCCACTGACCAGGTGGGGGTGGCCACCGGGCTGGTTTGGACTGAATTCGGGGGGGAGATTATCTTCATTGAGGCCACCCGTATGCGGGGCAGCCAGCAGTTGATTCTCACCGGATCTTTGGGGACTGTGCTCCAGGAGTCGGCTCAGACGGCCCTGAGCTACATCCGCAGCCGGGCTGAAGACTTCGGCTTGGACCCTGATTTTTTTGCCCACCACGACATTCACATCCACATCCCCCAGGGGGCAGTGCCTAAGGAAGGAGCTTCGGGGGGGGTGACCATCGCCCTGGCCCTTTTATCCCTGCTCACCGGGCGACCGGCTCGCCGGGTGGTGGCCACCACCGGAGAACTCACCTTAAGCGGCCGTCTGCTTCCGGTGAGTGGTATCAGGGACAAGGTCCTGGCGGCTCAGCGCTCTGGGGTGCAGATGGTGATTTTCCCCGCGGCCAACGCCGTGGATCTGGAGAATTTGGAGCCGGAGGCCAAGGAGGGTTTGGAAATTGTTCTGGCAGAGCGCCTGGAGGAGGTGGTGGACCGAGTGCTTTTGCCGCCCAGGGCGTAAGGGCCTGCCCACATCCGGGCCAAAGCTGGTTCAAAGGGGCCGATAGTGCTGAACTTCGGCCCCTTTTGACTTGCCCCCGGCCTCAGTCTTCTTTGGGCAGATGAATCAGGGCATGGAGGAACTGCGCAGACCAGTGGTAGATGTTGTGTTCCCGGACCCAGGCGCGCATGGCCGCCAGTCGGGCCGCCTTCTGCTCCGGTGGGTCTTCCAGGGCCTGGTAGATGGCGTCGGCGATTTCTTCAGGGTTGTAAGGGTTCACGGTGTACACCCCGGTCAACTCCCGGGAGGCACCGGTAAAAGGGCTCAAGAGCAAAGCACCGGCCCCGTCCACCCGGCTGGCCACGTACTCCTTGGCCACCAGATTCATCCCGTCATGCAGGGAATTTACCACCATAACATCGGCCAGCCGGTAAAAGGCCACCACCTCTTCCTGGGAGTAATGGCCCTTGAGGACAATAACCGGCTTCCAGCGTCCCTGGGCGTAGGTGGAATTGATCATTTCCTCCCAGTAGTCCACCTGGGTGTTGAGTTCTTTGTAACTGGGAATGTGCAGCCGGGATTGGGGGCCCAGCTGAATGAAGGTGAAGCGTTTCTGGTATTGGGGATATTTCCGGAAGAACAGGTCAATGGCCTCCAGACGTTCCGGGATGCCCTTGGTGTAATCCAGACGATCCACCCCTAAGCCCACCTTTACACCCCCAAGATTGAGGCGATGGCGCAATTCAAGGATCAAGGCCTCGGTAAAGGGGGATTTGGCCCAGGTTTCAAAACGGGTGAAATCAATGCTGATGGGGAAAGGTCGCACCCGGGTTTCATGCCCCCGGCGCCAAACGGAGAATTTCTCCCAATCCACCCGGGATTCCAAGGTGCGGTCCACGGTGTCAAAAAAATTGTTGCAATGATATTGCAAATGGAAGCCCAGAAGGTCATTGCCCAGAAGGCCGTCCAGGATGTCCGGGCCCCAGGGGCAGATGCGGAAGATCTCGTAATTGGGCCAAGGGATATGCCAGAATTGAGATACCACCAGTTCCGGACAGGCTTCCTTCAGTAGCCGGGGCAAAAGGGCGAAATGGTAGTCCTGGATAAAGACGATGGTGCGCCGGGGTTCGCCTACCTCGGAAAGGATGGCCTCGGCGAATTTGCGATTTACCGCTTTATAGGTTTCCCACTGTCCGGCATCGAAGCGGGGTCGGGTGTACACCACATGACACAGGGGCCACAGGGCGGAATTGGCAAAGCCATAATAATAGTCCCGCTCCTCCTGCTTGGTGAGCCATAAGCGGCGCAGTTTATACCGGGGGGCCTGAGGGGGTACCATGAGGGAGTCGCCGTTGTTCACCACTTCCCGGTCGGCTTCGCCGCTGCCCGCCGCCACCCAGGTACCCCCCAAGGTCTGCATCAGGGAGTCCAGGGCGATGGCCATGCCGCTGGCAGGCATAATGGTCTGCACCTCCCCTTCCCGGTACACGTGCATGTAAGGTTCCCGGTTGGACACCAGGATGAAACTGAAGCCCTGCAAGCGCTCCTCGATTAACTTCCTTAACTGTTCTTGGTCCCAGAACATGTTGACCTCCCATGTCCTCAAATCTGAGGAGCTCTCTCTTCCCAATCCGCGGGCTGGTTTGAATCAAAAGTGATTTGGTTATTAAGAAACCAGACTTCCATCCCTGGGTTGGTAAGAGAGCTTGGGGTATGGGCAGGGTATCTTTGCGCCCCGGCCCCCTCCCGCAAGACAGTTTTTAAAGTTCGATGAGCCGGCTACCGGGATTGTCCAAAAGGATCATGAGGGTAAGGTAATCCCGGATATGGCGGGTTATGAGAAAATGCGTCCGGACAAACTCCCGGGCGGTCTGGCCGAGGCGCCGGGCCATCTCGGGACGGTGCAGCAGATAGCGGATACGGAAGGCGCAACCCTCCGGGGAGTGCACCAGAAATCCGGTATGGTAGTCCCTAAGTTGGAGAACGATGCCCCCCACGGCCCCGCCGATGACCGGTTTGCCCTTCCACATGGCCTCGGTGACCGTGAGGCCGAAGCCCTCCCGGGTGGATTTCTGCACAATGATGTCCGCGGCCCGTTGCAGGGCGTTGACCTCATGATGGGCATCCGGCGGCAACAAAAACACCTGAATGTCCGGATCACCGTGAGCCGCCTCCTGCACCTGGGCCAGAATTTCCGGGCCTTCCGGGTCGTCGGTGGCCTCACCTCCAGCCAGCACCAGCTTGCAGGGGGTATGGCGCCGCACCAACTTGAAGGCCTGGATCACGCCCAGCGGATCCTTGAAGGAGTCGAACCGGGAGATCTGCAGGATGAGAGGTTTGTCCTTTTCGATTCCCAGACGCTGAAGCACCGCCCTGATTTCCTCCTCTGTCAGGTCCCGGTTCTTTTCCGACAAAGGGTCAATGGAGGGGCGGATGAGGTACTGGGGGTGCGGCAGGTTTTGGGCGAACTGGGACATGGAAAACACCGAGGCATCGTATTTTTTCACAATTTCCCTGAGGAAACGCCACACCGCCAGATTGGGCCGGGAGACGTCCACATGGCAGCGCCACACCCAACTGCGGGCCCGGGGACGGAGATCCTCAATGAGGTAGGCCGGCTGCGGATCATGGACAAACACCACATCCGCCTCCCAGGTGAAACGCCGGGCGTTCTCCCGGTTGACCTCCCGGTAATGCTCCAACATGGAGGGCGTAAGCTGGACCTTGAAACCCTGCAGGCCGTTATGAAAGGTTTTGGTGACCTCGAAAAAGGCGTGGTCTCCGGTAATCACCTCCCAGGTGGTCTCCAGCCCTAACTGGTTCAACAGAGGCACGGCCCGGGTGAGGATTTCCGCTACTCCGCCCCCCACTGCGGTGGAATTGATGTGGACAAATCGCCGGCCCTGGAGGTGTTCGGCCAGCCGATAGAGCTGGCCCACCACTTCCTCTCCGACAATCGGGGCGTAATCAGCCAGGGTGATCACAGAGTTCCCCCAAATACTGGTGAATCAAGCCCGTCAGGGTATCCCGCACTTCCTTCAGGCTGTAAAAGTACACATCGATTTCCCTTATGGCCCGGACGAGCTCCGGCAAGCCAAAGTTAGTTTCAATCCAGAAGGAAAAATCATCGGTTTTCAGTTCTCCCAGGCGCCAGCGGGCTTCAAAGAAGTGGTAGTAGATGGAATCCAGTCCCACCTGGGTAAGGGCCCCGCAGAATTCCTTCAAGGTACGGGCGGCGATCAGGGAATGCATCACCACCACTGAGGCCTCGCAGAAGTGGAACTCAAAACCGGGCCGGGCCCAGGGGACAAAGGGCAGGTCCCAGAGGTATTCCTCCAGAAGGTCCACCATGGCTTGCCGTACCTGCCCGAGGTTCTGGTATTCGAAGGGGTCAAAAGAGCTAAGTATTTCCGCCAGCTTGGTGTCCTGTAGGGCATGGGCGGCCCACAGGGCAAAGTCATTGGGGTATTCCACTGCAGGCTGGCCCAATAGGAGGCGGGACTGGATCAGGTGGTAGAAGAGCACGGACTCGTCCACTTCCCGCAGGCCTTCCAGTAATTCCCTCAGGTTAACCACCTTTTTACCGAGGGGCATGGACATGAGAAAGCATTCGTGGAACCAAAAGGGATTGGCGGCTGGCTGTTCCAAAATCTTGGCCATTTTCACTCCTTTGGCGGCGAAGCCAGATGCCGGAGGAAATCTTTCACCGCCCGGGGGGCAGGAAGAAAATGGCTGGCATGAGTGTGCTTGGAAAAACGGCCCACCCGGACAGCAAGGCCCTTTCGGCGCAAAAGCGCAAAGGCGCTTTCGTCGGTTTGGTCGTCACCTAAATATAATGCAAAAACCCCAATAAATCCAGGGGATGACAAAATATCCTTAAGGACTGCCCCCTTGCTTAACCCCAGAGGCAGAAGTTCCAGGACCATTTTCCCAGTCAGCACCTGGAAGCGCTGCTCTTTTTCCACCTCTCGCCGAAAGCGGCGGCAGACCGCCAGGAAGGGAGCCCGTTCAGACCGGGCCACTTGCCGGAAATGCAAGGCGAACCCCAGGGGTTTGTCCTCCAGCCACCAATGGTCGAAATCCCTAAGGTCCTTCTTGAGCTGCGTTTGCCAACGCCGGAGGGCTTCCCGGTCCGCCTCGGTCAAAGGCCAGCTATTACGGAGGCCGTCGAGCAAAACCTCGCCACCATGGGAGGCCACCAGATTTAATCCGGGCACTGGAAGGAGGTTCTGCAAGTCGTGTAAAGGTCGGCCGGAGACCACTGTAACCTTGATATCGGGCCTGACCGTAAGTTGCCCCAAAAGCTCCAGCATCTCCTGGTCGGGGAGAGCCTGCTCCGGTCGGGGGGCAATGTTCACCAGGGTGCCGTCGTAGTCCAGAAAGAGGGCCAGGGGCCGTCCCTGTCTAAGGTTGGATAAGACCTGGATAAGTCCGGCAACCGGGTCAGAGTCGGCTTTGATTGACATGAGATAAAGTTCCTTTGGTATCCGGGGCTTGAGACCTTGAGAAATCCCAAATTTAATATATAGTTTAAATCTATGTTTTGGGGGCCTAAAACTGAAGGAGCGGCAGCAGAACCGCCTGGTTCTGGGCCCAAAACCCGTTATCACCCTACTCCCAGGTCAATTTGGCGTAAATGAGCTTTTCTGCCGCTGAAGGGAAAGTGAAAACCTACAAACAGGCCCTCCGCCGGAATTTTGCTCGGCGGGGGGAGTCTTACGACTCCCATGCCACGGTGCAGCCCTGGATGGGGCAGGAACTTCTCCGGGACTGCCGCGAGGAAGTGCTCCGGGCCCGCCGCATTCTGGAAGTGGGCTGCGGCACCGGCTCCTTCACCGTTGCCCTCCGGAGACTGAACCCCCGGGCCACCCTGGTGGCGGTGGATCTGGACCCCGGACTTCTGCTCCGGGCCCGGGCCCGGATGGAAAACGACGCGCGCCTCTTCTGGGTGGCAGCCGACGGTGAGGCCTGGAGCGGAGGTCCATTTGACCTGATCATTTCCAACTCTGTATTCCAGTGGTTTTCCCGTCCGGAGAACACCTTGGTTACCTATTTTAACCTGCTCAGCTCTGGAGGGGTTCTGGCCTTTACCGCCTTGGGCCCCGCCACCTTCAGGGAACTGGCCACCGCCCTGAAAACTGCGTCCCAGGGCTTGGGCTACCCGGAGCCCTATGCCATTCCGGCCAGCAGTTTTACCCCGGCTGCAGGATGGGAAAGTTTCCTGAGAACAGCCGGTTTTGAGAAAATAAGGTTGCGGACCAGTCTTGAACAAATGACTTACCCTGGAGTCAGGGAGTTCTTGAGGGAACTCCAAGCCACAGGCGCCACCAACCCTGTGCCCCGGCCCCTCCCGCCCCGCTTATTCAAGGGCTTGCTTCTGGCCTACCGGGAAGCTTTCGGGATCAACGGCTACATTCCTGTGACCTATGAGGTCATCTGGGCTGTGGCCCGGAAAAGTCATAATTTATAAGGGGGGAAGACTTCTGCCCTTCCCATTCCGGGGATTTTGCCCCAGAAGAGGGCCCTGACCACTCCCACCGAATAGGGTACAGTTTTTTAGCCTCTCAGCCTGGATAAGGCTTGTCTTTGGATCAGGGTTTCCCGGATGCCAGGGGCCCTGGCCAAACAAGCCCAGGGTTACCGGAAGTTCCTTAATAGAGCCGAAATGCCTGATGAAATCCATCAGGGGTGTAGGAACGTGATCCCCAAAGGGGTTCATTAGCCTAGGGCTCAAGTAAAATTTTAATGTTACAAAAACCATTTATAAAATTTTAAACCAAGAACCAGAAGTATTAAAGTCTGGCTTAAGATAAGTCGATTAAATACCAGTCAGAGAACCACTGGCAAGAATTCCATTAGTTTGGTCTTTTGCCCGGGAACCTTTAGACTATGGTGGTTATCAAGGTCCTGAGGGACTTGGCCGGAGGAGGCCCTGAACCAAAAGAGGGTCAATGGTTCAGCCGAAGGGGGACATGGTTTTCCGGGCATTATGGCCCGCCTTCCAGGGTCCCAGCCAGGTTCTCGGATTTCCTGAGAACTTTGATCATAACCTGGTTGAAGTCTAGGGGTTAATATCATAAAATCCCCCGGAGGTTTGTACCATGTCCGGAATAAGCGGGTCCCAGGGCTCCCCTCTTTTGGTCACCGGCAGTGCCGGCTTCATCGGCTTTCATGTCTCCAGGCATCTTTTGTCCCAGGGACTTAAGGTCATCGGCTTGGACAATTTCAATGATTATTATTCTCCCCAGTTGAAACGGGATCGGGACCGGGAATTACGAAAAAACCCTGGGTTTGTCTCGGTGGAACTGGACTTAGCGGATTTTCCTGCCCTGGAGCGCCTGTTTGCCGCGCATCGCCCTAGAATCATCTGCCATTTGGCGGCCCAGGCCGGGGTGCGCTATTCCCTGGTGAACCCCTTTGCCTATCAGAAGGCCAATCTGGAAGGTTTCCTGAACCTCCTGGAACTGGCCCGACGCTATGAGGTGGAAAGGTTGGTGTACGCCTCCAGTTCCAGTGTTTACGGGGGACTTACCGAGTTGCCCTTTTCTGAGGACCAAAGGGTGGATACGCCCATCAGCCTCTACGCCGCCACCAAGCGGGCTGACGAACTCATGGCCCACGCCTACACCCACCTTTTCGGGCTGCCCACGGTGGGCCTGCGCCTGTTCACGGTCTATGGTCCCTGGGGGCGCCCGGACATGGCTATGTGGCTGTTCACTGAGGCCATGTTGGCCGGCCGACCCATAAAGGTGTTCAATTTCGGGAATATGGAACGGGATTTTACTTACATTGACGATGCCGTCCAAGGCATCGTGGCCGCCCTTACCGTCACGGGTCTGGATAACTACGAAATCTTCAACCTGGGCAATCACTGTCCGGAGCCCCTTACCCGGGTGATTTCCCTGTTGGAGCAGGAACTGGGAGTGACCGCCCAAAAGGAGCTTCTTCCCCTGCAGCCCGGTGATGTTCCGGTCACCTTTGCCGACATCCGCCGGGCCCAGACCAAGCTGGGGTTCTTTCCCCTAACCCCCATTGACGAGGGCATTCCCCGATTCGTCAAATGGTACAAGGAATACCACCGGTTAATGTAACTCCCTGAGTTACCTCAGATTTACCCATACAAGGACCATCCCCCTTTAAGGATTTTCTCCGGAAATTTCTTGACCCGGATCAAGAGAACCCCTGATGAAGGGGCTGCCTTTTTTTCCCAGGCAGGGGTTTGTGCCGCTATAATCATCAGGGGCTGCTGCTGGAAGCCGGGTAAAGGTCGCCGAACACCCGGACCACCAGTTTGGGGCGTCTCATGGCATTGGTGCTCAGCTCAATTTTCCCTTGATAGCGGCTGGCCTCCCGACTCTTGTTTTTCACTTCCAACACGTAAATCTTTCCAGGGACCTCTGGCGTCAGGGTGAATTCAATGAATTGGGGGATGTTGGTGGTGGCTCCGCTGATTTCCCAGGGGATGTTCAGGTGGGAGATGAACCGGATCCGGGCCCGATGGTCCCCTCCGGGGTCCCCTTGAAAGCGGATGATGTGGTGGGGCTGGATTTCAATGGTGGGCTTGCCCCAGCCCTTCATAGTGAGGGTGATTTTGGAGCGCTCCGGGTCATTGACCAACACCTCAGTATGTTTGGCAAACTGCTTCAGGACTGAGAAGGGCGCAATAGTCAGGATGATATTCCCCTGCCCTCCCGGGGGGATGCTCCGGTCGTAATCCGCCGCGGTACAGGCACAGTCAGGGTCTATGTCCTTGATGACCAGGGGCGCATCCCCGGTGTTGCGGATGATAAAGGTATGTCTCAGTTCCTGGTCCTCGAAAACCTCGCCGAAGTCATGGACGGCTTCCGGGACCTCCGCCCGGGGGCCAGCGAGAACCGGGGCAGAAACCGTGGTCAGGATAATCAGGGCAAGCAGAAAAAAGCCTAGTCTCCTTCCCCTCTGACAAGCGTTCAGGGTCATAAGTTGAAGTCCTTTCAGATTCAGGCGGCGTCCAGGGCGCGCCAGCCGTAGCTTTCCAGGTAGGCTTGCAGTTTCTCCCGTTTCTCCCGGTACTTTTCCTCCCAGAGAGGCGGACAGTCCTGAATGCTGGTCTCCCCTTCCCTTAAGGCCGCAGCGTAGGCCATGCAGGTGGCATAACCGCAGGCCTTGCAGTTGGTCATGGGCGTCAGTTTCAGGATCTCCATGACCTTGAGGCCCGCCTGGCTGGTGTAGCGGGGCACAATTTCCTCCCGGCGCTCATAAATCTCGTTGATCTGGCTCTGGATCCACTTCAGGAGGGCCTCGGATTCCTCTATGTCTCTGGCGCCCCGGATGGCAATCTCGTGGGCGTGCAGGGTGATCCACTTGCCGGCCGAGAGCTTGAGGAGCAGCACCTGGTTTTTCTGGTCATAGTCCCACCCCCCCAATTCGGCGTTCAGATAGGGGAACACAGGGGAGATGTCCGCCTCAAATCTGGCGATACTGTGCAGCACCTCCTTGGTGGAGTCGCATTTGGGGCGGAAAATTTCGTGGTGGTCAATCTTTTGCAATAACATAAAACCTCCCTTGGAAGTCTCAATAATCCTGAGGATGACCCCCCTTCCTTTTTTAATTATATCAAGCCCATACTGCCACAAGAATGCTAATGTGCCTCCTATGACCGCCGCACCCCCGGCGCCCACCGGACAGCCTGGGCTGCCGCAGAAGGGGCACACCGAGGAGGAGGCGTAAATGCCAAAAAACGCCAAAAACCGAAGCAACCAAGATTTGCTCGCCACCCAGAGCCCGCGCCCCGTCTTCCTTCGGGATCCCGAAGGCGCTGTCTCAGGATGGGGCGCCGCCTCACCTCCTTTCCCCCCTCCATGACTATGGCAGTCGGAGTGGGCCTCTAAGGGAGAAGTGCCAGAGGGGGTGAATATCTCCTCCATCACTCTTTCCCCTGGTGCTCCCGAAGCTTCTCCTTAAGAAGGGGGATGAGCCTCTCCCTCAGGGCGTCCCGCACCTGGCGGAAAATCTTGGCACTGCCGGACCCTTTGGCCGGGTCCGGGAAACCCACATGCAGGACCTCGGTATCCCCGGGGAAAAGCGGGCATTGTTCCGCGGCCTGATCGCACACGGTGATCACCAGGTCGAAATGTTCCCCCGCCAGCTCATCCACGGATTTGGAACGCTGACGGCTGATGTCAATGCCGATCTCGGCCATGACCTGGACGGCCCTGGGGTTCACCTGGGTGGGCCGCACTCCGGCGGAAAAGGCCTGGACCTGGCCGGCCAGATCATGGTTTACCAACCCTTCCGCCATCTGGCTGCGGCAGGCGTTTTCGGTGCACAGAAAAAGAACCTTATACATGGACGGGAACCTTTTCGGGTCACGGGCTCCGGCTCTTTAATGAAGCAATGGCTTAATCTCCTCCACGCTGGGCACCTTGCCCACCACTTTCACCTCCCCGTCCACCACCAAGGCCGGGGTCAGGAAGACTCCCATGGACATCATCTGGTTCAGGTCCTTGATCTTTTCCAATTCATAGTCCAGGCCCAGGGCCTTGGCCGCTTCCTCGGTATTTTTGGCCAATTGCTCACACTTGGGGCATCCCGGTCCCAGAATCTGGATTTTTTTCATATACTTCCTCCTAAAGATAGGTAATTCTCGGCCACACGCTCTTTTAATCTCAGCATCTTGCTTAAAGCCTCACCGCACCAGCCAGCCAAAGCCCAGGCCCACAAAGGTGGCGAGGATGACAACCAGGGAGACAAAGACGGTGGCCTTTTTCCACCCCATGACCCGACCGATGACGATCATGTTGGGCAAAGACAAAGCCGGGCCGGCCAGAAGCAAAGCCAATGCCGGGCCTTTAGCCATGCCCATTTTGATCAGGGCCTGGGTGATGGGCACTTCGGTCAGGGTGGCAAAATACCAGAACGCGCCGATAAGGGCGGCGGAGAAATTGGAAAAAAGACTGTTGTCTCCAACCAGGGAGGCCACATAATGCGGCGGAATGAGAGCGGAAACAAAACCCACCGCCAAAACACCGCCATACAGAAGCGGTGCCAAAAGTTTGGTGAACTCCCAGGTGTGCTGCAGCCATTCATGGATTTCCGGGACGGTGAACCAACGCCACAGCATCAGCAGGATCACCAGCAAAAAAGCCCCGGCCACATAGAAATGGACCTGGGCTATGGTCAACGCCAGGCTGGGCTGCCGCTCCAGACGGAGGATCCGCTCCTTGGTGACGATGAGCTGGTCGTCCTTCTTTTTGCCGTCAAAGTCCTGGGCCAGCTGGAAGATCATGTCATGGAAACGCTCCTCCAGGACCACGGCCTTCACCTGGCGGCCGTCGTTAAGATGGAGGGTGACATCCCGGGGGGTGACCCAGGCGGCAAAGATTAGAAAAAGCACCAGGCTGAAGAAAAAAACGGTGGTCTGCCAGAAGGGCCGCCGGGGGGCCTCGGGAGGGGGCAGGGCCATGGCTGCAGCCACCTTGGCCTTTTCCTCTTTGCGGAAGATAAAAGCCATGGCTATCCCCACCAGGAAGGCGAAGCCCACCGCGCCCACCACCCGGGCCAAGCCCAGCTCGAAGCCCAGAACCCGGGCCGTCAAAAAAATGGCCAGGATGTTGATAGCCGGGCCACTGTATAGGAAGGCCGAGGCCGGCCCCAGGCCGGCGCCCATTTTGTAGATGCCCGCAAACATAGGGAGCACCGAGCAGGAACACACCGCCAGGATGGTGCCGGACACCGAGGCTACGGAATAGGCCAGAAACTTGTTGGCCGTAGGACCCAGATAGCGCATCACCGAGGCCTGGGAGAGGAAAGTGATGATGGCCCCGGCAATGAATAAGGCCGGCACCACGCAGGTGAGAGTGTGGTTTCTGGCATAGGCCTGGAGCATGAGGAAGGCTTCCAGGATGGCTTCCTGCACCTTGGAGTTCCCAAAGGGGAGGTAATAGGCGAAAAGAAAAATACCCGCAAATAGCAGGAAGATTTTCCCTTCCCGCCCCACCAGCCAGCCTCTGCCGGTTTTCCAGGCGGTCAGCCAATAGGATTCTTTCACCACAGGGGTGGCAGTTATGACTTTGGGAGGGTTGTCTGACATCAGGGTTTTACTCCTTGCCCTGGCCTCTTGCGGCAAGCCGGGATAACACCCAGAAGATTCAGGGGTTAAGCTCAGAGAGCCACTCCTTCAGGGTCTCCCGGGACGGCACCTTGCCCAGGGCTTTCAACTGTTGATTGATGATGAGGGCCGGGGTGCCAAAGACACCATGGGCGGCAATGGCCTCCAGGTCTTTAACCAGCTCCACCTGGGCCGGGAGATTCAATTCCGTGAGGACCTCGTACACCAGTTGCTCCAGGCGGTGGCAGTTGGGACAACCGGGCCCAAGAATCTTGATGACTGTTCCTTGGGATTCCTCCGCCACCTTTTCCCCTCGGGCCTTTTTGAATTCCCGCACAAAGGCCTGTTTATAAGAGGCCACCGCGCTTGCGGGAATATAGTTCAGCGGCTGCAGACGCTCATACAAGGCTTGGGCGAGCTCCTCGTCGGAGAGGTCCCCTAGCCCCATGACCTCCTCGATGGCTGCCTTCAGGCCGGTGATCCCCACCTGGAATTTTCCCAGCCTAATCTGCGTGATGTCCTGTTCGGGCATGGTTATCTCCAGCAGAGACCGAGGAAAAAACATGAGCAATTGCCGGTCAGGCAAAGCTTCTCTCTTGTCCTGGTTCTTTTTTATTATTTATTCGCTTAATCGAATTCAAGCAAGAGAAAAAAATTTCCCCCTCATTTTTTCTTTAAGGCAAATACCAGGGTGCCTGAAGAAAGGGATATATCTAATGACAGAAAAGGTCCATAACGGACTTTTTGATTTTCAGAAAGCCCTCCAGATTATAGCTGTCCCGTTCCCAAAGAGGCCGATATACCTCTTTGAGCCGCTGGCTGTAAGTGTCGATTTTGGCTCTCACCGCCGGGTCTTCCAGGATGTCGGTAGCCCCCGGGTGGGTGGGGCAGAGATTCAGACCGGAGTAAAGCTCCCGGGAGACCTCAGGGTTGTCAATCCACATGCAGGGAAGATAGAGGTTGACATTAAAAGGCTGCCGGCGGCGGAGTTCCCGGAAAAACGGAGAATTCATGGCCTCCCTGAGGCTTTTTTCCTTGATGTTGTCCTGGGCGAAATGGGTGAAAATGCAGGGCTCCACATAACCTTTGGAGGTGATGTGGGCATAGTATTTACCGGCGATGCAGCCGCCCACATAGGGGGCGTCGTTCCAAAAATCGATCATGAAGATGGGGCGGGTATCCCGCACCCAGTTGACGAACTCCAGCATATGGGCCCGCTGTTCCGGGGTGGGGAGCAGGTCCGGGTCGGGGTTGCGCCCCACCGGCATACATAGAAACATCCAGCCCATTAGGGCCCCTTTGTGGATCATCAGGTCAATGAAGGACTGGCTGGCCACCACGGGTTCATTTTCCCGGGTGACGGTGACCGAGTAGCCGAAGGGCACTTTTTCCCGCCTCAGGAGGGACATGACTTCCATCACTTTGTCAAAGGTCCCTGGGCCCCGACGGCGGTCAGTCTGTTCCTTAAAGCCCTCCAGGCTGAGGATAAGCAACATGTTGGCCAGTTCCTTGAGTTTCCGGACAGCCGCCTCATCAATCAGGGTGCCGTTGGTGAAAATGAAGAAAAAGCTCTTGGGGTGATGGGCCAAAAGGTCATACAGGTGGGGATAGAGGAAAGGCTCCCCGCCCAAGATGGTCATCACCGCCACTCCCATATCCTCGGCTTCGGTGAGTACCCGGTCGAACAACTCAAAGGGCAGCTCATCCTTGATGGGGTAGTTGGCTGCAAAACAACCGCTGCACTTGAGGTTGCAACGGGCTGTGGGGGAAAGGAGCAAGGCGTAAGGCACTGCGCCGCCCCGCAATTCCTCCTGGATACGCTTTTGCTCCCGGACTATGAGGCCCTCCACCAAAAGGTTCAAGGCGATGGCCTGCAGGGCCTTGGGGTGGGCCAGGCGGGAAATCCGATGGGTGATTTCCCCGAAGTGGCTGTTTTGAAGATAATCCCGCAACTCTTCCAGGTAATCCGCGGAATTACCGCCAAACAGGCGGGCATAAAGCACAATCAGCCGGACCAGATCCTCCTTGGAGACATAGGGGAACAGTGACACCAGAATTTTCAGGGAGAAAAATTTGGCAATTTGTTTTAAGTGGGTGGCAAAAGTCTCTTTTTGGGGGACAACCTCTCCATACTCCTTGGAAATGGCTTCTCTCAGCAGATCTTCCTTCATGGGACCAGCCCTCCTTCTGGAAAATGACGATAGTGGCTGACGCCGGGGGCGAAAAAGGAAGCCTCCGACCCTCCGGTGTTATCGTCCCTCCGGATGGGGTCAAACCACCCGGCTACATGCCTCGGAATCCCTGAAAGAAGAAATAAGCTCCGGTGAAAAAGATAAGTATTCCTGCCACCTGTTGCAACGCGGTGCCGGCTTGGGCCCCGCGGGACTTGAGGTAGGCGTTGATCACTCCGGTGAAGGTCCCCGCCAAAAGGACGAGGGTCCCCTGACCCAAGGCATAGGTGAAAAGGAGGGTGGTGCCGTAAAGCACTTTGCCCTGAAAGGCCACCAAAGTGAGAATGACAGCCAGTACCGGGCTGGCGCAGGGCGACAGCACTAATCCAAAAAGCACCCCCAGGATCAGGGCTCCCAAAAGTCCAGTCTTTTTGGGGAGAAACTTCTCTCGGCCGGTTCCCAGTCTTAGCCGGATGACCCCGGTCAACTGGAGCCCCATGACCATAAGAATGATGCCCACCAGAAAATACCAATAGTTTCCCACATCCCCAAACAGGGTGCCCATGAGGGCGGCCGCAGCCCCTAAGGCCGACATCACCAGGGCCAGACCCACTACAAAGGTGAGCGAATAGAAAAAGGCCTGCTTGCGGCTTTCCCCCGCATACCCCCCCACAAAGCCGATCACCAGGGGAACGCTGGCCAAAATACACGGACTGGCGGTGGCAATGATCCCTCCCAGATAGGAAGCTCCATATGCCAAAACCGGACGGTTTTGCAGCACCTGTCCCAAAGTTTCACCCAAACCCATGAGCCCCCCTTTCTTAATCGATGAGCCTCAAGTCCTTCAGTTTGCGCAACAGTTCCTCTTTGGTAAGGGCGCCCACATGGCGGTCCACTTCCTCGCCTTGGGCGTTGAGAAAGACCTGGGTGGGGATGAGCATGATGCGATAGCGGAGAAACAGATCCCGGTTCTCATCCACATAAACCATGCGGAATTCCACCCGATCGCCATGGCTGGCCTTGAGCTCGGCCATCACCTGTTGCATCTGGATGCAGGGTACACAGGTTTTGGCCCCGAATTCATAGACCGCGGGTTTCCCTTTCAGGGGTGCGGCACTGTCAGCCAGAAGCGGTTGGATCCATCCGGTTGCCGACCAGTTGACTACCAGACATAGCACTATCAGTAATCGCCACACTGTCATATGACTCCTTGATTTGTGGGAGTAACCGCCGGAGGCCGAGACCTGTCCGGAAGAGTCCTCATACAAATAACCCGGGGAAACGCCGAACCGGCGGAGTATCCCAGGTTTTTTTCCTTAATTCAGACGAGTGCCGGTCAGCGCTTGGCCGGCGGCAAAAGCAGCACCGGACACGGGGCCAGCCGGGCGACATTGTGGGCCACGCTGCCCAGAAAGATTTCCCGGACAAAGCCTTTCCCCTGGGTGCCCATAACGATGAGTGAGATATCTTCCTTTTCCAGAAGCTTCAGAACGGCAGGCAGGGGACGCCCGGGATCAAAGACCGTATCCACTTGGGGGATCCCGGCTTGGCGCAGGCGCTCCTCCCAGGCAGCCAACTGGCTTTGCGCTTGGGCCACCGCCATTTCCTGGAACCCCGGCGGGTAGGCTTCCCCTCCCGGCACGTCCAGGGCATTTACTACAGTAACCCGGGCCAGACCCCGGGAGGCCAGGTGTTCCAGCACCATGGCGGCCCGGTCAGCAATGTCAGAAAAATCCGTGGGCAGGAGCACATGACGCAAAAGTTCCTTGGCTTTAAGGCGACAGGAGCCCTCCGGCTGGTCCTCCGTGATTCTGGCTTTAAGAAGTAACAGGGGGAACTGGGCATGGTGGAGCACGGCACTGGTCACCGAACCCAAGAGACGCTCCTGCCAGCGGGAAGTCTTTTGGGGCCCCACCACCAGCAGGTGGGCCTCATGACGCCGGGCCACCTCATTTAGGGCAAAGGCAGGCAACCCGCTGACCAATTCCACCTGCACCCGGAACCCCTGGGCCTCCAGTTGCTGCTTCTGGGCTGCCAGCTTTGGTTCAGCCTCGGCTTTGAGGGCGGCCTCCATCCCTCCCAGGAACTTCACGGTAATGACATGGGCGAGAATAAATTCCCGGGCTCCCAAGGTCTTGAACTCTGCGGCGCAGGCCACAATTTCCTCCCAGGCCGGGGTGAGGTCAGTAGCCAGTACGACTTTCTCAAACATAGCGGCTCCTCGGTGATGCGGCCCCCGAGATGAATTACTCCCGGGGGTTAGCGGCCCGGAGGGTAGCCTCCAGGCAGGAGGGACAGAGATAGGCCTCCCGACTGGCCTGGCGGAACCGGAAAAACATCTCCATGCCGGCCTCCCGGCCACAGGCGGCGCAGGTGAAATACTTCCGCTTGAAATTCAGGGCCACGTGCACCAAAGACAGCAGGATGGGCACCTCCAAGAGGGGGCCGATGACGGTGGCAAAGGCCATGCCGGAGTGAATGCCAAAGACCGCGATGGCCACCGCGATGGCCAGCTCAAAATCATTACTGGCCGCCGTAAAGGACATGGTGGTGGATATCGGATAGTCCGCACCCAGGCGCATGGACAGAAAAAAGGTGAGAAGGAACATGACCACAAAATAGATGGCCAAAGGAATGGCAATGCGCACCACATCCAGGGGCAGATTGACGATGTATTCCCCTTTGAGAGAGAACATCACCACAATGGTGAAAAGCAGGGCGATCAGGGTGATGGGGGCCACTTTGGGGATGAACCGGGTTTCATACCATTCCCGCCCTTTTATGCTCCCCAGAAAGAAATAACTCAAGAGGCCGGCAAAAAAGGGAATCCCCAAATAGATGAGCACAGTGACCACCACGTCCAGGATTTCCACCCGAACTTCCCGGGCGAAGGCCAGATGCAGCCATTGGGGGAAGACCGAGATGAACAGATAGGCATACACGGCGTACAGGGCCATCTGGAAGATGGCGTTAAAGGCCACCAGCCCGGCGCAGTATTCCCGGTGGCCCCCGGCCAGTTCATTCCAGACGATGACCATGGCGATACAGCGGGCCAGCCCCACCAGGATCAGGCCCACAGCATATTCCGGGTAGCCGGAAAGGAAAACAATGGCCAGGAGAAACATGAACACCGGACCCACAGCCCAGTTGAGGACCAAAGAGAAGGCCAGAATCTTTATCTGGGCGAAAACCCGGGGCAGTTCCCGGTAATTGACCCGGGCCAGGGGGGGATACATCATCAGGATCAGGCCCACTGCTATGGGCAAATTGGTGGTGCCCACCGTGAAGAAGTCAATGAAACGGGCCACCCCGGGAATGAAATATCCCAGGAGCACACCCAGGACCATGGCCAGAATGATCCACAGGGTAAGGAAGCGTTCCACAAACCCCAGACGCTTGGCAATGGTGGTCATGACTGCTCCTGTAACTCAATATTTGGATATCCGGTTTAGATCATATTTTAAACCAAAAAAACTCCCAGCCAAAAGATTTTTTCCCGGGTTTTGGGGAATGTCCACGCAGTGGGCCGATTTCTTAAAGGTTCAGAGGGGTCAGGAAAAGGCTGAGGGCCGCTGGGTCCCAAAATCCCCCGAGAAACGAGGGGCACCCGACTGGTTGTCCGTGTGCCATTTTCCCCCTTTAGAATGAAATGCCATCACGAGAACGGTCCCTTTTGAGATAAACCGTTCCCTGAAGAACTGCGTAAAAAAGTACCACCTGGGGATTTGAGCCAATTCAGAGAAAATCTTGACATTAAGTCCTCCTCCCGGAAAATTCTGATAATGGAAACCTGGGCCGCCTTCAGGTTGGGGTCCGGGAAAATAATTTTTCCTTTCCCTGTCTGCAGGCTGCACTTTGCAATAAAATGTTTATAATATAAAAAAGTGCCGCCGCGTCCCGGGGCCTGCTAAACAGCTGGCCCTTTGCTTTGCCTTGGACTTAACCCCAGTATGGGCCCTTCGGGGTCTCGGATGGGGAAATTGGCCCAAACCAGGAGGTTGTTTTGATGCCCATCTTCGAATATCTTTGTCCCACTTGCGGCAGGGAATTCGAAAAGTTGGTGTTGAAAAAGGAGGAGTCAGTGGCCTGTCCCGACTGTGGCCGAACTGATTTGCAGCCCCAGCTGAGCGTCTCGGCCTTCAAAACCGATTATCACGGGTTTATGTCCACCCCCTCCTCCGGCTACAAGAAGCGGGGTGTGGTTTATCCGCCTTTCCAACTTCCCGGCGGGGAGAAGGACAAGCCTCAGGAATAAGTCCCCGGGTTCGGCTATCTTTACCTTCATGGAAGGGGAAGGAGTAAGAAATGCCTATTTTTGAATATCTTTGTCAGAATTGTGGGAAGGAATTTGAGCGCCTGGTGTTCCGGAGCGACGAGGTGGTGGAATGCCCGGCCTGCGGTCACCAGAGTGTCAACAAACTGATGAGCGCCTGTGCTGCCAAGGTGGGTTATAAATTTACCGCGGCCAGTTCCTCCAAGAGTTCCTGCAGTGGCTGTTCCGCCACTTCCTGCAGCACCTGCAGTTGAAGGTGAGCTTTGGCCGTACCCCTTCGCCTTGGCACCCGGGGGAGCCCCCTGGCCCTGGCCCAGACCCGCTGGGTGGAAAGTCAGCTTAAGGCCCGATACCCGGAGTTGACCACCGAGCTGGTTATTATCAAAACCACCGGGGACAAGCTCAAGGAGGTGCCCCTGGCCCAGGTGGGCGGTAAGGGGCTGTTCATCAAGGAGATTGAAGAGGCCTTGTTGGGCGGGGCTGTGGATTTGGCGGTCCACAGCTTAAAAGACATGCCTGCGGAAATACCCCCCGGCTGTGTCCTGGCCGCAGTCCCCCCCCGGGAGGATCCCAGGGATGCCTTCGTCTCCGAGCGTTATGCCTCCCTGGGGGAAATTCCCTCCGGAGGTCGGGTGGGGACCGGCAGCCTCAGACGGAAGGTGCAGATACTTAACCGGCGGCCCGACCTGGAGGTGGTGCACTTAAGAGGCAACGTGGACACCCGCCTGAAAAAGCTTAAAAGGGAAGGTCTGGATGCCATTATCTTGGCCGCTGCAGGTCTAAACCGTCTCGGTCTGGGGCAGATCCCCCGAACCTACTTGTCGGAGACGGAGATGCTCCCCGCTATCGGCCAGGGGGCCCTGGGATTGGAGGTTAGGGCCGACGACTTTAAGTTGCAGGAGCAATTGGCCTTCCTCAATCATTATCCCACCCAGGTGGCGGTAGCCGCGGAGCGGGCCTTTCTGGCGCGCCTCGAAGGGGGTTGTCTGGTGCCGGTGGCTGCCTTCGGGCGGCTGGAGGATGGGCTTCTTACCCTGGAGGGTCTCATCAGTGACCTGGAGGGGAGGCAACTGATTCGGGAACATCTTGCCGGCCGGCCGGAAGAAGCCACCGATTTGGGACGCCGTCTGGCAGAGATCCTTCTGGCCCAAGGGGGGCGGGACATCCTGGCCGCCATTTATGGCCGGAGCCTGTAGGGGAAAGTTTCCCTTGACTTTTCCTGGCGCAGGGCTATATTAAAATTACTGAACTTCAGGGGGGGGTAATCGTGCTGGGTCGCAGGGGGATGACCTGGCTGGTGGTGGCCACCGGCGTTGTGTTAATAACGCTGGGGGTGAAAACCACCTTGGCGCAGTCTTTCGGTATTGCCGGTTTTCCTTCAGGATACCCGCCGTTGGCTTTGCTGGCCGTTTCTGGCCAGACCTCCATGGAAGCCCAGATGACGGGGGAGCGGCCTTTGACTTCCACGGCCCCCCAGTCTGCCAAAATACTTCCGGAATTGGCTCCCCTTCTGGAAAAGGACCGGGAAGGCCTAACCTTGCGGTTACCCCAGAACTTTCGCATCTCCTTCCGTTACAGCCACGAACGTTCTGCGGGAATGGCGGAGCATCTCTTTCAGCCGCCACTGTTATTCAAATATTCCATGGAGTACCGGTTGCTGCCCAATCTCCAGGTGGGCATGAGCGGCTTTCTCTATCAACCTCCCCAGGACCATCTCACCTATTTGCAGCAGCGACGGACGGTGCTGGGTTGGGGTCCCAAGCTCAGCTATGATTTGGGCCGCTGGACTTTTGCCTTCCAGACCCAGATGGAGCGGGGTCTGAATGATGGCACCCCCGGTCTGCAGAACTGGCTGAGGATCTGGTACGCCTTCTGAACCAAGCCTTTACTTCCAGTCCTTCGGTGGAATTTCCCCTGCCTTTGATCAGCGGTCGTTTTCTGCGCCGGGAGAAACGCTTTCTAGCGGAGGTGGAGCTGACCGACCAAGGCCGGATCTGGGCTCACGTACCCAACACCGGGGCCTTGACCGGCTGTCTCATGCCCGGGCAGGAGGTGCTTTTGACCCGGGAATCCCGTCCGGGCCGGAAGACGGCCCACACCTGGCGTTTTGTGAGACAAAGGGATTATTGGATATGTGTGGACACCCTAGTTCCCAATCGCCTGGTGGCCGTGGCCCTGGCCAGCGGCGGGTTGCCCGGAAACCCGCCGGTCTTGAGCTTTCGCCAGGAGGTAACCTTGTCCCAGGGCGGGCGTCTGGATTTTGTGGGGGACTTGGGGGACCGCCTCCTCTTTGTGGAGGTGAAGAGTGTCACCTGGGTGGAAGACGGGGTGGCGTGGTTCCCGGATGGGGTGACCTCCCGGGGGCGGCGCCATCTTTTGACCCTGACGGAGCTTGCCGCCCAAGGGCATGAGGCCTGGCAGGTTTTCGTGGTCCAGCGGGAGGACGCCCGGCTTTTTCGCCCCGCCGCCCAGGTGGACCCGGCCTATGCCCGGGAACTGGCCCGGGCCGCGGCTGCCGGGGTCAGAATTCTGGTGTTTCAGGAAAAAGTGAGACCGCCTACAATTACCCTTGCTGAACCCCTGCCCTTTGATTTATCATAATCACCCGGTAACTCCCTGCTCATGAAAATCTAACCGGTCTCGAAGGAAATTCCCTCTGATGCTGAACAACGATTTGCGGATTTTTACCGGCAACGCCAACCCGGATCTGGCCCAGAAAATCTGCGAGCACCTGGAGGTGCCCCTGGGTCAGGCCTTGGTCACCACCTTCAGCGACGGCGAGATTCGGGTGGAGATCGGCGAGAATGTGCGGGGTCGGGATGTGTTCCTCATCCAGTCCACCTGTCCTCCGGCCAACCACAACCTTATGGAACTGCTGATCATGATTGACGCGGTGAAGCGGGCCAGTGCCCGACGCATCACCGCGGTCATCCCCTATTTCGGCTATGCCCGACAGGACCGTAAGGTGGCTCCCCGGGTGCCCATCACCGCCAAGCTGGTGGCGGACCTTCTCACCACGGCCGGGGCCCACCGCATCCTTACCATGGACCTCCATGTGGGGCAGATCCAGGGTTTTTTTGACATCCCGGTGGACAACCTCTACGCCTCCCCGGTGATGATTCCCTACATTTCCAAGAATTTTGCCAATGATCTGGCCATTGTCTCCCCGGACGCCGGGGGGGTGGCCCGGGCCCGGGCTTATGCCAAACGTCTGGGGGCCTCGTTGGGCCTCATTGACAAACGCCGGGATGCGCCTGGAAAGGCCCAGGCCATGCACCTGATCGGCGAGGTGCTTGGCAAGGAAGTGGTCATCATGGACGACATCGTGGACACCGCCGGCACCCTAACCGAGGCGGCCGCGGTCATCACCCAACACGGGGCCCTAAACGTCAATGCCTGCTGCACCCATGCGGTGTTGTCCGGCCCGGCGGTAAGCCGCATCATGAGCTCCAACCTACGCCAACTGGTGGTCACCGACACCATTCCCTTGAGTGAAGAGGCGCGAAAATGCGGGAAAATCGTGCAGCTGAGCGTGTCCCACCTGCTGGCCCGGGCCATTCTCAACATCCATCGGGAAGACTCCATCAGCTCCTTGTTTGAAATTCATTTTTAGTGTATTCAGCTTAAACTCCGCCAAATCTATATTCAGCCATCCCCAAAGGAAAGGGGACAGGGGGGCATTCCCTGTCCCCTAAAATCGGTCCGGGACGGAAACTTAAGTGGATCCCAGATGGGGGCCCAAAGTAGTCAGGGGCAGCAAGGCCAGGTAAGGTCAGTTTCTCCTGACGGAGGCCTCAATATACCTGGCAATGTCGCTGGTATCGGTGCCAGGGGTAAAGATCTCGGCAATGCCGGCGGCCTTGAGAGCCGGGATGTCCTCTTCCGGAATGATGCCCCCCCCCAGGACGAGGATATCGCTTATGCCTTTTTCCCGGAGGAGCTCCATCACCCGGGGGAAGAGATAGTTGTGAGCCCCGGACAGACAGCTAAGGGCGATGACGTCCACATCTTCCTGAATTGCCGCGTTGACAATCTGCTCCGGAGTCTGGCGCAGGCCGGTATAAATCACCTCCATCCCGGCATCCCTGAGGGCGGCGCATATGACCTTGATGCCCCGGTCGTGGCCATCCAGCCCCGGTTTGGCAGCCAACACCCGAATTTTCCTTGCATCCGGCATAAAACCTTCTCCCTATTCCTGGTGTAAACCCTTTTCCGTGATTGCTGGGCTCAATAAAAGAGTCGAACTGACTGGCAACCCGGGGGAAGGATTCCCCCAGGTAGTCTGGGGCCCGTGCCGAGCCCGGGCCCCAAGGCCGTTGGTCCCGGGGGACCTAGGCCGGGCCTGACGAAAAACCCTTTAAAAAGCAGGCATTTCATATTCCCCCCACACGGCCCGCAGGGTGTCGCAGATCTCCCCTAAAGTGGCCAAGGACTTCACCGCCTTCAGGATGGGGGGCATAAGGTTGGCGGTGCCTAAAGCGGCGGCCCGCACTTCAGCCAGGGCCTCCTTGACCGCGGCCGTATCCCTGGTGCGTTTGAGTTCTTTCAGACGGGCGATCTGTTTGTCGGCCACCGCGGGGTCCACCTTCAGCAGGTCTTTGGGTTTCTCCTCCTCCTTGACCTGGAATTTGTTCAAACCCACAACGATGCGCTCGCCCCTCTCGATCTCCCGTTGGTAGCGGTAGGCACTGTCCTGGATCTCCTTCTGGATGAAGCCCTTCTCGATAGCGGCCACCGCTCCGCCCATCCGGTCAATCTGCTCGATGTAGTCCTGGGCCCGCCTTTCGATTTCATCGGTGAGATATTCCACGTAGTAGGAACCGGCCAAGGGGTCCACGGTGTCGCCCACCCCGGTCTCATAAGCGATGATCTGCTGGGTGCGCAAGGCCACCTGCACTGCCAGTTCCGAGGGCAAGGCCAAGGCTTCGTCAAAGGAGTTGGTGTGCAAGGACTGGGTTCCCCCCAGCACTGCGGCCAAGGCTTCAAAGGCGGTGCGCATGATGTTGTTCAGGGGCTGTTGGGCTGTAAGGGAACACCCTGCGGTCTGGGTGTGGAACCGCAGCATCTGGGAGCGAGGGTCCTGGGCCCCGAAGCGCTCCTTCATGATTTTGGCCCAAAGACGCCGGGCTGCCCGAAACTTGGCGATTTCCTCAAAGAAATCCAGGTGGGAATTGAAAAAGAAGGACAGGCGGGGGCCGAATTCATCCACCTTCAGGCCCGCCTCGATGGCCGCCTGAACATAGGCAATACCGTTGGCCAGGGTGAAGGCCACCTCCTGCACGGCGGTGGCTCCGGCCTCCCGGATATGGTAGCCACTGATGCTGATGGTGTTCCACTGGGGTACGTGCTCGGTACAATAGGCAAAGATGTCGGTGATTAGACGCATGGACTTCCGGGGTCCGAAAATATAAGTGCCCCGGGCGGGGTATTCTTTCAGGATGTCGTTTTGCACGGTGCCCCGGAGTTTGTCAAAGGGCACTCCCTGCTTTTCGGCCACCGCCAGATACATGGCCAATATGATGGCGCAGGGGGCGTTGATGGTCATGGAGGTGGACACCTGGTCCAGGGGGATACCCTGAAAGAGGCGCTCCATGTCCCAGAGGGAGTCGATGGCCACCCCCACCTTGCCCACCTCCCCCCGGGCCAGCTCGTGGTCGGAGTCATAGCCGATCTGGGTGGGCAGGTCGAAGGCCACTGACAACCCGGTCTGGCCGGACTTGAGGAGAAAATGGTAGCGTTCGTTGGTCTCCTCGGCGGTGCCGAAACCGGCGTACTGACGCATGGTCCAGAAGCGGCCCCGGTAGGCGGTGGGTTGCACCGCCCGGGTGAAGGGATACTGGCCCGGCATCCCCAACTGCTTCAGGTAATCGAAGTCTGTGAGATCCAAAGGGGTGTAAACCCGGGCGATGGGAATGCCGGAGGTGTTGACGAACTGGGGCTTGCGCTCCGGCATCTTTTTAAGCACCTTGTCCACCTGAGCCTCATATTTCTCTTTGGCTTCCTTCAGTTTGCTTAAATCGTCCATGTGTCCACCTCACGTGTTCCTTGGCAGGACCGCCCGTCTGTCGGCCCGGTTAAATTTCTCCGTCCTGCTCCATCTTGGCGATGGCCTCAAAGCGGATGTCCAGTCCCAGGATCCCCTGGATTTCCTCGGCTTCATCCCGGATGGGCACGCTCACCGTGATACACAAGGCTCCGGTGAACCGGGAGGTATAGAAATCGGAAACGAACACCTTGCCGCTTTTCATGGGCTCGATGAACCAGTTACGGTTGGACAGATCCTCGTCCATGCCCATGGTTTCATACTTGGCCCGGTCCACAATGTGGGTGATATTGCGGGTGATTTTCCGGCCCTGCAGGTTAACCACGTACATGAACTGGATGAATGGATGTTTTTCCAGGGTGCGCTGCAGGAGCGGCTCCTGGAGCTCAGGCTTCATGGAGCGGATATCCGGGTGTTCCGCCAGGTCCTGGGCCAGGTGGGCGGCCAGTTCGTGCACCTTCTGCTTGAGGCGGTCGAACTCCGAGACAAACAGCTCGGGCAGGTATTTGCGGCAGAGGCTTTCCATTTCATCGTTGGAGATGGAGGTGACCCGGCCTTCCTCGTACATCTCCAGGATGCGCTTGTGAATCTTGGCCACCCCGGGGTGCAGCTTGTCCACCTGGGCTTCCGGGGGTAGTTCCAGACGGGTGTTGATCCAGTGAACGATGCCGGCCTTGCCGGACTTATCGGTGATGGTGATCACCGGGGGCCGCTTCAGAATCCGGGTAGTGTCAAAGGGGTTGTAAATCTCCTCGTTCTTCAGGATGCCGTCGGCGTGGATACCGGCGCTGGTGGCGTTGAAGCTTTCCCCCACAAAGGGATAGTTGGTGGGGATGCGGTAGTGCAGCTCCCGTTCGAAGTAGCGGGCGATGTCGGTGATCACCGTGGTGTCAATGCCGTCGGTCGTCCCCCGGAGGCTGATGTACTCAATAATCAGGCCTTCGATGGGGGTGTTGCCGGTGCGTTCGCCAAAGCCCAAAAGGGTGCCATTTACCGCGCCGCAGCCATAAAGCCAGGCGGTGACCCCGTTCACGAAGCCCTTATGGAAATCGTTGTGGCCGTGCCATTCCAGGAGGTGTCCGGGGACGCCGGCGTCCTCAATCATGGCCCGGACCAGCCGGGGGACGCTTCGGGGCAGGGCCGCCCCGGGATAGGGCACGCCATAACCCATGGTGTCACACAGGCGCACCTTGATATCGATACCGCTTTCCTCCCTGAGTTTCATGAGTTCGATGGCAAAGGGCACACAGAAGCCGTAGATGTCGGCCCGGGTGATGTCCTCAAAATGACAGCGGGGCACAATGCCCAGCTCCAGGGCCGCCTTGACGATGCCCAGGTAATCCTCCAGGGCCTTACGACGGTTCCAGCGCAATTTCAAAAAGATGTGGTAGTCGGACACGGAAGTGAGGATTCCGGTTTCACCCAGGCCCATGTCCTTCACCAGCCTGAGGTCCTGGGGGTTGGCCCGGATCCAGCCGGTGATTTCCGGGTAAAGATAGCCCCGCTCCCGGCAGCGCTCCACCGCCTCCTTGTCCTTGGAGCTGTAAAGGAAAAATTCGCTTTGGCGGATGATGCCTTTGGGACCGGAGAGCTTGTGGAGCATATCAAAGATCTCCACAATCTGCCGCACTGTATAGGGAGGGCGGGCCTGCTGCCCGTCCCGAAAGGTGGTATCGGTGATGAGCATTTCCGCCGCTGGCTGGGGCATGACAAATTTATAGTCAAAGTCAATGCGGGCGATTTCCGTATAGGGGAAGATGTCCCGCATTAAATTGGGCTCCTCTACGTCCATGAGCCGATATCGCCAGAAACGGGAATGCTCATGGTCCAACAGCCGCCGTTCCGGATTCCACCGTGCCATAACTTACCATCCGTTTTTTAAAATAAATTTTAATGCCGCAAAATTTAAGCTTTAGTCCATAAGCCTTAAGCTATTTTTCCAACCTTAAACCGAGCTCCAAAAGCTGCTCCGGCTCCACCCGGGTGGGGGCCTGGGTCAGGGGGCAGGCGGCCTTCTGGGTTTTAGGGAAGGCGATGACTTCCCGGATGGATTTGGCCCCGCAGAGAATGGCCACCAGCCGGTCAAAGCCGAAGGCCACGCCGCCGTGGGGTGGGGCTCCGTACTCCAGGGCCTCCAGGAGGAAGCCGAACTTCTCCTGGGCTTCCCTTGGGGAGAAGCCCAGCACTTTAAAGACCCTTTCTTGGAGGTCACGCCGGTAGTTGCGCATGCTGCCGCCGCCGATCTCCTGGCCGTTCATCACCAGGTCATAGGCCCGGGCGCGCACCTTTTCCGGGTAAGTGTCCAAAAGGGGGAGGTCCTCCTCTCGGGGCGCGGTGAAGGGGTGGTGCATGGCCACATACCGCCTTTCCTCAGGGTCGAATTCCAAAAGGGGGAAGTCGGTGACCCAAACCAGATGAAAGGTGTTTTCCGGAATCAACCCCTCACGCTGAGCCAAATGGAGGCGGAGCTGTCCCAGGGCGGTGTTGGCCACCTCCGGGGTGTCGGCCACGAAAAAGAAGATGTCCCCCTCTTTGGCTCCCAGGTGGTTGGTCAGGGCTGCCTTGACCCCCTCGGGGAAATATTTGGCCAGAGGGGACTGCCAGCCGTTCCCGGTGAGTTTCACCCAGGCCAGGCCTTTGGCCCCGTAGATGCCGGCAAAATCCGTGAGTTCGTCCAGCTCCTTCCGGGTGAGACGGCTCAGACCGGGGGCGCACAGGGCCTTGACTATTCCCCCCTGGTCCACCACCTCCCTGAAGGTCACAAACTCGCTTTCCCGGACGAGGTCAGTGACCTCCCTGAGCTCCAGGCCGAAGCGCATATCCGGTCGGTCCAGGCCGAAGCGGCTCAGACTCTCGGCGTAGGTCAGGCGAGGGAAAGGACGCTCCACCTTGACCCCCAGGGTATCGTCCAGCAGGGTGGCAATGAGGCCCTCCACCACCTGGAAAATGTCCTCCTCCGTGACAAAGGCCATCTCCAGGTCGATTTGGGTGAACTCCGGCTGGCGGTCGGCCCTAAGGTCCTCGTCCCTGAAGCAGCGGCAGAGCTGGTAGTAACGATCCAGCCCCGCCATCATGAGGAGCTGCTTGAAAAGCTGGGGGGACTGGGGCAGGGCATAAAAATGCCCCGGTTGCAAGCGGCTGGGAACCAGGTAATCTCGGGCCCCCTCCGGAGTGCTCTTGGTGAGAATGGGGGTCTCCACCTCGATAAAGCCCTGCTCGTTGAGATAGCGCCGCACCACCTGGGCGGCCCGGTGCCGGAAGAGAAGGGGCCGCATGATGCTGGGGCGTCTCAGGTCCAGATAGCGATAGCGCAGTCTGAGAGCCTCGGAGATGTCCACCCGAAAGTCCTCCAGCTCAAAGGGGGGTGTCCGGGAGGCATTGAGAATGCGCAGCTCCTGAGCCATGACCTCGATTTCCCCGGTGAGCAGGGCAGGATTCACCATATCAGGCGGCCTTAAAGCCACCGCCCCCCGCACCGCCAGGACGTATTCATCCCGGAGCAGCCTTGCCTTGTGATGGGCTTCCGGGCTGATTTCCGGGTTGAACACCACCTGGGTGAGGCCCTCCCGGTCCCTTAAGTCCACAAATATGAGGCCGCCGTGGTCCCGCCGCCTTTGAACCCAGCCCATGAGCACCACTTCCCGCCCTTCGTCCCGGGCCCTCAAGACCCCGCAGGAGTGAGTGCGCTTCAACCCTGCAAGCGAGTCAAACACGTCAGTTCCCTTCCCTTTTCCCGACCTTGGCCGCCAAGAAGGCCACCAGGTGCTTCAGGTCCGCCATTTGTTGCTCGCCGGTGGCCATGCGGCGCACCGGGACTTGTCCGGAGGCGAGTTCCTGGTCTCCCAGAATCACCACCTGGGCCGCCCCCAAGCGGTCGGCCAGGGACATCTGGGCCTTCAGGGACCGCTCCCCGAAATCCATAACCGCAGGCAAACCCCGGGAGCGAAGATCCCTGAGCAGCAGGAAGGCTCGTTCCCGGGCGGCCTCCCCCAAGGCCGCGAGAAAGATTTCCGGAGCCTCCCGCCTTTCCATTTCCGCCGGCAGGACCTCCAGAAGGCGCTCGGTGCCGATGGCAAAGCCGAGACCGGGCAAATCAGGCCCTCCCAGTTCTTTGGCCAGACCGTTGTAACGGCCTCCCCCCGCCACCGCGTCCTGGGCCCCCAGACCCGGGGCGGTGACCTCAAACGCGGTACGGGTGTAATAATCCAGGCCCCGCACCAGCCGGGGCTGCTTTTCATAAGCCACGCCGGCCAGCGCCAGCAGGTTCAGGACCCGGCGGTAATGGGCGGCGCAGGTCTGGCACAGGCTGTTCTCCAGGACCGGGGCTTCGGCGAGGAGAGCCTTACAGTGCTGGGATTTGCAGTCCAAAACCCGAAGGGGGTTGGTCTCCCGGCGCCTGAGACAGTCCGGACACCAGCCTTCCCGGGAGGCCAGGAACAGGCGGAGACTGGCCTTAAAGTCCCTGGTGCACTCCGGGCAGCCCAGGGAGTTGATGAACAGGCGCAAATCCTTCAACCCCAGGCGTTGCAGCAGATCCAGGAGCAAAAGGATGACCTCGGCGTCCAGTTCCGGGGCGTCGCTTCCCAGGGCCTCGCAGTTTATCTGGTGGAACTGGCGGTAGCGCCCCTTCTGGGGCCGCTCGTAGCGGAACATGGGGCCGATGAGGTAAAACTTCTTCACCTCCGCCCCCCTGAGCAAACCGTTTTCCAGGCAGGCCCGCACCACCTGGGCGGTGGCTTCCGGCCTCAGGGTGAGGGAGTCTCCGTGGCGGTCCGTGAAGGTATACATCTCTTTGGCCACAATATCGGTGTCGGCCCCGATGCTGCGGGCGAAGAGTTCGGTTCGTTCCAGGAGGGGAAGACGTATCTCCTGGTAGCCGTAGAGCTCAAAGACCTCCCGGGCCACCTGTTCCACCCGCTGCCACCGGCGGGTCTCCGGTGGCAGGATGTCCTTCATGCCTCTGACCGCACGTATCATGTTACCTGGGAAATAGTTAAATTTGCCCCGCCTTTGAAAATTAAGCCTGCCAGGCGCTGGCGGCCACCCGGGCGGTGGTTGGCCTGAGGCGGCAAATCAAAAGGCATTCCCTAATCCATTTCCCCTTAGGCAGGGGAAAAATCCCGGACAGAGATGAATGCCGGGCTTATGAGCCCTCAGGTCAGAAATCACCTGACCCTGAAAACCCCAAGGCCTTTGGCCGGCTTACCCTCCAGGTCCTCATGAAAATTTTAATATATCTGTGAATTTTCCGCATTGTCAATGGAATTCCCGGAAAACCGCATGGGAGGGAAGGGGAAGGCCGGGGACTTGGGGCCAGAACACTTATCCCGGAGGTTGTCTTATGGGAGGGGGCAGGGGGCGGTGGCCCCCAAGCATGAGCCCAGGAGGCCTTCTTAAACAGCCGCAGATTGAACCCCTGTCCGGGCTGCTGAATATCCTCGGCAGGCGGGGGGCAAGGTGGGAAATTTCAGGATGCCGGGTGAAGCTGGTCGCCGTAACAACGACGGATGAGTTCCAATTCCTCCCTCTTGCTCTGGACCACCTCGTTCAGCCGGGCCTCGTGCAGCATATTCAGGATTTCCTTGATGAGGGGGCCTGGTCTAAAGCCCAGGGCCAGAAGGTCCCGCCCTTTAACTTCGGGCTTCAAGTGTTTCAGGTGGGTGAAAAACAGGGAAATGGCCCGCTTGGAGGCCTCCTGACGGGATTTGGCCATCATGTAAAGGAGATATTCCGTGCCGATGGGGGAAAGAAGCCGGTAGATCTGGCTGCGGCTGGGTTCCCCCAGGCGAAACAGTTTCAAGAGGGCGGCGTCCGCCTCGGTTTTCCCTTGGAGGATGGCGGCCTCCAGCTTCGGGGGAAGTTTGAAGCGGCTCAGCATTTCCTTGAGCTCCTCAGGGGCCAGCGGTTCCACTAGTCCCAGGAAATACACCAGCCAGCGGTCGAATTTCTCTTCCAGATAGGATAGGTCAAACCAGGCCAGGACTGCCCGCACGCTCTCCAGCATGGCCCGGGTGCCCTCGTCAAACCACAGGCGAGGGTGGATGGCCTGGAGCAGGTTCAATTCGGCCAGCCTGGCGATGGCCGGAATGGGGTTCTCTTCCCGAAGGATGAGGAACAGCTCATGAAAGAGGCGGGGACCGGAAAGGCGGTCAAAGAAATTATTTTTTACCGCATTGTGGATGAGATTGGTGGTGAGTTTGCTGATCCTGAAGCCGAAGCGCTGCTCAAAGCGGATGGCCCGGAACACTCGGGTGGGGTCCTCCACGAAGCTCAGGTTATGGAGCACCGTGATGCGCCGTTCCTTGAGGTCCCGGGTGGCCCCGAAAAAGTCCAGCAAGGTGCCGAATTCCCGGGGATTGAGTTTGACTGCCAGGGTGTTGATGGTGAAGTCCCGGCGATACAGGTCCATCTTGATGGAGCTGTATTCCACCACCGGCAGGGCGGCGGGGGCGTCGTAATATTCGGTGCGGGCAGTCGCCACATCCACCTTGAAGTCATCGGGGAAAATGAGTACGGCGGTCTTGAACTTCTGAAACACCCGGGTGCGGACGCCATAACGGCTGGCAAAGGCTTTGGCGAAGACTATCCCGTCTCCTTCGATGACCACGTCCACATCCAGGTTTTCCTGTTTGAGCAGCAGGTCCCGCACAAAACCGCCCACCACATAGGCGTGGAAGCCCAACTGCTCGGCGGTTTCCCCCACCTGGGTGAGGATATCCAGGATTTTTTGGGGGAGACGCTCCCGCATGAGGTTGACGATATTCTTCTTTCTGAGGGGCTGGGCCCATTGGGCCTCTTCGGTTTCCTCCCCGGTGTCGATGAGAATCTGCAGGAGGTCGGTGCGGCTGATAATGCCGATGACCTCGCCCTCCTGAACCACAGGCAGCAGGCGCTGTTTGTTGATCACCAGACTGTCCCGGATTTCCGCCAGGGTGGCCTCAGGGCCCACGGTGGCCACCGGATGGCTCATGTAATCCCGGACCAGATGTTGTTTCAGGCCGTGGTAAATGCCCTTTTCCACGATTTGCCGGGAAATCAGGCCCAAAAGCCTGCCTTCGCTGATGACCGGCAGGGCATTGATGTTATACCGGTTAAGCAGGCGTTCGGCCTCCTCCAGGGTGGCGTCCGGGGAAATCCACTTTACCGGGAAGCTCATGATGTCCCGGGCCCGGCGCTGAGGCCTGACCCGCCGGAAGATGATTTCCCGAAGACTTTCCTCCACCTGGGACAGAGGCATGTCCTTGATGGCAGCGGAGGCGGCGTATTCGTGGCCCCCGCCCCCCAACTCTGTCAGGATCTCCCCTACATTCACCTCAGGCAGACGGCTGCGCCCCACCACAAAAACCCGATCCTCCATTTGGGCCAAGGCGAAGAGGACTTGAAGGTTTTCCATATCCATGTATTTGTGGGCCAGGACGGCAAAGTCCGCCACATATTGGGGGGCCTGGGTGCGGGCGATGACTACCTCGATGCCGTTCACCAAAAAGCGGCTGGCAGAGGCAATAAGGTCATTTAGCAGGGCCACCTGCTCGGTGGTGAGCTCCCGGGTGATTATCTGGGCCACCGCATTGAGATCGGCTCCCCGGCGCAACAGGTAGGCTGCGGCTTCAAAGTCCTCGGGGGTGGTGGAGGAAAAGGTGAAGGAACCCGTGTCCTCAAAAAGCCCCAGGGCCATGATGGTGGCCTCCTGGGGGGTGGGTTCCAGGTTCTTTTCCCGTAAAATGCTGGTCATGATGGCAGTGGTGGAACCCAGCGGCCGCACCACTTCCACACTGCCATGGATGTCATCCGGGGAATCGGGGTGATGATCGTAAATGTGGATGTCCACCTCCCCGGAAGCGGCGGCTTCGGCAAACTTGCCGATGCGGGACAACTGGCGGGTGTCCACCAGGATGAGGCGTTTGATTTCGTCAGGGTTGACTTGTTTGGCCCGGGCGAAATCCAAAAAATAGAAACTGGAGCGCACAAAAAAATCCCGCAGGTTCCCCTCCTGGGAGCCGGGAAAGACCAGTAGGGCCTCCGGGTAAAGCTTTTTGGCGGCCACCATAGAGGCCAACGCGTCAAAGTCGGCGTTGAGGTGGGTAGTGATGACCTCCAGGGTGCGGGTGGCATTGAAGGGTGTTTTGGTCATGACCGAGGATGGGCCTTCTCATGGGCCTTTCTCAGGTGTTTGGGGTCCACCTGGGTGTAAATCTGGGTGGTGGCCAGGTCAGCGTGCCCCAAAAGGAGCTGCAACACCCGGAGATTGGCCCCGCGGCTCAGAAGATGAGTGGCGAAGGAATGGCGCAGGGTGTGGGGGGAAAGCCGCCGGGTTCCGGCCAGCCGGGCATAACGGCGGAGAATCTTCCAGAACCCCTGACGGGTGAGGGGCCCTCCCCGCCGGTTGACAAAGACAAAGGGGCTGTCCTTGCCTTTGAGTAATTGGGGCCGGCCCTGCTTGAGGTAGAGGGTGAGCTTCTCCACCGCCCGGGCCACCATAGGCACCAGGCGCTCCTTCCGGCCCTTGCCCAGGGGCCGCACCACCCCCCGGCGCAGGTCCACCTGCTTTAAGGTCAGGCCCACCAGCTCGGACACCCGAAGGCCGGTGGAGTATAGCACTTCCAATAGGGCTGCATCCCTTTGGCCCAGAGGGGTGGAGGGATCCACTGCGGCAAGGAGGGCCTCCACCTCGGCTTCGCTCAGAACCTGGGGTAATTTCAGGGGCAGGCGGGGGGAGTCCAAGAGCTCCACGGGATTGGCGACAATAAGTTCCTCCCGCTCAAGAAACCGGAAAAACTGGCGCAGGGCCGAGAGCCGCCGGGCTCGACTGCCGGCGGCCAGACCCCGGGCCGCCAACCCGGCGAAATAGGTCTGAAGGTCTTCCAGATTGACCTCCTCCCAGGCCTCCACGTTCCTTTGGCGAAGAAATTCTCGGAAATCCTGAAGGTCGTGGGCATAAGACTCGAGCGTCATGGGGGCCAGCCCCCGTTCCACAGCCAAGTGGTGATAAAACTGCTCCAAAAGCTCATCCAGGTAATCGGGACCGGCGGCCCTGAGTCCCGCCAGGAGGGCCTGGAGTTCCGAGGGGCTCAACACCCGGGAGGCAGGGGAGTCGTCTTCGAGGGGGGCGGAAAGGTTCAGAGGAAAGGAGGCCATCAACCCCTTGGCCTTAAGAAAAGAGAGGAATTGCTCCAGGGCGGCCTGCTTCAGCTGCCGCTCACGGGGGGGTATCTTCCGGCTCCGGCCCTGTTGCCCGTAAATCTGGCAATCCTCAGGGGTCACTTCGGCCCAGGAGGTGCGGTTGCGGGTCTCAAGAAAATCCAGGAAGTTTCGGATCTCCTGTTCCCAGGCCTCAAGGGTGGCAGGAGGGAAGCCAGGGTGATTCAAGAGATGCTGCCGGAAGGAGTCCAAAGCTTCTTTCAGCACGGTTGGCAGGTTCACAATTTTTTTGTTTCATTATAACTTACAATTCAGGGGAAAAACATTCGGGGGGAAAAGGTTTTTTCCTCTAAAAGGGGTGGGCCGGGTCCGGCAACGCCGGGCCAGCCCCGAGAGCCATGAGTGAACTTATCTATGGTCGGCAGCCGGTTCTGGCGGCCCTGCGGCGGCGGGAGGGGGCTCTGGAGGAGGTCCTGGTTGCCGAAGGGGTTAAGGCGGAGTTTCTCAAAGAGTTGCGCACCCTGGCCAAAGCCGCGGGGGTGCGGCTGAAGCTTCTGCCCCGGGCGGCCCTGAACCGCTTGTGCGGCACGGACCGGCACCAGGGAGTGGCGGCAAGGCGCCCCGGATTCTCCTATCTTCCCCTGGAAGAATTGCTGCAGGGCCTATCCTCCCTGAAGGAGCCGCCCCTTTTGGTGGCTGCCGACTCCCTTACGGATCCCATGAATCTGGGGAACCTCTGCCGCAGCGCCTTGGCTGCCGGAGCCCAGGGCCTTATCATCCCCCGGAACCGGGCCGCGGCGGTGACCCCGGCGGTAGTCAAGGCGGCGGCCGGGGCCCTGGAGGTTCTGCCAGTCTGCCGGGTCACCAATCTGGCGGAGGCCTTGATCCGGTTGAAAGACGCCGGTCTTTGGGTGGCGGGCACCGACGCCCGGGCCAAAGAGTCCCTTTATGAGGCCGATCTCACCAGACCCCTGGTCCTGGTGGTGGGGGGAGAGGACACCGGCATCCGCCCACGGGTCCGGGAACAGTGCGACCTGCTTTTGGCCATCCCCCTGGCCCCGGGGCCGGTGACCTCTCTCAATGCCGCCGCCGCCGGGGCGGTGGCTCTGTTCGAGGTCCGCCGCCAACGGCTTCTGAAAGGTTGGGGTACGCCACCCGGGGACTACCCGGAAAACTAGATAATGGTTCCCCTCCCCTGGGAAAGGGAGCCTAAAGTTCACCTTCTTTTCTGCAGACTGACACCCAAAAACCGCGTCAGCGCTGCAGACCCGGTCCTGCCTCCCGCACCTCAGGCTCCACCTTGGGGGCGTATTGGCTGAAGTTGTGCTCAAACTTGGCGATGAGTTCCCGGGCCACCTGGTCGTAGGCCGCCGGATCCGGCCAGGTATCCCTGGGATTGATGATCTGCGGCGGAACCCCCGGAACCACATCCGGCACATACAGACCAAATACCGGGTCTGGATGAAAGCCCACGCCCTCCAGGTCGCCCTTCAGGGCCGCCCGGAGCAGGGCCCGGGTATAGCCGATCTCCATGCGATGGCCCACCCCGTAAGGTCCTTCAATCCAACCGGTGTTCACCAGCCAGCAGGTGACCTTATGCTGGCGCACCTTTTCCCGGAAGAGCCGGGCGTACACTTCGGCGGGGAGAGCCATGAAGGGGGCCCCGAAACAGGTGCTGAAGGTGGCTCTGGGCTCGCTGGACATGCCCCGTTCGGTGCCGGCCACTTTGGCCGTATAACCCGAGAGGAAATGGTACGTGGCCTGTTCCGGGGTCAGGCGGGAGATGGGCGGTAGCACCCCGAAGGCGTCGCAGGCCAGCATAAATATGTGCCGGGGATGGCCCCCCACACCTTCCCTGACAATGTTGGTGAGATGGGTGAGGGGATAAGCCGCCCGGGTGTTCTCGGTTAGGGAGTCATCGTCCAGATCCAGACGCCGGGTTTCCAGGTCGATGCCCACATTTTCCAGGATGGTGCCGAAACGCCGGGTGCAGGCGTAGATTTCCGGCTCGGCCTCGGGTCTTAAGCGGATGACCTTGGCGTAGCAGCCCCCTTCGAAATTAAAGACTCCGCCTTTCCACCAGCCGTGTTCGTCATCGCCGATGAGGCGGCGTTCCGGGTCCGCCGAGAGCGAGGTCTTGCCGGTACCGGAGAGGCCGAAAAACAGCGCCACGTCGCCTTTCTCCCCCATGTTGGCGGAGCAGTGCATGGATAAGACATCCGCTTGGGGAAGGTAATAGTTCAGGATGGTAAATACCGACTTTTTGATCTCCCCGCCGTAACTGGTGCCACCGATGAGAATTATACGTTTGGCGAAATTGACGATGATGCACACCTCGGAGTTGGTGCCGTCCAATTCAGGCACCGCGTGAAAATCCGGGGCACTGATGATGGTGAATTCCGGCTGGTGCCGCCGAAGCTCCTCGGGATTTTTGATTCGGATGAAAAGGTTGCGGGCAAAAAGATTTTGCCAGGCCTGGGTGGTGATCACCCGGATGGGGATACGGTGGCGGGGCTCGGCGCCGGCGTAACAGTCCTGCACGAAAAGCTCCCGGCCCTGGAGAAAGGCCAACAGACGGGCGTGAAGAATTTCAAATTTTTCCGGGGCCAGGGGCTGGTTTTGGCCCCCCCAGTCGATATGCGAGGCGCTGGTGGGCTCATACACAATGAACTTGTCTCTGGGGGAGCGGCCGGTATAGGCACCGGTACGCACCACCAGGGGACCCAGATGGGCGATGAGACCCTCCCCCCGGGAGATGGCCTTTTCATAAAGGGCCGGGGTGGACAGGTTCCAGTGGATTGCCGCCACATTTTTGATGCCGTGTCGTTCCAGGGTGGGAATGGTCATCTGGTCATATCCTCTGATCAGGACAGTGGGCGTCTGGTTAAGGAAAACCCCAAATGGCAGGAGAAATTTGGAACAAATGATTTACAGGAAAATATTAACAGAGGCGCCGGTTTTTTTAAAGGACCCTCCCTGACAAATATTCTTTGGGGGTTTTCCCCCCCGGGGATCCCTGGGAGCCGGTGGTCCGAACCTTGCCCTTCCCGGAAATCCAGGATATATTTCCCCTGCAGTGGTGAAGGCCAATACATCTGAGGTCGCCTGGTGAGACCACGGAAACGACACCCCATATTTTTGCAAGCCATTACCGGGATGAATCTCAGCACCCTGGCCCGGGTGCTATGGCGCAACCGCTTTCGAGTACGCCCGGTCTACCTGCCAAGATTGCTTTACTTGTCGGTGCTGGCCGCCATCAACTCCTACCTGGCCCGCCTGGAGAAGGCGGCCGACGGTCCGGGCATCGCCACGGCAGAGCTGGTGGCCCCACCCATCTTTATCCTGGGGACCTGGCGCAGCGGCACCACTCACCTCCACAACCTGTTGAGCTGTGACCCGAGGTTCACCTGTCCCACCGCCTATCAGGTGATGTGTCCCCACCATTTTGTTTACAGCCAACCCTGGGGGATGAAATATTTCGATTGGCTCAGTCCCGGGAAAAGGCCCATGGACAATGTGTCCATCCGGGGGGCCTCGCCCCATGAAGAGGAGATGGCCCTGGCCAGCCTGAGTGGGGTGTCGCCCTATATGTGCATGATGTTCCCGGTGACCCAGAGCCGCGGCTTAGGGGTTTTGGACCCCGAACGTTTGCCTGCCGAGGCCTTGGCCGCTTGGCGGGAGACTTTCATGCTGTTTATGAAAAAGCTCAGTTATTCCAAAGGGCGGCGCATAGTGCTCAAATCGCCCCCTCACCTGGGGCGTCTCCGCCTGTTGTTGGAGATGTTCCCCGGTGCCAAATTTATTCACATTGTGCGCAACCCCTATGTGGTTTATCTTTCCACCAAGAAACTCTGGCAGACCGCCTGGGCTTGCACCCACCTGCAAAAGGCCCCCGACCCCCGGACCATCTCTGAGATTATCCTGGCCTGGAACGAGGAATTGTTCAGACTGTATCACCGGGATCAGGGCCTGATTCCCCCGGGTTCTCTTTTTGAGCTGCGTTTTGAGGACTTGGAACGCTCTCCCAGGGAGTGTCTGGAAAGGCTTTACCACGAACTGGGACTGCCGGGCTTTGAGGTTTTCTGGGAGAAGGCGGCGGCCTATCTCAAGAGTATTGCAGGATACCGGAAAAACACCCATATCCTGACCGAAGCGGAAAGGGATTTGGTCAGCCGGCGCTGGGCCTTTATTTTCCGGCGCTACGGCTATCCTCTCCTGCCTCCCTTAAGGCGGGGTGAGGTTCTGCGTTTGGGGTAAGGGCGTCGGAGAACCCGAGCGGGGACGGAGAAGCCAGGGGGCCAGGCGATTCCGTGACCTTGTTTAGGCCTTTAAAGGATGGACGAGGCCAGCCGGGTCAGACGCTGGGTTTTGAGAAATTCCTGGGCCCGGGTCAGCAAGCCGCTCTTGTTCAGAAAATCCACCAATAGGTGAAAGCAGGTCTCCACATCGTCCCGGTCGGTGTATAAGGTGACCTCGGGATTGAGGGGCTCTTCATAAGGGTCGGAGATCCCGGTGAAATTGGGGATCTGTCCCTGACGGGCCCGGGCATAAAGACCACGGACATCGCGGCTCTCGGCCACTTCCAGAGTGCAGCGGCAGTAAACCTCCACATAATGAGGTAAAAGCCGGCGGTTGTGGGCCCGGGTTTCCCGGTAAGGGGCAATGGCGGCCACCAGGCTGATAATGCCTTTCTGATTAAGCTCCAGGGATAAGGCTCCCAGCCGCCGTCCATGCAGATCCCGATCATGCCGATTGAAGCTCAATGGCTGGGGGAGCTTGGCCCGGATCAGGTCACCGTCCAACAGGTGCACCGGGAGGTGCCGGTTCTTGAGGTAATGAAATAACTTCTGGGAAAGGGTGGTTTTACCCGAGCACGGCAGACCGGTAAACCAGACAGTGAAGCTCATCTCCAGGTGCTCGCCTCTTGAGCGACTCCAGGATCCGGTGGCCCTTAGGCCCCAAGGCCCCTGGTTTTAGTTTTTAGCCCTCAACCTACCATTTCTCCATGGCCTTGACAAGAGCGCTTCGCCGGAAGAACGGCAAAATCCTTTTAAAATTTTATGGATAAAATTGTTTGGTCACCCAATATTCACCGGGTGCTCTGGTGGTCAGGGGGCCTTACCTCGAGCCCAGGATATGTCCCGGTAAAGTCCTGGTGATAAGTAATAAAAAGGTGCCGGGTCGCGGCACCCTTAATTGCCTGGTAGGCACGAGGAGATTTGAACTCCTGACCCCCACCGCGTCAAGGTGGTGCTCTCCCCCTGAGCTACGTGCCTTCTGAGTATTCATTTACCCTGTCCGGCTCCAGGCGTCAAGCTAGTAATGTAACTCAAGGAAAACTTGACAGAAACCGGCGGGCTTGGTATGTTTCCCTGATACTTCGCCACATCAAAAGGAGCGGCGGCATGTATTTTCAGGATGTGTTGATGACCCTGGAGCGCTTTTTTGCCGAACGGGGCTGTATCATTGTGCAGCCTTACGATCTGGAGGTGGGGGCCGGCACCTTCAGCCCCCACACCCTGCTTCGGGCCCTGGGCCCCGAGCCCTGGAATGTGGCTTATGTGGAGCCCTCCCGCAGGCCCACCGACGGGCGTTATGGGGAGAATCCCAACCGTCTGCAGCACTACTATCAGTACCAGGTCATCATGAAGCCCTCTCCCAAAAATATCCAGGAAATTTACCTGGACAGCCTCCGGGCCTTGGGGATTGACCCCCTGGAGCACGACGTGCGCTTCGTGGAGGATGACTGGGAGTCTCCCACCCTGGGGGCCTGGGGTCTCGGCTGGGAGGTGTGGCTGGATGGCATGGAAATCACCCAGTTCACTTACTTCCAGCAGTGCGGCGGCATCGATTTGGACCCCATCAGCGTGGAACTCACCTACGGCCCGGAAAGGATCGCCATGTATCTCCAGGGAGTGGAAAGCGTCTTTGACCTAAAGTGGAACAAAGATGTGACCTATGGAGAAGTTCACCACCGGGGTGAGGTGGAACACTCCATTTACAACTTCGAGCAGGCCGATGTGGACATGCTTTTCAAACTCTTCGACATGTATGAGAAGGAAAGCCTGCGCATTATTGAACAGGGTCTGGTGCTGCCGGCCTACGATTATTGTCTCAAGTGCTCCCATACCTTTAACCTTTTGAATGCCCGGGGAGCCATCAGCGTGGCGGAGCGGGCCAGTATTATCGGCCGGGTGCGGAACCTGGCCCGGCTGTGCGCCGAAGCTTACCTCAAACAACGGGAGGCCCTGGGCTTCCCCTTGTTGAAAAAGTAATATTCCGGGGGTGGGCCCGGGACCCAGCTCCCTGTCCTTTCCCCCCTGCTTCCTCACCCCGGTGGAGGTTTTAAGATTACGGGGCTTTGGCCAGCAATTCCCCGGAAATCTCCGGCCCCCCGGGGAAGGGAGGAAGGGAGTGGCGGTAAGGGCAAGTGGTCCAATACCCCCTCCCCCTACCATCTCACAGAAGAGGACCGCGATGGGTAGCGAGTTTTTGTTGGAAATCGGCACGGAGGAGATTCCGGCCCGGTTTATTCCGCCGGTGTTGGAGGAGATGGCGGTAACCTTCCGGAAACGTCTGGAGCAGGAGCGTATTTCTGTGGGGGAGATTATCACCTGGGGCACCCCCCGACGGCTCACCCTGGTGGCCCGGGAGGTGGCTCACGCCCAGGCCGAAGTCACCCAGGAGGTGGTGGGCCCTCCCAAAACGGTGGCCTATGATGCCGAAGGCCGGCCCACTCCTGCCCTTTTGGGGTTTGCCAAGGCCCAGGGGGTCGGCCTTGGCGATCTTACCGAGGTGGAGACCCCCCGGGGAGTGTACCTGGCGGTGCGCCGCCGCACTCCGGGGCAGCCCACCCTGGAGCGTCTCAAGGAGTTTTTACCGGAATTTATCCTGGGGTTGAGCTTTCCCAAGTCCATGCGCTGGGGGGCTCTACAGGAAAGATTCGCCCGGCCCATCCACTGGATATTGGCCCGTTTCGGCGGCCAGGTGGTGTCCTTCCCGGTGGCTGATGTGGTGAGCGGCGGCGTGACTTACGGTCATCGTTTTTTGGCCCCTGAGCCTTTGGAAGTGACGGATGCCGCCTCTTATGTGGTGGCCCTCAGGGCGGCCCATGTCATTGTGGATCCGGAGGAGCGCCGGAAAATGCTCATTGATCAGCTTAACCGGGCGGCCGCCTTGGTGGAAGGGGAGGTGGTCCCCAACCCCGGCCTGGTGGAGGAGAACACCTTCCTGGTGGAATATCCCTCGGTGGTCTTGGGCCACTTTGACGAGAAATTCCTTACTCTCCCGGACGAGGTACTCATCACCTCCATGCGGGAGCACCAGCGCTATTTTTCCTTGCGTGGCAAGGACGGCCGCCTTCTCCCCCATTTCCTTGCAGTGAACAACACCCTGGCCAAAAACCCTGACCTGGTGCGCCAGGGTCATGAACGGGTGCTGAGGGCGCGCCTGTCGGACGCCATGTATTTCTATCAGGTGGACAGCAAGGTGCCCTTGGAAAACCGGGTGGAGGATTTGAAGGGCGTGGTCTTCCATTCCCTGCTGGGGACTTCCTATGCGAAAATGGAGCGCTTTCGGACCCTGGCCGGGTACCTCTGTGACCATCTCCAGACCGACGCCGGCGGGTCGGTCCCGGTCAGCCGGGAAAAGGTGCATCGGGCCGCCACCTTGTGCAAGGCCGATATAGTCACCGAGATGGTGGGCGAATTTCCCAGCCTGCAAGGGGCCATGGGGCGCCAGTACGCCAAACTCTCGGGGGAGGATCCGGAAGTGGCCGAGGCCATCTTTTCCCATAACCTTCCCCGGCACGCCGATGACCTGTTGCCCGAGGATCTGGTAGGCACGGTGGTGGGTTTGGCGGATCGCCTGGACACCATCTGTGGCATCTTCGGAGTGGGCTTAAGCCCCACCGGGGCTGCTGATCCTTACGGGCTGCGGAGACATGCCCTGGCCATTATCCGGATTCTCCGGCATCACCGGCTACATCTGGATCTCCCGGAGGCGGTGTCCGCCAGTCTGGACCTCCTCAAGGGGGTAATTTCCCGGCCGGCGGCGGAGACCGCTTTGGAGGTGCTGGACTTTTTCCAGACCCGGCTGCAACATCTCCTCCTGGCAGAGGGCCACGACCATGAGACGGTGGCCGCGGTTTTGGCCAGCGGCGCCCGGGATGTGGTGGAGGCCCATGACAAGGTCAAGGCCTTGGAGGAAGTCCGGAAAAGTCCTGACTTCCCGGCGTTGGCCGTGGCTTTCAAGCGGGTGATCAACATCTCTTTAGGGGCCGAACCCGGGCCGGTGGACGAACTGCTGTTTGAGCATTACGAGGAGCGGCTCCTTTGGGAGGCCGCCCAACTCATGGAAAAAGAGGTGGAAACCGCCCTCCATCGCCGGGACTATCGTGCTGCCTGTGAGGCTTTGGCCCGATTGAAGGGGCCGGTGGACGCCTTCTTTGACAAGGTCCTGGTCATGGCCGAGGACAGTCGTCTCCGAAAAAACCGACTGACCCTTCTGGCAAACATCAGCCGGACTTTTCTGAAACTGGCGGATTTTTCCAAAATCACCGCCTAAAGGTCATGACCCTGAGCAGGCCGCCCTCAAGCCGCAGGCTCCTGAAAAAGGGCCAAGCCTGCGGCTGTCGTTGTTTTTGCTTCTCATAAATGCGATGATTTAATCAGCCTCTGGTCTGACCTGTCTGACCCAGGGGTCAAAGGAATCTGCCGGAATAAAGCTACATGGCTCGCTGGTTTCGTCGGAAAAAACCCCTTGATGCCGCGCCGGGTGAAGGGCGACCGCCCGGCTTCCATGAGGTGCGGAAGCCTTCGGATGGGGCCCCGGAGACCGAAGCAGGGTCGGGTGAGTGGGGGACTCCGGAGGTCACCGATAGTGTCCTGGTGGAGGGGCCGTCCGGGGCCGCAAGGGAACCGGAGTCCTTCTCAGAGAGTCTTTTGGCGGCCGGGACGGACTCGGAAGCCCGCCGGGGTCTGATCCAGCGCTTCCGGGAGCGCCTGGGCCGCACCCGCCAGGCTCTTTCCGGCGGTCTGGAGCGCCTCTTTTGGGGACGCCGGGAACTCGACGCCCAGGTCCTCGAAGAGTTGGAGGAATTGCTCATCACTGCCGATCTAGGGGTGGACACAGCCCTCCGCCTCCTTGAAACCATCCGGGAAAAAGTAAGGCGCCGGGAGTTAAAGGATCTGTCCCGGCTGAAGGAGGTTCTTCGGGAGGAAATGTTGCGGCTGCTTCCGGTTACGCCCCCTGTCCCTCGGACCTCCAGGCCCTGGGTGGTGCTGTTGGTGGGGGTAAACGGTGTGGGGAAAACCACCACCATCGCCAAGCTGGCCCACCGGGACCGCAGGCAAGGGCTTACCCCCCTTCTGGTGGCAGCCGACACCTTCCGGGCTGCGGCGGTGGAGCAACTGGAAATCTGGGGGGAGCGGGTGGGGACCCTGGTGGTGAAGCAAAAAACCGGAGCTGATCCGGCTGCAGTGGTGTTCGACGGTCTGACCGCAGCCCTGGCCCGGGGAGCGGACACGGTGTATGTGGACACTGCCGGGCGTCTGCACACCAAGGTGAATCTGATGGAGGAGCTCAAAAAGATCTCCCGCACCGCGGGTAAAAAAATCCCCGGTGCCCCCCATGAGACGCTGCTCATCTTGGACGCCACCACCGGTCAGAACGCCCTGAGCCAGGCCCGCCTTTTTAATCAGGCGGTGGGGCTGACCGGAATCATCCTCACCAAACTGGACGGCACCGCCAAAGGCGGCATCGCCTTGGCCGTAACTCAGGAAACCGGATTGCCTCTGCGTTACCTGGGGGTGGGGGAGGGCCTGGACGACCTTCAACCCTTTGACCCCCAGGCCTTTGTGGAGGCCATTTTGGGATAGAGGATCCGGGAGGGCAAAGAGGTCCCAAGCCTTGGATAGCCGCCTTCCGCCTTAAGGGAGATAATTCATGAAACCCCCAACCCCAGGGGAATTTTCCCCCGCCCATCCCTCCTGGCGTTATTGGGTGCCGCCGGTGCTCATGTCCCTGGCCATTCTGGCGGTTTCGGGAGATTTGGGGGCAAGCCCCAATACCCTGGGGATCCTGGTCTGGCTCTTTTCAGATTTTCTGGCCTTCTCTTCGGAAGCCCTGGATCTGCTTCATGGCATCTTGCGCAAAGCCGGGCATTTTATGGCTTATGGAATCTGTGCGTTTCTTTGGTTCCGGGCTTTTGCCTTTTACCACCCCAGACGTCTTGCTGCCAATGCCGCCTTGGCTCTGGGGGTATCCCTTCTTTTGGCTCTCCTGGACGAAGGCCACCAGTTCTGGGTGTCTTCCCGGAGCGGCAGCCTGGGAGACGTGGCCCTGGATATGGCCGGAGCCGCCTTCCTTGTCTTACTTGCCACCCTGAGGAAAAAGCAGGTTCCGAAACAGACTGGGGGCTCCTGCTCCTCCCCTTCCTGAAGGCCGTCCTCTCCTCCTGGCTTGCAATGTCTGAGGGGAAGATTTATCTTTGACGGGAAAGCCCTGCCAAGGCCGGGAAAGCCAAGGAGAAACCGATTAGAAGTGAGGCCCTTGTATCCTTTTAACACACCACGCCGGAAGCACCGGGATATGTTCCGCCAAGGCAATTATCTAAAAGCGGTAGCCCTGTTTTTGGGGGTTTTGTGGCTATTACTCCTAAAGGGGTCTTGGGGGGTGGCAGCCGACTTTACTGACCCCTTTTCCCAGGTGGTGGAGCACAAACTCAAAAACGGCATGCAGGTCCTAATTTTGCGGGAACCTCGGGCGCCTTTGGTGAGCCATCAGATCTGGTACCGGGTCGGCTCCCGGCATGAAAGATTGGGGAAGACCGGCCTCTCCCACTTGACCGAACACCTCATGTTCAAGGCCACGGAGAAATATGCCGCCAAGGAGTTCTCGCGGCTGGTGCAGAAGGCCGGGGGAAGCGACAATGCCTTCACCGGAAAGGATTACACCGCCTATTTCCAGAACGGTCCCAAAACCGAGCTCAGGCGCTGGATGGAAATGGAAGCCCACCGCATGCGGCACCTGAAGGTGAGCGAGGAGGATTTTGATACGGAGAAGAAGGTGGTGTTGGAGGAGCGGCGGTTCCGCACCGAAGACGACCCCGTCAGTCAGCTGGTGGAAGAGACCATGGCCGGAGCCTTCAAGGCCCATCCCTATGAGTGGCCGGTCATCGGCTGGTACCACGATATCGAAAGTCTCACCCGGGAGGATTTTCTGAAGCATTATAACACTTACTATCAGCCCAACAATGCCACCCTGGTGGTAGTGGGGGATGTGGATCCCAAGGAGGTGGTCTCTTGGGCCGAGGCCATTTACGGGGCCATTCCACCGGCCTCCGAGCCTCCGCCGGTCACCGCCAAGGAGCCGCCGCAACAGGGGGAACGCCGCCTGGTGCTGCAGCGTGAAGCCCAATTGCCTTATCTTATAATGGCCTACCATGTGCCCAACTGGCAAAGCCCCGACTGTTTTGTGCTGGAGCTTCTGGTCCGCTTGCTGGCCAAGGGCAAAAGTTCCCGCCTCTATCATAATTTGGTATATAAAGAGCGTCTGGCCCTGGACGCCGGGGCCGACTATGACCTGGACACGGCCGATCCCTCGTTGTTTTTGCTTTACGGCCAGCCTCTCCCGGGTCGGACGGTGATCCAGCTGGAAAGGGCCCTGGAGGGGGAGATCAGGAAACTGCAGACCGAACTGGTGGAGCCCCGGGAACTGGAGAAGGCCAAAAACCAGGTGACCGCCGCTTTTTACATGTCCATGGACTCTTTGTTCTACCGGGGCATGGTTCTGGGGAAACTGGCCACCGTGGCCCGCTGGACCCTGGTCCGGGAATTCATCCCTCAGGTGCAGAAGGTGACTGCCGCTGACCTCAGGCGGGTGGCCCAACAGTATCTGGTGCCCCACAATCGCACCATCGGGGTACTCCAGCCCCTTCGGGGCACCAAAACCCAGGGGGGTGGTGGTCCAGCTGCCGGAAGCCCCCAGCATCACGGTTACTAGAACTAGAATCTCTGGGGTTTCGGCTTCGCCACCCGGCGCCTCCGGCTTTTTGGGGCTTGGTGTCGGGAACTTTACAGGTTATTTTCTGAGGAAACCGGGATATTGCTTGGCATGAGAAGGAAACTGGCGATCCAGGTAGTAATCCTGGTAACTGTTTTAGCTGCTTCCGGTTGGGCGGACAGCCCATCCCAGGTTCTGGGGGAGCGGTTTGAACTCCCCAACGGTTTGGTGTGGCTGTTTTCCTCACAGAGGAGTCTGCCCTTGGTGAGCGTAAACCTGGTGGTCAAAGGGGGGGTGCTCCGGGACCCGCCCCAGAAAGCCGGTTTGGCCAACCTCACTGCGGTGATGCTCCCGCAGGGGAGCAAAAGCCGCAGTGCCGTCCAGATCGCCCAGGAGTTGGACTTCTTGGGGGCCAAGCTCTCCTCCAGCGGAGGGGACGATTCCACCTCCCTTAGTCTTACAGTTCTGAAAAAGGATTTGGGTCCGGGGTTGGAGCTCTTCAAGGACATCCTTTACCACCCGGCTTTCGCCCCCGCCGAACTCAGCCGCAAGCTCTCCCAGCTCAAGGCCAGCTTCCAAAATGATGAGGACGACCCGGGGACCGTGGCCTCCCGGGCCTTTCATCGGCACCTGTTTGGCCCCCACCCATATGGTCATCCCCCCAAAGGGACTTTGGAGGGTCTGGCAGCCATCAAGCGGGAGGATTTGGTGGAATTTCACCGGACCTATTACCGGCCCAACAATGCCATTCTCACCCTGGTAGGGGACCTTTCCCGGGAGGAGGCGGAGGAGTGGGTGACCAAGACCTTCGGGTCCTGGCAGCCAGGGCCGATTCCCCCTCTGAAGCTTCCGGCCCCGCCGCCCTTGAAGGGTAAAACGCCGTTGCTCATTGACAAGAATATCACCCAGGCCAATATTGTCTGGGGCCACCTGGGTATTTCCCGGAACAATCCGGATTTTTACGCCCTGCAGCTGTTGAATTACCTTTTGGGGGGAGGCGGCTTTTCCTCCCGTCTTATGACCCGGGTCCGGGAGAAACAGGGCTTGGCCTACGCAGTAGGCAGCAGCTTTGATGCCGGTCTGGAGCCCGGGGCCTTTGTCATCAGCCTGGAGACCAAAAATGAGAATGCCCGGGAAGCGGTCAACCAGATCATCCAGGAAGTGGAACGCCTGCGCCGTCAAGCGGTGAGCCCCGCCGAACTGGAAGACGCCAAGTCCTACTTTATCGGAAGTTTTCCGGCCAAGATGGACTCCATCTCCAAGCGTGCCGGACTGTTGGCTTACGTGGAGTTCTATGGTCTGGGGCTTGATTATCCCGGCCGCTACCCGACCCTTATCAGGAATCTGACGCCGGAAGACCTACGGAAAGCCGCAGAGAAATACTTGCATCCGGATAATTATCTCCTGGTGGTGGTGGGCAGGAAAACCGAGGTTCCCAACCTCAAGGCCTTGGCCACCGCCCCGGAAGATGAGGAGAAAAAACATGAAGCACCTTCAAGCCCTTAAGGGAAAGTCATGTCTGCTGCTGATTGCCATCCTTGGGCTGGCCCTTTTTGCAGGTCACCTGACCCTGGCCGCTGCCGCTCCGGCGCCGGCCAGCTTTGCGGACATCGCTGAGAAGTACTCCAAGGCGGTGGTGAACATAAGTACCCAGACCGTCCTGAAAAGCCGGGAGGGCCGGCGGGAATTCTTCGGCCCCGGTCCCTTTCCCGGTCCCAAAGATCCGTTCTGGGATTTTTTTGAGAAATTCTTCCCAGACATCCCCCGGGAACGCACCCAACGCTCCCTGGGCACCGGATTCATCATTGACCCTAAAGGCCTAGTCATCACCAATGACCATGTGGTGAAAAATGCCGACAAGATCAAGGTGAAGCTGGCCGGGGGCAAGGAGTATACCGCCACCATCAAAGGGCGTGACCCTCAGACCGACATCGCCCTTCTGCAGATTGACGCCAAGGAAACCTTTCCCTACCTGTCCTTGGGGGATTCAGATGCCATCCGGGTGGGAGACTGGGTGATAGCCATCGGTAATCCCTTTGGCCTGGGGCATACCGTCACCCAGGGCATCATCAGCGCCAAGGGGCGGGTCATCGGGGCCGGTCGCTATGACAATTTTCTGCAGACCGACGCGGCCATCAACCCGGGGAACAGCGGCGGACCGTTGCTGAACCTCAACGGCGAAGTGGTGGGCATCAACACCGCCATTGTGGCCACCGGCCAGGGCATCGGTTTTGCCATACCTAGCAACCTGGCCAAATCCGTGGTCCGGCAGTTGCAGGAAAAGGGCAAGGTGGTCCGGGGCATGCTGGGGGTGCAGGTCCAGACGGTCACCCCGGAAATGGCCAAGGCCTTCGGCTTGGATGAACCCAAGGGAGCCCTGGTGGCGGAAGTGCATCCCGACACCCCGGCCCAAAAAGCCGGCATCCAACGGGAAGACATCATCATTGAATTTAATGGGCATCCTATCCATGAGATGAATGAGCTTCCCCGCCTGGTGGCGGAGACCCCTCCCGGCACCACCGCCACGGTAAAGGTTCTTCGGGGCGGCAAGGAGAAAACCTTTACCGTGACGGTAGCCGAATTGAAGGAGGAGCGGTTCGCCCGGGGGGAGACCCGGGACACAGAGGACGGGGGTACCATCGGCCTGGTGGTGGAGGATCTGGATCCCCAACTGGCCCGGCGCTTCGGCCTCAGGGACACCAAGGGCGTAGTGGTGGTCAATGTACTGCCCAACTCCCCGGCTTCCGAAGCAGGACTGCAACGGGGTGACCTGATTCTGGAAATAAACGGCCAGCCGGTGCCGAACACCAAAGCCTTAAAAAGCGTGATTGCCAAACTACCCAAGAAATCCTTTGCCCGTTTTCTGGTAAAACGGGAAAACCGCACCCATTTCTTTGCTGTGGAGATTCCGGAATAAGCGGGAAAAGGGGGAAGGGGCCAGCTGATTAAAGGGGAGCCCAAGGAGGCCCCAGGCTCCTGGGAGATGGCCGGGATAAGTTCCCGGCTCCAGCCAATCAATTCGGCATCTGGGGAAAATGAAGGCGAAGGGTCAGGCAATTAACCACCCTTCGCCTTTTTTGTTTGCTGGTGAAAGGCAGGCTTAATCAGATTCCAGGCCCTGGGCCCGGGCAGGCTTATTCTTTTTTAATGACCACCAGGGTATTTTCCGGATTGATAAGCGGATAAATCTCTTCCAGGTCCTGGTTTAGCAGGGAGACGCAGCCTCTGGTCCAATTTTCCCCCCGATAGTTCAGGGCCGGGTCATGGGTGCCATGGATGCCGATTTCGCCGCCGATGTCTGCATCAGGAGGCAGTTTGCCTGAACGCTTGGCCCGTCCGAAACGCAGCCAGTTCTCCATGTTGGGGTAATCCAGGAGGATGAATTTGTCCCACCGGGGGTGGTCATATTTGGACACCACCCGGTAAACCCCTTCCGGGGTGCAGTTGTCCCCCCGGCACAACTTGTCGTTCCGGGGGTTGGCCCCCAGTACTATGGGGAAGGTTTTGATGGGAGTGAGGCCCCGGTATAGCACCAGCTTGCGGGGGAGTTTGCGCACCACCAAAATGGTGGGCTTGGTTCCCAGCTGCCCGAAGCCGTTTTTTTCCAAAACCTGTTTCAGATATTGTTGTTCCTGGTTCAGTGGAGTAGGTGGCGGGGTTTCCGGTTTAGTGGCGGGAGGACTTACTTGAGTCACAGGAGGAGGCACACTCCCCCTGGCACAACCACCCAGCCCCCAAACCAGGCCTGGGAGCAGAAGGAAAAAAAGGAGCTGCAAGTTACGCATAGAGCCTCCCTCCCCCTGTAAAACCCATGCGGTAACTTCATTTACACTTACTAAAATAGTTCTGTTTCGTCAACAGATATTAAATTGATCATGAAATGGCCCAGGGAATCTTAGCGCCTCTGAGGGAAGAGAGATCTGCAGCAGTTTTTTCCTGAAGGCCAGATTCTGGGGAGACAGGGTGGGAAAAGGACGGGAGTCGGCGGGCCGTGGGGAAATAATGCTGGGAATCCGGGGACAAGGCTGATATTATCTTATTATCCATAGTGTATAAAGTGTAAAAGTGTAGAAACTGGCAGGGGTACAGGCATGACCAGGGAATCTGTGGTCTGCCCCGGGTGCAGTTGTCTTTGTGATGATCTGGATCTGACCTTCGAGAATGGCCGCCTCATGGCGGTGGCCAATGTCTGCCGCTGGGGAGCCGGCAAATTTCTGGCCACCAAAAAGTTTCATTCCCAGAGTCCCCGGGCCCGGGTTTCCGGTTTTTTGCTGCGGCGGTCTGGGGGATGGCAGACGGTAAGATATGAAGAGGCCCTGGAGGAAGCCGGAAACCTGCTGGTCAAGGCCCGCCGGCCTCTGATTTACGGCTTGACCAACTGCGGGGTCCGTACTCAAGAGGCCGCCTTGCAATTGGCCCGGAAGCTCGGGGCCCGTCTGGAACCGGCGGACCTGGGATTCATGGGCCCCTATTTTGCGGCGGTCCGCAACCACGGCTTGTTCTGGGCGTCGTTGGAAGTCATCCGGGACCAGGCTGACACGGTGATCTTCTGGGGCGCCAACCCGTTTCACGCCGCCCCCCGTCACCTGGTGCGCTACGCCGTGTTCGCCCGGGGCCGATTCACGGAACGGGGACTGGAGGACCGCCGGGTGGCGGCGGTGGATTTATACGACACCGAGCTGTCTCATTTCTGTTCGCTCTTTGTCAAGACAAATCCTGAACAAGAGCTGGGGCTGGCCAAGACCATACTGGATTGCCTCAGCGGCAGCTTGGAGGGAAGGGCGGCTGTCCCGGCGGCCCGCTCTCTCGCCGACCTCATGGGGCGGTCCACTTATGGGGTAATATTTGCAGGGCGGGGTGTAAGTTACCTGAACCGGGGGGAGCTCTTCCAGACCCTGGCGGAGCTCACCGCGCGGCTAAACCGGGAACGTCCCTTTGCCTTGCTCCCGATTCCCGGGGGTTTCAATAGTATGGGGCTTTACCACCTGCTGCTCCGGGAGCTGGGCAGTCCCGGAGCCCCGGAGTTTCAGGGGGGGGAGGTCACAACTACCCTTAGTCCCGTGGATTTTCGGGAGGTGGATGCCTTTTTGGTGACCGGGGCCGACCTCTTCTGGGACCTTTCTGAAGAGCAAATCCAGGACCTGCAACGGCGACAGGTCCCTGTGGTGGCCCTCAGTCCTTTTGCCAACCGCACCACTGCTCAAGCCGCGGTGCTTTTTCCGGTAGCTCTGGATGGTGTGGAGCAGGCGGATGAAGCTTATAGGCTGGATGGACTTCCCCTTGGCCTGAAAGCCGTCACGACCTCGCCCTGGCCCGGATCTCACCAGATTCTGGGAGACCTGGCTTTATGTTGCTGAGGGACAAACCCTCACCGTGAGGGCCAAGGGGTGCCGAGATGGAGAAAAGGCGGAGAGAGAAAAACATCCCCATTCATTCCCGCCCCTATTTCTGGGAACCAGGAAAAATTTTCTCAAGAGGAGAACGAGATGACGGAGGCGGTGACTAAGAAACCATTGGTACTGCTGGAGACCACTTTGGGTCCCATCACCCTGGAATTATATCCCGACAAGGCTCCCGTGACGGTGGCCAATTTTCTCACTTATGTCAGGGAAGGTTTTTATGACGGTTTGATCTTTCACCGGGTGATCAGCAATGCCATTGTCCAGGCCGGGGGCCACCTGCCAGACCTGACCTATCGGCCTCCCACCCATCCCCCTATTGTCAATGAAGCCAATAACGGGCTTTCCAATGAACGGGGCACCATCGCCATGGCCCGGGCCTTTCCCATTGACAGTGCCGCGGCCCAGTTCTTCATCAATGTGGTGGACAACCCCGAACTGGACCACCGGGGGCCGGAACCGCAGAACTATGGTTACGCCGTTTTTGGGCGCGTCATTGATGGCATGTCGGTGGTGGACCGGATGACCTGGATCCCCACTGTGTCCCGGGAGGGGCATCGGAATGTACCCCAGGAAAGCATCGTCATCCTGAAGGCCCGGGTACTGGAGGAATAATACCGGGGCATGCCCAAGAGACTGAAGATTGCCGGGGGCCGGGTTTATGACCCCCTTCATGAAGGTTGGGGGGAAGTGCGGGACCTTTACCTTGCAGGCGACCGCCTGGTGGCCTATCTCCCGGAGGTGGACGAGGTCCTGGACGCCCAGCAGCAGGCGGTGCTTCCCGGCGGTGTCGACTTAAGAGGGCAGGTGGCCGGCTTCGGCTTGAATTTTTTGCGACTTTGGGGCAAGTTACCCTCTCCCTCTCGGCTGGCGGAGGCTTATGTGACCTTGGGTTATACCCATGTCCATGAGCCCTTCATGACACTGGCAACGGCCAGGTATGTGCACCGCCAATTGGAAAAATTGCCACTGGTGGACACCTCCGCCTCCCTGGTGGTCAATCTGCAGGATCTGGATCTCTGGCTGAAGGACAGACGGAGATGGGAGGAGGTGGCCGAGACTCTGCGGTTTTATCTGGAATGGACCAGGGCCTTGAATTTAAGGGTCATGGAACCCTGGGTCAGACACCGTCAGGAAGTTTACGCCCACCGGAACATATCCCTGGAAGAGACCCTGGAACTTTTGACCTGGCTCGCCGGGTACTTGCAGCATTCCATTGTCCTGGAAGCCTCGCCGGAAATTCTTAGGGCTTCTTTGCCAAAGCCCCAGGCCTTTCATCTGGCAGCCTTGGGGGCGGCATTGACCGAGGATGGGCTTCTGGATACGGCCTTGGCGCAGCTTGAAGGGGGGACTACCGGGGATCTGGGCCTCGTCTGGCCCCAGGAAGCTCCGGCGGGTGACGGGATTCCCAGGCAGGTGGACCTGGGCCTGAGTGCCCCGCTGAAACTTTGGGGGGAGCCTTCCCGGGATCGGGCCTCAAGGGCCCTAAGACTGGCCCTGGCCTACAAAGGCCAAGCGGCCGCCTTTTCCGGGGCTGGTGCCTTTCTGGCCCCGGTGCAACGATATGCGGAAATGTGGGGCTTTTTGGGAAACCGGAAAGTCCGGGGGGAATTTTGGGGGGAGAATTCAGGGCTCCGGGAATGGACCTTCCGGGAATGGGTATGGGCCACCCGTACCCTTCCGGCCCGGCTCCTGGGTCTGACCGACCGGGGGCATCTGGGACCGGGAGCCTTGGCCGATGTGGCCTTATTTGACCTACCCCCCGGTGATCCTGAGACCCGGTGGCCTGATTTTGTGGGAAAATGCCGCACCCTCCTTAAAGGTGGGGTGGTGGTGGTGGATAATTTCCAGGTGGTCAGGGAAGAGGTGCCCAAGGCCACCTGGTACCGCGCCACAGGCGTCGAGGCCACCCCTCTGGCGGCGGAACTTTGCCAGTTTCTCAGTCTGCGACCGGAAAATTTCTGGCTCTCCGGGGAACTGGAGGGGATCATCTGGCGGAGGGTACAAGACCGATAAATCCCGGGAATCCCAGGATGCTTCCGGAAATGACCGGAAAGATAACCGGCTTTCCACTTCCGGGTTTCCCCTAGATTGAGCGGAAGAGGCCCCGAATATGAGCACCGTGGAGGAACTTCAGGGCTTCTTGCCCGGCATAGATTGCCGGGAATGCGGTTACGCCTGCGCCGAGTTCGCCGAACGCCTGCTCTTGCGGCAGGCTTACCCGGAGGACTGTCCGGTCCTTCATACGCCGGATTTTGCAGGCTACATTGAGGCCTTGCGGGAACTTTTGGGGCTGCCGGCGGCCCCCCCCATGCGGGTTGATCCGGAAAAATGCAACGGCTGCGGTATCTGCGTGACCATGTGTGAGTATCATCTAGGTAACTGTCCCGAGGCCCGCCTGGGCCGGGGGCCTCGACCTCAGGACCCTGTGGTTTTCCGGGTGGTGAACGGCACTGTGGTGGTGGTGCACCAGGAGCTGTGCGTACGCCTGGTGCAGGCCGCGGAAAGGTGCAGCAAGTGCGCCGAACATTGCCCTACCAAGGCCATCACCTTTTGATGCGGCAAGCCGGATGAGGCCTAAGCTTCCGGGGCCGGGTGGTTAAAGGGATGGGTTGATGGTGCCATATTGAAATTCCAGGTGGCCGACATGCACTTAATTGGGCTTTTTGCAGAAAAAGCCAAAAACCGTGCATTTCTTAAAGGGTTGTGGGGAAAAGCATGGTTTGCGGCCAGATTCTGTGGGTTTCACTAAATCTCGTGATGGATATCCCCTATGGATGAGGTTCTTCGCCTCCACGAACTTGACCCGCAGTTCCGGGAGGAGGTAGCCCGGGAGCCGGGGTGCCAGCATCTGTGGCGCTGTTTTTCCTGCGGGGTGTGCACTGCCACCTGTCCGGTGGCCGAGGTGGAGCCGGAATTCAGCCCCAGCCGGATTATCCGCCAGATAATGTATGGTCTGAGAAGGCCGTTGTTGGCCTCCCGGGCGCTATGGTACTGCGCTCTTTGTGCCCAGTGTTCCTTTGCCTGCCCCCAGGATGTCAGGTTCCGGGACATCATTCAGGGACTGCGGAACTTGGCGGTAAGGGAAGGAGTGGTGAGACCGAGCCAGGCAGCCCGCCTGGCTGAGGGGGAAAAACTCATCCAGGAGCTCAGAAGACGTTTCTTGACGGTGCTTATGTCAAGTACTGAAGAAGGGGTCAACCTGAAGGCGGAACTTTTCCGGGTGCTTAAGGAGGTGGACCTGCCTTCTGCCGGGAAGGAGTGAACCCGGATGGCGCTTTGCCGGCCTCTGACAAAAGTGGCCAGTCCCCGGGTTTTGGTACTGGGCGGGGGTATCGCCGGCCTCACCGCCGCTTTGGAGGTAGCCGGAGTGGGCCTCCCGGTGACCCTGGTGGAGGAGGGACCTTCCCTCGGGGGCCTTATGGCCCAGTTGGACAAGACCTTTCCCACCAATGACTGTGCCATGTGTATCCTGGCTCCCCGGCTTCTGGAGGTGGCGCGCCATCCCTTAATTGAAATCATGACCCTCACGGAGCTGGTGGGGCTGGCGGGGGAGGCGGGTGATTTCCAGGCATTTTTGGTGCGTCGGCCGCGATATGTGGATCCGGCCAAATGCACCGGCTGCGGGGAATGCACCCGGGTGTGTCCCCGTCGCCTTCCTGATCCCTTCAATTTGGGGTTGAGCCGCACCAAGGCCATCCATGTGCCCTTTCCCCAGGCCGTGCCCCAGGCAGCCTACATTATTCCGGAGGCCTGCCGGCATCTTAAGGGACGAAAAGAGGCGGCCTGTTTAAAGGTGTGTCTGGCCGGGGCCATAAATTTCGCGGACCGGCCGGAAACACTCAGGATGTCCGTGGGTGCGGTCATCCTGGCCCCCGGGGCCCGGCCGGCGGAAGTCGGAGACTTTCCCGGGGCTGAGCACCCGGATGTGGTCACCAGTCTGGAATTTGAACGGCTGCTAAGTGCCACCGGACCCACCGCTGGACGGCTGCACCGCCCTTCGGATGGCCGGGAGCCCCAGACGGTGGCCTTCATCCAATGCGTAGGTTCCCGGAAGCCGGGGTCACCCGTGGCCTATTGCTCCAGTTTTTGCTGCCTGGCCAGTCTGAAGGAGGCCGTCGTGGCTCACGAACTTACCCAGGAACGGCTCGCGGCCACCTTGTTTTACATGGACCTCAGGGCCCCGGGAAAAGAACAAGAGCGTTATGTGGATCTGGCCCGGACCCGGGGGGTGGAGTTGGTGCGCTCCCGGGTTACCAAGGTCACTCCTCACCCCCAAGGAGGGGTGCTGGTGCGCTACGCCGACGCCTGGGGCCAACCCCGGGAACGGCGGTTTGATCTGGCGGTGCTGGCCTTGGGCCTTAGGCCGGCTGACAAGATCCGGGAATGGGCCAGGCGTCTTAACCTCCCCCTCAATGAGTGGGGCTTCCTCAAGGCCCAACCATACGGGGGCGGTGAAGCCGGAAGGCCAGGGGTCTTTCTCTGCGGCAGCGCCACGGAGCCCATGGACATCACCACCGCGGTGACCACCGCGGGGGCGGCGGCCCAGGCCGCTGCAGAGCTTTTGGCCTTAGCCCCTCGCCCCTCTTTGGTGGGGGTTACCCGGCCGCGACCCTTGCCGCCGGATAACCAGCCCTTACAGGTAGGGGTTTTCCTTTGTCACTGCGGTACCAATATTGCCGGCACCATTGACTTGGGCGCCCTGGCCCAGGAAGTGCGGAGGCTTCCCGGGGTGGCCTGGGTGGAGGAATTCCTGTTCAGTTGTTCGGCAGACGCCACCAGGAAAATGGCGGAAACCATAAAAACTCATAGGTTGAACCGGGTGGTGGTGGCTGCCTGCAGCCCCCGCACCCATGAACCGGTCTTCCGGGAGGTGCTTATCAACGCCGGGCTGAATCAGGGGTATCTGGCCTTTGCCAACCTCAGGGAACAGTGTGCCTGGGTGCACCAAAACGAGCCTGAGAGGGCTCTGGCCAAGGCCCGGGACTTGGTGGCCATGGCGGTGGCCCGGGCCCGGGAGTTGGGAGCCATTACGCCCCTCAGTTACCCGGTGGTCCCCCGGGCCCTGATATTGGGGGGAGGGGTGGCCGGTATGAGCGCGGCCCTCTCCTTGGCGGACCAGGGGTTTCATACCTACCTGGTGGAAAAGGCCGACCGGCTGGGAGGCTTGGCTCGGCGCCTGCATTTCTCCCTGGAGGAGGTTTCGCCGCCGAAGCTGGTGCAGGAACTGGAGGCCGCAGTGCGCCGTCACCCCAATGTGGAGGTGCTCACCCGGGCCGAACTGGTTAACCTGGAAGGGGCGGTGGGCCGTTTCCGCGCCCAGGTGCGTTTGGGCTGTCCCCCTGATGACATTCTCCGCTCCTTGGAACACGGGGTGCTTTTAGTGGCCACCGGCGGTCAGGAGATCACCCCGCGGGGACAGTTCCTCTATGGGGAAGACCCCCGGGTGCTCACCCAGATGGAGCTGGAGGAGCGTTTGGCCCTGGGAGCCCGGGAATTGGCTCAGGTCAAGCGCACCGTCATGATTCAGTGTGTGGGTTCCCGTTCTCCCGAGCGCCCTTATTGCAGCCGTCTGTGCTGCAGCGAGGCGGTGAAGAACGCTATTCTCCTCCGAAAACGCCATCCCCTCATGGAGGTGGTGGTGCTTTACCGGGACCTGCGGGCCTTTGGCTTCCGAGAGCTCGACTACCAGGAGGCCAAAGATAAAGGGGTGGTCTTTATTCCCTATGACCCCAGTAGCCCCCCGCAGGTGAGCGCCCCCAAACGCAGGCCGCTTCTAATTAAGGTAAAGGAGGTGATGTTGGGCGAGACCCTAAGTCTTAACGCCGATCTCCTGGTGCTGAGCGCCGGTATCGAACCGGCTCCGGGAACCAGGGAGCTGGCCCGGATCCTGAAAATCCCCACTGCCACCGGGGGCTTTTTCCTCGAGGCCCATCAGAAATTGAAGCCGGTGGAAACCGTGACGGAGGGTATTTTCCTTTGCGGCATGGCCCACTATCCCAAGAGCCTTAAAGAGACGGTGGCCCAGGCCCAGGCTGCGGCTCTGAAAGCCGCGGCCCTCCTTTTCCAGGTGGAGATTCACAGCGGGGAGACGGTGGCCGAGATTCTTCCCTTTCACTGCCGCAGATGTCTCGCCTGTGCAAAACTCTGCCCTTTCAGGGCCATATCCCTGGGGGAAGGGGGGAGACCTTTTGTCCTGGGGGAGTTGTGTCGGGGTTGCGGCCTATGTGTAGCAGAATGTCCTGGGGGTGCCATCCGGCTGAGCCGGTTTACAGACGCCGAGGTCACCGCCCAGATTGAGGCGGCCCTTACGCCGCTTCGGGGAGAAGAATATGTGGAGAGAAAGTTATTGCGGTCTGTGCGATGACTGTCAGTTGGGCAATCCGGAATTCCTCAAGGTCGTGTCCCTGCTGCAGGAGTATCTGGACCGCTTCCGGGCCAATTGGTGGGTGCACTGCTTCCCAGGGGAAGAGGGATTCAGCTTTCCGGAGCTCCGCCGGGGGCTGGAGTGGTTTTTAACCCACACCGAGTGTCCGGGGTGCAAGGGCGGTCGAGGGCTGGATCTCTGCCCCATCCGCTCCTGCGCCATTTCCCGGGGAGTGGAGCATTGTTCCCATTGCCCTGACCTGGAGCCTTGCGAGCTGTTTGCCCCTCTGATGGAACAATTTCCTGAGGTGAAGATCAACCTGCGCCGCCGCCAGTTGAAGCTCAAAGCCCGGCAATTTCACCAGCAACTGGGCGGGACCCGGAAAGAGGTCTGACCCCGGCGCGGATTTGAAGTACCACCCATGCTGGCCGCGGTAAAAAAACAGGAATCCTCCGAGCTTCTTCGGCTCCTCCTCAGGATGTACCAGGAGTGGGTGGAGCTTCGCCTTGACAAAAGGACCTGTATCAAATGCCAGGTCTGCAGCCTGGCCTGCCCCCGGGGGGCGGTGACGGTCATCTCCGGGGAAGGGTACCAGGACATCACCATTGACTCCAGGCTCTGTGTGTTTTGTGAGATTTGCGCCCATTTTTGCCCCACGGGTGCGGTAAGTTTGCAGGTAAATGGCCATCCCAAAACCATTTTCAGCGACCATCAGGGGCTGGCCCCCTTTCTTCCGAAGGTGGCCATGGACAAGGCAAAGTGTCCGGAGCCCTGCCCCGGAGGAGAGGAAGGACAGGTGCACTGGTGCCGCCAACAGACGCGACTGGTGGGCGGCCTTCTTTCCGAATGTCCCAAACATTGTCACAGGTGTCTTTCTGCCTGTCCTCGCCAAGCCATAGTGCTGGATCCGGAGGGCCGCCACACCCTCCCCGAGCCGGACCGCTGCCTGCGTTGCACCCAGTGCCTGGCGGTGTGTGACTATGGTTCGTTGACGGTCAGTCCCCAGTTTCGGGGGGAATTGCTTATAAATGACCAAAAATGTCCCCCCGACTGTGTCAAGTGTGTGGAGGCTTGTCCGGTGAAGGTGATTGTCCGGGAAGGGGCGCGGGTGTTTCGCAAAACCGAGACCTGCACTTATTGCGGCGTCTGTGTCAATGTGTGTGAGGACGAGGCCGTCACCCTGATCCGCCGGGAGGTGGTGGCGCTTCCCGGGGAGTACTCTTACGGCTGGGAGGAGGCGGTGCGGCGCCTTATCACCGGCGTGAAGGCCCGGTAACCCCTCAGGACCAGAGGAAGTCTTTGTCCGCCGCAAATGAAGGAAAAACCAAGGGCGAAGGGGTTGGCGCCCTGGGGCCCCCTTACCTTTCGGCACCACCCACCCCAATCAGCCTGGCCCGCCAGAGTTCCAGGAACGGTTGGGTTTCAGTCCGGAAGGCGTAAGCTTTGAAGGCGGGACAACCCATATGGACCCGGAACAGCGCATCGGTCTTTATATCTGTCATTGCGGTCTAAACATCGCCGGGGTCTTAAGTCCTGAGGCCCTAACGGCTCTGTGCCAGGACCTGCCCGGAGTGGTGGTGGCCCGCCATCACCTATACACCTGCTCAGAAGCCGGACAGGCAGAGATCAAAAAGGATATCCATTACTTCGGCCTGGAGCGGGTGGTCATTGCCGCCTGCTCCCCCAAACTTCACGAGGGCACCTTCCGAAGGCTTTTGGCCAGCGCAGGACTGAATCCATATCTTCTGGAGATGGTCAATATCCGGGAGCAGTGCTCCTGGGTCCATGTGGGAGAACCAGAGGCCGCGGCCCACAAGGCCCTGGAGCTGATCCGCATGGGGGTGGCCAAAGCCCGATTGGCTGTGCCCCTTAGGGACCGGCAGGTGCCGGTGGTCCGTCAGGCCATGATCATCGGCGGAGGGCCAGCTGGTCTGCGGGCCGCCCTGGACATTGCCGATGCCGGGTTCCCGGTAATCCTGGTGGAGCGGGAACCCGTGCTGGGCGGCTTGGCCAACCGCCTGTACAAGACCTTTCCCAGGAGGGAACGGGCCTTTACCCTTATTAATCCCCTAATGGCTGCGGTCTCCCTGCATCCGGGTATCCGGGTGCTCACCCAATGCGAAATCCTGGACCTTAAAGGTCATCTGGGTAATTATACGGTAAGTTTGCGGCAGAGGCTCTCCGGAGTGGGGGAAGCCTGTGACTGTTGCGGCCGCTGTGCTGAGGTCTGTCCGATAACGGTTCCCGACGACCTGGAGGGAGGGCTCAGGTCCCGCAAGGCCATTTATCTCCCCGTGGCCTACGCCTTTCCCGGGCGCTATGTGGTGGACCTTGAACATTGCGATTTCTGCGGGCAGTGTCTTAAGGTTTGTCCTCAAGGGGCCATAACTTTGACCCCAAGCGAGAAGAAACATCGCCTTAAGGTAGGCAGCATTGTGGTGGCCACGGGAGCCCGCCCTTTTGACCCGGTAGGCTCACGGTATGAAAAGTGGACCAGCCTTCCGGGGGTGATTACCAGCCTCACCTTGGAGCGCCTTCTGGATCCCGACGGGCCCACCCATGGGCGGCTCCTCTTGCCCGGAGTCGCCAAAGAACCAAGGGATGTGGCCTTCCTGCTTTGCGTGGGCTCCCGGGAGGAAGAGGGGAACCGCTACTGCTCTCGGGTGTGCTGCCCCACCGCCCTTAAACAGGCCCTGGAACTCAGGGAGCGCTTCCCTAAGGTGCGCCTTAGGATCTATTTCCGGGACATCCGCACGGTGAAATGGGAATGGGAGGAGTTATATCGCCAGGCCCGGGAGGCGGGGGTGCTATTTCTCCGGGGGCGGGTAGCGGAGGTCACGGCCAGTGCGGAAGGCGGTCTTCTGGTCCGGGCCTTTGACGAGACCTTCCAGACCCGGACTGAGGACCGGGTGGACCTGGCCGTCCTGGCCGTAGGGCTGATACCGGGAAACGGCACGGCCCTGCGGGAGGTCCTGAAGCTGCCCATCGGACCGGATGGCTTTTTTCTGGAGGCCCACCCCAAGCTCAGACCTTTGGAGACCGTTCTGGACGGCATCTTCCTGGCCGGAACCTGCCAGGGCCCCAAGGATCTGGCGGAGTCCCTGATCCAGGGGAGTGGCGCCGCGGCCAAGGTCCTGGGCCTGTTGGCTCATGAAAGCCTGACGCTGGACGGCCTAGTGGCCCAGATCAATCCGGAGCTTTGTGTGGGCTGTGGGGAGTGTGTGGCCGCCTGCCCCTTCCAGGCCGTGGAATTGGTGGGAAAAGGGAAGGCCCGGAAGGCCCAGGTGGTGCCGGCCGCCTGCAAGGGCTGCGGGGTGTGCGCCGGGGCCTGTCCCACCGGGGCCGTAAGCCCGGCCGGATTCACCGATGACATGCTTCTGGCCCAGATCGACGAGGCATTGTCTCTGGAGCCAGAACAGAAGATCCTGGCCTTTTGTTGCAATTGGTGTGCCTACGCCGGGGCAGACTTCGCTGGGGTGTCCCGTCTGCAATATCCTTCCCGGGTGCGCATTATCCGCACCATGTGCGCCGGCCGCGTTCATCCCAAATTCATCCTGCACGCCTTTGCCCGAGGCGCCGGAAGGGTGCTGGTGGCCGGTTGCCATCCCCCGGGGGATTGTCATTATCTCTCCGGAAACCTCAGGGCCAAGGAGCGGGTGGAAAAGCTTTGGCTTAAGCTGGCAAAGGAAGGCATTGATCCCCACCGCCTTCGTCTGGCCTGGATATCCGCCACCGAAGGGCAGAATTTTCAAAAAGTCATTCAGGAGCTGGCTGCCGAACTGGAGGCCGAACAATTCCGGAACCAGGCAACCGGCGGCCGTTAGGGAACTGGCCCCCTTTGCCGGAGGCGCCTTCCAGCTAGGGGACCCCCGGTGGCCCCTCCAGGATGTCGGTGCAATATCTCTCTTAGTGGAAACCGTACCGGAAGCCCGAAGCTCCTGATCATCATCCAAATTGCCCCCCCCAACCCCGGGTTTTTCCTTGGTTGACGCCTGTTCCCGGCGTTCTTATCTTAGGATCAGACTGAGCCATAAGGAGGAGCAGCCCGGGAAAGCCTGATTTTCGTAAATCCTAACGCGGAAAATCTCACACATCGGTTTTTCAGGTAATACCGAAAAGGAGGCGGCCATGAAAGAATATGAGATGATCATCAAAGAGAAAGGGCTGCCCGAAGTGGGCCAAATCGTCCGGAGCAAGAAATACAAAACCTTATGGCGGGTCATGGAAAAGCGGGAGGTATGGCAAAATATTGACCCGGATCCGGTAACCAGGGAACCACGGATGGTCCCAGCCATTTATTTGGCTTATTGGCGGGTTCAGGAAGGTGTTCCCCCGGGGGTTGGTAAGATGATGGGTTATCTTTACACTCTTTATGACAACACCTTCGAGACCAACTGGGAGATCGTGTCCTGATTCGCCATTCACCCGGGACCGGGGAAAGGTGGGGAGTCACCTTTCCCCGGGTTGAAACCAAAGGGAAGTCTGGCCGGGTGGCCGAAAGCTCTGCCGGATCACTTTTTTCTTCCCTGACTGTTGATCTCCCTTTACAATTGCCCCAGAAAGGGTCAGCCCCATTTTTACTCTCCGGACATCATTCTGAGCAAAAGCCATGTACCGAGGTCGGGGCCCTGAAAGCCGGCAACTCCGGCGGCGCGGAGTCTTTTTGGAAATACCGAGGCCGGCCGCCTCGGAAAGGTCGGGCTCAAAAAGGCTTTGTCACCTTAAGCGTCGACCGCTTCCGGTTCCCCCTGCGGTAACCCAAGGGCGGGGTGGCTGGTGGTGTCCGTGAAACCCCTTCGCCTGTGCACCCGCCTGAGCCTTTCCATTATCCCTGTGGCTGCTTTTGTGTATTTGGCGGCCCTGGCTTACAATCATCACTTGTCCAGGCAGGCCCTGCTTCAGGATCTGATCCAGGATGCCCGCAACATCTCCCAAGGCACGGCGGAGAAAATCGCCCGGGTCCTCCAGGGGGTGGAAAAGGTGCCTCGGTCCCTGGCCGTTTTTCTGGAGGAGGACTTCCCCATGTCCGGGGACCTGTCCCGGCTCCTGTCAGGGACGCTGGCTGAAAATCCGGAAATCTTTGGCATGGCCGTGGCCTTTGAACCTTATTCCTCCGGTTCGGCCCGCCTGTATTATGCTCCGTATGTCCACCGTCGGGACGACCGCCTAAAAAGTACAATTCTTGGCAGCCCCCAATATCACTATTTCTCCATGGAATGGTACCGGATACCCCGGGAAACTGGCAGGCCCCATTGGAGTAAGCCCTATTTCGACGAAGGGGGCGGTGACATCATCATGTCCACTTATTCCGTGCCTTTTTACCACAAGGACAAGGGAGGTAAACGGGTGTTCAAAGGGGTGGTCACCGCCGATCTCTCACTGATGGGCCTTATGGAAGTGGTGTCCCGGGTCAAAATCTATCAAAGTGGCTATGCCTTTGTGATCAGTCAGGATGGTACCTTTGTCACCTTTCCGGACAAGTCTTACATAATGCGGGAGAGCATTTTCAGACTGGCGGCAGCTCAGAACCGCCCCGGGTTGCAGGAGGTGGCCGGCCGGATGATCAAGGGGGAGCAGGATCTCGTGGTCCTTAGGGATCTTGTCGCCGATCGGCGGGTTTGGCTGGCTTTCACTCCTTTAGGCAGCACCGGCTGGTCCTTGGGGGTGGTGTTTCCCGAGGACGAACTTCTGGCCGACCTCATAAAATTAAGCCACAAACTGCTTCTTATGGGGTTGGCCGGGCTGGTCCTTTTGGGGGTGGTGCTTATCGGGTTGTCCCGCACCATTACCCGGCCCTTATCGCAACTGGCGCAAAGCACCGCCATTGTCGCCCGGGGCGATTTCTCTTTCAGGATTCCGGAAACCGGTGCCCGGGAGATCGCCCAACTGGCCGGGTCCTTCAACCGCATGGGGGAGGAACTCCTGAATTACATAGCCAAGCGGGATTTTATCCGGGACACCTTCGGCCGCTATGTCACCCAGGAGGTGGTAAAGAAACTTCTGGAGGATGAAGGCGCCCTGGCTTTGGGGGGTGAGGCCCGGGAAGTGACCATTCTCATGAGCGATCTTCGAGGGTTCACTGCCCTAACCGCTGATCTTTCCCCGGAGAGGATTATCTCTCTGTTGAACCGTTACCTGGGGAAAATGATAGAAATTCTTATGGATTTTCAGGCGGTTATTGATGAAATCCAGGGAGACGGCCTCCTGGCCTTTTTCGGGGCCCCCTCCCACCAACCGGACCACCACGTCCGAGCTGTGGCCTGTGCCCTGACCATGCAACTGGCCATGGAGGAGGTCAACGCCGCCAATATCCGGGACGGCTTTCCCCCACTGGAAATGGGGATCGGGGTGAGCTCTGGAACTGTGGTGGTGGGCAATATCGGGTCCGAGCGGCGCACCAAATACAGCGTGGTGGGCTCCCCGGTGAATTTCACCAGCCGCATTGAGGCCCTGGCCACCCCAGGACAGGTTCTCATCAGCCGGGACACCTTTCAGCGGGTTCAGGAGTGGGTGGAACTCGGGGAGGTGCTGGAGGTGGACATGAAGGGGATTCCCGGCCGGGTCTCCCTATATGAAATCAGGGGTCTGAAAGGACCTTACCAGTTAAGACTGAGTCCCCGGCGGCAAACGCTGGTGCCTCTCTTAAAGCCCCTTCCGGTCAGGCTGGACCGCCTCCAGGACAAGGTGGTGGTGATGACCTTGAGCGACGCCCGGCTTACACACCTGTCGGAAACGGCCGCGTTGGTGGCCAGCTCCGGGGGGCTGGTGGAATGGGAAGATGTCCGGTTGTTTCTCCCGGATTCCGGAGGGGTGTTCCCCACGGCCCCTCGCATCTATGCCAAAGTTACGGCCCTTAAAGGCACAGAAACAGGCATTCAGGCGGAGTTGCGCTTCACTTCTGTATCCCCTGCCGCCCGGGAAGCCTTGCAAAAGATCCTCAGGGATTCAGAACGACCTGACTCTGATTGAATGCAGGTTCTTTCCTGGAAAACTTATGGGGAAACGGCAACTTCCCCGGAGGTTCCCCAAGGAGGTTTACCATGAATGAAACTCTATCGGAGCCGGAAGTCATAAGGGCCATTTTGCAAAAATATCGGGTGGTGGCGGTGGTAGGCCTTTCCCCCAAGCCGGAGCGCCCCAGTTACCAGGTGGCCCAATATCTTAAGGATCATGGCTACCGGATCGTGCCGGTGAATCCCGGCCAGAAGGAAATTCTGGGGGAAAAGTGCTACGCCAGTCTGAAGGACATCCCCTTCCCCGTGGAGATTGTGGACATTTTCCGCAATGTGGAGGCCATCCCCGGCATTGTGGAAGAGGCCATTGCGGTGGGGGCCAAGGCGGTGTGGATGCAACTTGGCCTTACGGAACCCGAGGCCGCCCGGCGGGCCCGGGAGGCAGGACTGGAGGTGGTCATGGATCATTGCATGAAAGTGGAACATGCCCGGTTATTTCCGGAACCTTCGGGGGCCGGTTAAGGTGGCGTCGGATAATTTTGCGACCGGTAGCCAGGCCTTCAGGTTACAGATTCAGAAAGCCCCGGCAACCCGACATGACCCCAGCCCCCTAGCCGGGACCTTCATCCGGCCCGGGTCTCCCGGAAATGTCTGTCTGTCCCGTCGGCCCCCTCAACTTCGGTTTGGCCGCTGCCGATAAAAAAGAAAACTTTGGACAGGAGGGAGACAGTGGATTTCACCCTTGCCCTAGCAGGCGCCTTGGGGGGTGCAGTTCTGGGGGCGTTTCTGGGCAGCCGCGGGATGGCCTGGTCTTACCGTCTGATGGTCCGAAAACATGAGCGGGAACGGGAGGCCCGCACCCTCCTTAACCTTTTCCAAGCCCTGTTTGCCGAGCTGGACGCCTTGTGGACGGGGTATGCCACTTTGGTGGGGGAGGAGCTGGAGCGGGCCGACAAACCGGAGGACCTGGAATTCGCCGGGATCATGGGCGCCGCCCAGCACTACTTCGGAGTCTATGACCACTCGGCCCGGCTCCTGGGAACCCTGGACCCGGCTTCGGGTAAAAAGCTCATTGACACCTATGTGAACCTGAAACTCTTCTTTGACGAACTCAATACCTTCCAGCGCCTGTCAGACAACTGTCAGGAGATGCGTCTTAAAGCGAATGTCAACTTGTTCGAAGCCCGGGCGGTCCGTCAGGTCCAGGAGAATTTCTTCGCCTACCTGAAAAAGCGGCATCACCAAGTGAAGGCCTTGGTCCAGGAAAGCCTCAACCTTTTGAAGGAATTCATTTCCCTGGGGCAGCAGGCCGGCACCTCCGTGAGCATCAAGCTGTAAACTCCAAGGACAGTTTCGGGGGCTCGCCTGAAAGAGCTGGCATTCCGGTCAATTCCGGATTTTACCCAGAATCTTCCTTAGCATCCGGTGGAAGGCCTCTGCCTGGGTGAGGAAAGGCAGGTGCCCGGCTCCGGGAAACCACCGCACCTGAGATTTTGGCAGAAGGCGGGCCAATATCCGGGCCTGGGCCGGAGGCACGACGGCGTCTGCCTCCCCCTGCAGGATGTGGGCCCCAGGAGGTGTCCGAAGGAGGCAAGGCCGCAGGTCAGTGTTCATAAGATAGTCCAGACCGGCTGTTAGGTAGGCCTTATTTGGCGAACCGGAAAAAACTTTGCGGGCCTCCTCCCCAAAGGCCTTTTCCTGGGGGGCCAGACAGCGGGCAGCGAAATCCGCCAGGACCTGGCCGGAATCCCTAAGGAGAGCCCGACGCATGGCCCGCACCGCCGCTTTCTCATGACCGGCGGGGTGGTCCTCCCCCTGGCAGAATTTTGCCGGGGTGGCCACCAGAACCAGGGCGGCGGGCCTCCAGGGGATCAGGCTCAAAGCCTCCAAAAGGAGCATTCCCCCCAAAGACCAGCCCACCACCGCCGTATCGGGTCCGGGGAGTTCCTTTAGAAAGGCTATGAGCCAGCCGGCCTCCCAGGTGGGAAAGGTGGGGGTCAGGACCTTCAGGTTCTGGTGGGCGAAGGCCGACTTCTGGCGGTACCACACTTCTCCGGTAGTGCCCCAACCATGCAGCAGAACCAAATGGGTCATGGTATCAGGCGAAATTCCCGGCCTGTTTCCCATATGGCCTGTTGGGCCACTCTGAGGTCCTCCGGGGTGTGGGCGGAAGAGAGGGAAAAACGCACCCGGGCCTTCCCCGGCGGCACGGTGGGAGGGCGGAGGGCTACAGCCAATATCCCCCTCTCCCTCAGGCGGGCGGCGAACTCGAGGGTCCGGGCATTATCCCCCACCAGCACCGGGATAATCTGGGTCTCACTTCCCAGGACGTCAAACCCCGCCCGGATGAGGTCCTGGCGGAAAAACTGAGCTTGTTCCAGAAGATAACTCCGACGCTTTGGTTCCTGAACCACGATCTCCAGTGCCGCGGCGATGGCCCCCAGGACCGGCGGCGGCAGGGCGGTGGAGTAAATGAAAGACCGCGCCCGGTTGTGAAGATAGGCTATCAGACGCCGGTCTCCGGCGACATAGCCTCCCAGGCTGCCCAGGGCCTTGGAAAAGGTGCCCATCTGCACCTCCACCCGGTCCGAGAGTCCGAGAGCCTCGGCCAGCCCAGCGCCCTGGGGGCCCAGCACCCCGGTGGCGTGGGCCTCATCCACCATCAAAAAGGCCCCGTACTTTTTCTTGAGGGCCACCAGCCCCTCCAGGGGGGCCAAGTCCCCGTCCACCGAGAACACGGTGTCGGTAACGATGAGTTTTTTCCCGGAGCCCCCTTTTTTCAGCAAATCCTCCAGGCGGTTCAGGTCCCGATGGGGAAAGCGGGCCAGGGTGGCCCCTGAAAGACGGATGCCGTCATAAATGCTGGCATGATTCAACCGGTCGCAAAAAACTGTGTCTCCCGGGCCCACCAGAGCGCTGAGCGTCCCCAGGTTGGCCATATAGCCGGTGCTGAAAATGACCGCGGCCTCGGTTTTTTTGAACCGGGCCAATTGGGCCTCCACCTCCTGGTGCAAGGCCAGGTGTCCGGCCACCAGGCGGGAGGCTCCGGCTCCCACCCCCCAACGGGCTGCGGCTTTCTGGGCCGCCGCGATCAGGCGGGCATCCTGGGACAGCCCCAGGTAGTCGTTGCTGGAGAGATTCAGGAGGACCCGGCCTTCCAGCCTCACCCGGCCGCCGGGAAGCACCTCCTCCACCGGCAAAAGCCGCCGTCTCAGGGACTGGACTTCCAGGGTTTCAAGCTCCCGGTGCAACTGCAACAGGATCTCGTTCATGGAATCCCATAACAATCATGAGAACCGGCATCCAGAGGCCTCAGGCCTCGAAAGCCCGTAATCATCGGAGGGCCAGGCAATCAAGCCTCCTAGTCCCAGTGAGGCTCTCCTTTTGACCGGTTGGTGGCCAAACCGGAGACAGGCGTTCTTCCCCTAAAAAATGCATTCCAGAAAGGCCCGGGCGGCACAGGCCTGGGCCAGGGCTTGACAGACCTGGTCCACCGCGGCCAAAAAGCGGCTTTCGCCTTCAGGTGAATTCAGATCAGAAATTTCCGGCACCTTTCCGAGGATCGGGACCTCGGTGAGCGCGGCGATGACCTCCGGGTTGGTCTCCTCCGCCAGGGAAGGCCTTTCGGGGTAGCGGTTGATGACCACTCCGGCCACCGGTACCTGGGCCTGCTGGGCCGCCTTGACGGTGAGGACCGTGTGGTTGATGGTTCCCAGCCCTGGCCGGGCCACCACCATAAGGGGGAGTCGCAGCCATTGAATCAGGTCCAGGACCAAAAAGCGGGTGTTGATCAGAGGGACATAGAGGCCGCCGGCCCCCTCAATCACCAAAAGGTCATAGCGTCGGGCGAGCTCGGACCGGGCCTGATCGATCCGCTCCAGGTCCACCTTAACCCCTTCCCGGGAGGCCGCCACTCCGGGGGCCAGAGGGAGACGCAGAGTGATAGGGGTTAAAAGTTCCAAGGGTTCTGTAAGGCCGGCCAATCTGGCGGCAAAGCGGGCGTCTGTGGGCACCAGCCGCCCACCCTCTTCCGGGCAACCGCTCTGAATCGGTTTGAAATAGCAGACCTTAAGACCCCGACGGCGCAACACCGCGGTTAGGCCGGCGGCGATCCAGGTTTTCCCCACCCCGGTATCCGTACCGGTGACAAAAACCCCCTTAACTTTGGGCGATGGCGCAAGAGTCATGTTTGTTCCGGTGTTTGTTCCGGTTTCTCAAGCGAAAAGAAACCTTTTGGCTTCTTCTGCTTTTTCCTAATCGGTCTCCGCCGCCAGTGATTGTTCCACTGCGGCCGCTTTTCTTGCCAGATCCGTCAAGGCCAGGCGCCGGGTTTCCTGGTCGGTTCCCGCCTGGCGCAAGGAGACGGCCATGGCTTTCAGGTCTGCCAGCAGGGATTTGAGGAGATTGTCCAGATGCGCCTCCAGGTTGGAGGCCAGATTGTCCACCAAAGGAAAAAAGTACTGAAATTTCAGGCGTTCGCCGAAATCCAGCAGATTTATCCGGACCTCCTCCAGGAGGCGGTCCTTCATGACGGTCAGGGCCCCCTTCAGGATAAGTAACAGCTGCTCCCCAGGTTCGGTGACGGCCTTACGCCCCAGGCGACCTTTTATGGCCTCCCAGAGCCGGCGCAGCCAGCCCATCCCGGAGCGTAACCAGGCCTCTCCGGAAAAGCGCCAATCCACTTCCGGGGCTACCGTCAACAAGGGCACTTCCAGGAGGAGGGAGGCTGGAGGCAATTCCAGCTTCAGGGTGGGAGGCGTGGCCGGCAGCCCCTGGGCGGCTAGTTCCTGATAATAGAGGTTCAGGCCCTCCTTGAGGGAAAGGAACAGGGGCCCCGCAGTGGCCAGGAGCTCCTGACGCAGCCATTCCTCCTGCTGGCGCACAAATTCCAGAATCCTGCCGGTCATTTCCTCGGCCGCAAACCGGGTCAAGGCCTTGTGAAACTCCTGGAACAGGCGGTAGAGGGTGGGGCGCAAAGGTTCTCCATGCCCTTGGGGAATCAAATCCTCCCAGCGGGGTTCATATTCCAGGATGAAGTCGGTCAGGGCCGCGCCTTGCCCCGAGCGGGTGTCCAAAAAGGATCCCACCCGTTTTCTAAAAGCCCCCTTGAGATGGTCCCGGGTGCCATTCAGGGCCTGGGTCAGGCTGCGGCTCAGGGCCTCCAGGGAGTGACGGCGCTCCTCCAGTCCGGTTTCCAAGGTCTGAAGGGCCTGTAGGTCTTTTCCCAATAGGCCTTGAGCCAATTCCACCTGCTCTCTGAGGCCACGGGCCACCATCAGCACCTGGGAGAGACTCCCCCCGGCCAGCCGCCGGTGGCGCAGCCGGTCCACCTCCAGCGCCAGGGTTTCCAGGAAGCGGCGGGCCTCCTCCCGGCTGAAGGCCAGGGTTTCCTGGTCAGACTCCCACACCTGGAGTAATGCCGTCTCCCGGGGCTCAAGGGTCCCATCCCGCTCCCGCCGACGCCTGAAGAGGAGTTCCAGGGCGGAAAAGGCAAAAAGAACCGGATTCGGCAGAAGAGTGACCAATTCCTTATGTATCCTGGTTTTCAGGGCTTCAACGTCCCCCAGCCCCCGGTGTTCGGCAAGATCAAGATTCAGAAGGAACCAGGTGTGAGGCAAGAGCCCCATCCGCTTTATTTCATTAAGAAACTGGAAGTCACCCTGCCTTAAGCCCACCCTGGAGCTGATAACATAAAGTACCAGATCCGCCTTCAGCAAATAGGTGAGAACCCGGGCCAGGTGCTGGGGAATGGGGGAGTCGCTGCCCTGGCAGTCCCCCAGTTCCAGGGCCCCGGGGAGTCCAGGGATCGGGGTGGTAAGGAGTACGTCCTTAAGATAGACGGCGGTGGATTCCCTGGTGACCAAATCTCCATGCCGGGCCAGATGTTCCCCGGCCAGGGAAAGCTCTCCCGACGATAGAAGATCGGCCACCTGGTCATAGCCTTCTAGGTAAGACTTGAGAAGGAGCCATTCCTGATTGAGGGAGCCCCCGCTCCAAAGCGCGGTTTGCTCCCCCTCCTGTAAAGCCTGGGCCACCAGCTCCCGGTCCTCCCTCCGGCGCAGGTCGAGGGGGTGGGACCTAAAAGTCAGGGTGCCTCCAGGAAAAAGGGCCAGGGCCCGCCCGATTTCGCCGGTTATTTCCTGCCACTCTTTGAACCTGAGAACTGCTTTAGGCCCTGGGCCGGACTGCACCCGGGTGATCATGGCGGTGAGGATGCCGGCTCCCCGGCGCAAGAGATCCTGGCCCAAAAGGGCGTTAATCAGGGTGCTCTTCCCGGATTTCACCGTGCCCACCACCGGCAGCCTGAGACAGTCCTCCGCCAGGTGAGCCTCGATCTGGGCCAGCACCTTCAGCCAATGGTCGGCCTGGGAGGCCGCCTGGGGGAATAGGCCTTGCCACTCGCGGGCCAAGTCCCCCAGCTGCTTTATAGCCAGAGGGATGGGCGGCAGACGGTGGGAGGCAGACACCGATTTGATCCTGTCAGGAGTAAAACGGCAGGGTCAGCCCTGGTGCTGGCCGCCTCATTTTTTGGGGGCGAAGCCGGCCACATAGGCCCGGCCCACCTCCACCCGCACCTTGTCGGCGATTTCCACGGTCAATACCTGGTCAGAGATGGAGACAATTTCCCCTACGATACCGCCGGCAGTGATGATCCGGTCACCTCTCTTCAAATTTTCCAGGAATTGTCGGTGTTCTTTGGCCTTTTTCTGTTGCGGGCGGATCAACAGGAAGTAAAAAATCACAAAGATGGAGAGCATCATGAGGAGGGGGAACATGGAACTCCAGTCCCGTCCCCCGGCGGCCTCAGCGGCATATGCCCAATTAACCACTAAAGTTACCTCCCTTTTGGCGTTTGGCGTAAAAGTCCCGGCAAAAGTCGGCAAAGCGTCCGGCGGCCAGGGCCTCTCGCATCTGTTTCATCAAGTCAAGATAGTAATATAAATTATGCCAGGTCAAAAGGCGATAGGCGAGAATCTCCCGACAAAGAAAAAGATGACGAAGATAAGCCCGGGAGTAATGCCGACAGGTGTAGCATGGGCAACCCGGAGACAAGGGTTTAGGATCCCTGGCATATTGGGAGTTTTTGATGACCACCCGGCCGTTTTCCGTGAAGGCCATGCCGTTCCTGGCGTTCCGGGTGGGGAGCACGCAGTCGAACAGGTCCAGGCCCCGGGCCACGGCCTCCACCAGGTCTTCCGGGGTGCCCAGGCCCATGAGGTAACGGGGTTTGTCTTCCGGAAGCTCGGGCGTTGTGACCTCGATCATGGCCAAGGTGGTCTCCTTGTCCTCCCCCACACTCAGGCCCCCCAGGGCATAGCCGGAAAAGTCCAGCTCCCTTAAAGCCTGGGCCTGTTCCCGGCGCCAGTGGGGCACCATCCCCCCCTGGACAATGGCAAACAGGGCCGCGCCTTGGCGGCTCCAGGCCTTCAGAGACCTCTGGGCCCACTTATAGGTGAGGTCCATGGCCCGTCGCACCTCCTTTTCCTGACAAGGAAAAGGGGGGCATTCGTCCAGACACATCATGATGTCCACTCCCAGGGCCTCCTGCAGCTGTACCACCTTTTCGGGGGTAAGAAAATGCTGGTCGCCGTTCACATGGGAGCGGAACACCACCCCTTCCTCGGTTATGGTGCGGAAAGGGGCAAGACTGAAGACCTGGTAGCCCCCGGAGTCAGTCAGGATGGGGCCCGGCCAGTTCATAAAGCGATGGAGCCCGCCCATGGCCTGGATGAGCTCCACTCCCGGCCGCAAAAACAGGTGATAGACGTTGCTTAGGATAATGCTGGCCCCCAGGTCCCGCACCTCTTCCGGGGTCAGGGTTTTGATGCTGCCGTAAGTGGCCACCGGCATGAATGCCGGGGTCGGCACCACCCCCCGGGAGGTGAGGATTTCCCCCAGGCGCGGGCCGCCCGGGCCCTGGGCTTTTAAGAGACGGAATTGTAACATGACACTCCAGGAAGACTTGGGTCCGGATCTTGGAGGGCCGGCGGCAGGGTGTCCGCCTATCCCACCAAACCCCGGTGTTGTTCCATAAGCCTATCTTCCCTCCACCCGGAGAACCCCGCGGCTTTTTTTCAGAAACCGGATAATCCCGTAAGTTCCTGTGCCCAGGACCAGAAGGATCGGCGTCAGGGCCCCGGGACTATACCGGCCCCAGGTCATCATCCAGGCCAGCGCCTGAAAGGCGGAAAATCCAAGAATTAAGGCATAAAATGATCCGTATTCCCGGGCCAGGGCCGCTTTGAAAGAAAAGGGCAGCTCCGGGGGCCGCCAAGCAGCGAACCGGGGAATAAAGGCTGGAGTCTGGGCGGCCCACTGGCGGAAGTCCTCTCCGAACTGCTCCTCCAGGAAGGCCTCTTCGGCCACCATGATGCGCTCGTAATAAAGCCAGAAAATAAGGCAGATGAGCAACGTGAGCCACCAGCAGCGGGGTAAAAGCGACAGCCCCAGCCACATGAAAAAATTTCCCAGATACAGGGGGTGCCGCACTATGGAATATATTCCGGTGACATTCAGGTGCCGGGCCACCTGTTTCAGGGTATTGCGTCCGGAAGTTCCCGCCGGGACTTGGCCCGCTGTATAGATCCTCACTGCCAGGCCCAGAAAAGCCACCCCCAGGGAGAAGAACTCCCAGAGTGACTGGAAGGCGGGACTGTCCCCCAGAGGACGATAATCTGGCAGGGCCGGAAGGGCCAGGGCAAACAGGCTCAGAGGCAGGTAGCTCCGCTGGCGGAAAAGCCAGTTGCCCCAAGCCCTCATCTCATGGATAAGCATAACCTCCTCCGGGTAGTTGAAAGCCAAAGTTCAGGGAACTACATCCGCCAAAAGCAGATTGGTGGTCCCCCGGGCCCCCAGAGGGGTGCCGGCGGTGATCACCAGGCGGTCCCCCGAGCTCAGGAACCCCTGGCGTACGGCCAGAAGTTTCACCACTTCCAACATTTGGTCCACACTTTCCATGCCTTCCAGGTACAGGGGATATACTCCCCAGGAAAGACAAAGGCGCCTTTTGGTTCGCAGGTTCCCGGTGACGGCAATAACCGGCACCGGGGGGCGGAAGCGGCTGATGAGGCGGGCCGTGGCCCCGCTGGCGGTGGAGGCCAAAATCACCTTCGCCTTGAGATTCCAGGCCATCTCGCAGGCGGCATAACTGATGGCGTCAGAGATGGCGTCAGTGACAAACTTGTGGCGATTTTGCAGCCATTCCCCGAAGGGGATCCGGGATTCCACGGTCCGGGAGATTTCATCCAGAAAGCGCACCGCTTCCACGGGATAGCGCCCGATGGCGGTCTCCTCGGAAAGCATCACCGCGTCCGTGCCGTCCAGGATGGCGTTGGCTACATCCGAGGCTTCTGCTCGGGTAGGCCGAGGGTTGCTCACCATGGAGGCCAGCATTTGGGTGGCGGTGATAACCGGTTTGCCGACCCGGTTGGCTGCGATGATGAGTTGTTTTTGCACCAGGGGCACTAGCTTCAGGGGAGTTTCCACCCCCAGGTCTCCCCGAGCCACCATGATGCCGTCGGCCACCTGCAAGATCTCCTCTATGCGGTCCACCGCCTCCTGCTTCTCAATTTTGGCGATTACCATTGTGTCAGCGCCGTGGTTTCGGATTAACTCCTTGACCTCCAGAATATCGGCTGCTTGCCGCACAAAGGAGAGGGCCACGAAATCCACCTCGTGGGCCAGCCCGAAGGCCAGGTCCTCCCGATCCTTGGGAGTGAGGGGGGAAATGGGCAGGGGGACGCCAGGGAGATGAATGCCCTGGTGGGACCGTAACGCTCCCCCGTTCAGCACCTCACAGGTTAAGAAATCCGGCGACTTGGCCACCACTTTTAGTTCCAGCGCCCCATCTCCCAGGAGCACCCGGGCCCCCACCGGGGTGGCGGCAATCACCTCTGGGGCGCTCACCCCACAGCCTTCCTGATGGCCGACGATGGGACGGCTGGTCAGGGTGTAGGTCTGGCCGGGAAGCAGTTGGATCGTCTCCGGCTGAAGCTCGCCGATTCTAAGTTTGGGACCGGCAAGGTCCTGGAGGATGGCCAATGGCCGACCGGCCGCCCGGGCGGCCTCCCTCACCTTTTTGAGGCGCGCCTCATGTTCTGCCAGGGTGCCGTGGGAGAAATTCAGCCGGGCCACATCCAGACCAGCCGCCACGAGTTCGGGCAATAGCGGACCATCGCTGGCCGGCCCCAGGGTCCCCACGATCTTGGTGCGCCTCAATTCGGTTAATTTGGCCATTTACTCCCTTCGAACCTGACTTTTTGTGACATGGTCCAGATAACCGCAGAGGGTGGATTCTTAAAAATTAAAGACCAAGGTGGGTGCAAGAAGCCAGGAGGTACACCCCGCTGCCCCACCCGGTTACAACCATCTGGAGAAGAAGTGAGGCGTCTTAAGCGTCGGCGAGCTTGCCTCTCATACATAACCCCAGGGTGAATCTTTTCATATTTTGTTATTATAAATAATAAAACAGAGGAATGACAGGCCGGGAAACCTGGTCTGATAAGGACCCTCGATCAGGAATCCCGCCTTTTTCCCCTACGCCTGGTCTTGGAGGTTTTCTTCAAGATTGACAAAGTCAAGCCGATTTTGTCTTATAAGACCGGGGATTAGAGCGTCTGCCACCGGCCGGAGCAAGGAGGCGAAGGGTTTTGGAAAATTTTCCCCAGTACCAGACGCCCGGAGACTATGCTAACCAACCGGCTGACATTTTTGAGGAAGTCAAGCTCATCGTCCGCCTGGCTTTCCCGAAATTTGATTTTCAGGAAGTAAAGCGGGCTTATCTGGACATTGAAAGGTTGTTTCAGGGGGATTATCCCGGCTATCGCTCCTGCAATACCGGCTACCATGATCTGGCCCACACCCAGGCCTGTCTTCTGGAGGTGGCCAAATTGGTGCATGGGGCCTACCTCCATGGGGAGGGCCTCTCGGAAAGAGGTGTCGCCCTGGGATTGATTTCCGCCATCATGCATGATACCGGATATATTCAGACTTCGGATGATATGTCCGGCACCGGAGGGAAATATACCCTCATTCACATAGACCGCAGCATCCAGTTTATGCGGGGGTATATGACGGCCAAGGGCTATCCGGGGGAGGAGATCAAGTTTTGTGAAAACTGTTTGAAATGCACCGGCCTGCAGGTCAAGATGGCGGAAATCCCTTTCCTGTCGGCAGAAAATGAACTTATGGGAAAGATCCTGGGGACAGCCGACCTCCTGGGCCAGATGTCCGACCCCCACTATCTGGGGAAACTGCCGGAGCTCTTTCGGGAGTTTAAGGAAGCCGGTATCCAGGACTATGCCAGCGAATGGGAGTTTCTGCAGAAAACCCCGCAATTCTGGGAATTTACTCAAAAGAGGTTCGTCAATGAATTAGGCAATGTGGTCCGCTTTCTGAAGGCTCATTTCAAGGCCCGCTGGGGAGTGGACCGGGATTTGGACCAAGAGGCCATCCAGAGGAATATAGACTACTTGCAATATGTGCTAAAAAATTATCCCACCAATTACCACAGCTATCTTCAGTCTGATAATCTGTTGCCCATATATACTCAAATATCAACACCTTGTTAGGACCAATTTTTCTGGTCCTTCAGCCCCGCAGGACAAGAAGGGATGGAGGATTTCAGTTTTGGGGTCACCGAGCCCGCCGGCCCCTTGGGAGGCAAAATGAACCAGGAATCCGAGGCCTTGGCCTTTCGGCGCCGTTATCGCGGTCTCATCGGAGTAAAGAGCAAGATGCCCCTGCGGGACATGTCGGTTTTAAGCCGCATCTACACCCCGGGGGTGGGGGCGGTGTGCCGCGAGATCCAGAAACATCCGGTGTCTTCCTACCGTTATACCTGCAGGGGAAATGCCATCGGCCTTATTTCCGACGGAAGCGCAGTTTATGAGTTTGGAAACATCGGAGCCCCGGCGGTTCTCCCCAAACTGGAAGCCAAAAGCGTCATCTACAAAACCTTCGCCAACGTAGATGCGGTGCCCATCGCCTTGGCCACCCAGGAAGCCGATGAAATCGTGGAAATCATCCGCCTCCTGGCTCCCACTTTCGGGGGCTTTTGCCTGGAGAGCATCGCGGCTCCCAAATGTTTCACCATCGAAAGCCGCATTCGCAAGGCGGTCAGGGTGGCGGTGCTGCACCATGAGTTTCATGCCGCCGGTATTATCGTGCTGGCTGCCCTCTTGAATGCCCTCAAGGTGGTGGGGAAAAATCCCGAAACCGTCCGGGTGGTCATCAGCGGGGCCGGTGTGGCTGGTATCGGTGTGGCCAAAGGACTTTATGTGGCGGGCCTCACCAATGTGGTTTTGTGCGACCGTCACGGAGTTCTGCAGGTCTATCGCACCCGGGGGATGAATTGGGCCAAAAGCGAGATTGTCCGGTTGCTCAGGCCCCATTCCTATACCGGCGGTCTGGCTGAGGTGCTTCGGGGGGCCGATGTGTTCATCGGTCTGTCCCATAAGAATCTGGTCACCCGGGAAATGGTGGCGAGCATGGCCAAGGACGCCATTGTCTTTGCCTTGGCCTTGCCGGAGCCGGAGATCAGCGAGGCCGAAGCCAAGGCCGGCGGGGCCGCGGTGGTGGCCACGGGACTTTCCAGCAGCGAGAACCAGATCCGCTCCTCCCTGGTGACTCCGGGCTTTTTCCGGGGTTGTCTGGATGTGGGAGCCGAACGGGTGAATGTGCCCATGTACCTGGCGGCTGCCCGGGCTCTGGCCGGGATGATTCCCGAAGAGAAGCTCTCCGCCTCCCATATCATCCCGCGCCAGATGGACTGGCACATCTCCCCGGTGGTGGCAAAGGCAGTGGCCCGGGCCGCCCAGGAGTCCGGGGTGGCCAAACTGGGGCCCAAAGAAATGCCCCCGGAAAAGGTGTACGAGCGCACTGAGCGTTACATTTACGAGGGGGAGTTGGCCTGGCTCCCCCAAGAAGGTCAGGACTACGGCAAACTCAGCCTTAATGAAGAAGCCCTGGAGGTTCACCGTCGCTACCAGGGGGTCATTCAGGTTTACGCCAAGGTGCCGGTCAAGGATGAGTTCATTTACCGGCAGCTTTACGCCCCGGAGGCCGTGGCCGAGGTCATCCAGCGGTTGCTGGCTGAGCCCCTGGCGGCCTATGACTATACCTTAAAAAACAATCTGGTGGCCATTGTCACCGACGGCAGCGCTGTCCTGGGGTTGGGCAACCTGGGTCCCCGTGCCGCCCTGCCGGTTATGGAAGGCAAGGCGGTGCTTTTCAAGACCTTCGGGGGGGTGGAGGCCTTCCCCCTGTGCCTCAGCACCCAGGAACCCGATCAGGTGGTGCGCCTGGTGGAGGTCATCTCCCCGGCCTTCGGCGGCATCAATCTGGAGGACATCTCCTCTCCCCGGTGTTTTGAAATCGAACAGAAACTCAGGGACCGTCTGGACATTCCGGTGTTCCACGACGATCAGCACGGCACCGCCGTGGTGACCCTGGCCGGGTTGATGAACGCCCTCCAACTGGTGGGCCGGAAACTGGAGGAAGTGAAGATTGTGTTCAACGGAGCCGGAGCCTCGGCCATTGCCACCGCCAAGCTCCTCCTTCTGGCAGGGGCCCAGAATATCATTATCTGCGACACCAGGGGCGCGGTGTTCAAAGGGCGGGAGGTGGGCATGAACCCCATCAAGGAGGAGCTGGCGGAGCTCACCAACCCGGACAGGGAGAAAGGCACCCTGGCCGAGGTGCTCAAAGGGGCCGAGGTGTTTATTGGCCTTTCCGGCCCCAATGTCCTTACCTCTGACATGGTGCGCCTAATGGCCCCCCAGCCGGTGGTCTTTGCCATGGCCAATCCGGATCCGGAAATCCATCCCGAGGAGGCCAAGGCCGGAGGGGCGGCGGTGGTGGCCACCGGCCGGAGCGATTTCCCCAACCAGGTGAACAACTGTCTGGCCTTTCCCGGCATTTTTCGGGGGGCCCTGGACATCAGGGCCCGAGCCATCAATGATGCTATGAACCTGGCCGCCGCCCAGGCCATCGCCGGCCTGGTGGGGAATAATCTGGCCCCTGACTATATTCTCCCCAGCGCCATGGACTTTCGGGTACCGCCGGTGGTGGCTGAAGCCGTGGCCCGGGTCGGTTTGGAAACTGGCGTCGCCCGGATCAAGGTGGACCCGGAGTGGGTGGCCCGCCACACCCGGGAATTTATCTACGACGAGCGGTTGCCCCTGTTGTAACTGGATCAGGCATTAATCCGGAAATAAAAGGGCATTTTACCGGGACTCTGACCGCTTAGACCCCACCCTCAGGGTTACCCGCCAGCCTGTCTCTCCTTTTGGCAAAATGGCCAAACCGTTTTACCCCTGGGAATTAATCTGGTATGATGCCTTTGAATCCAAAACTTCCGGGGGTGCCACGGTGTCAAACTCAGGGAAATTCAGGGACAGGGCTGTCCGGGAGAGAATCCTGCCGTGCCAGGTCTTCCTGGTGATCTTGGTTGGGCTTCTTTTGCTTCGGCCCCAACTGGCGCTAGCCATCCCGGTGGGAACCTTCATTAAGGTGGAGGGGGAGGTGGAGGTGCTCCGCCAAGGGAAGCCGCCGGCCCAGGCGACAAGGGTGGCAGATGGGGTGGAAAAGGGGGATTTGGTGCGCACCAAGACCGGAGCCCGGGCCCAACTGCGGTTTGTGGACGACTCCCTTCTTACCCTGGCCCCTGGAAGTTCAGTTCTGATTGAAGAATACCTTTATGATGGGTCGCGGGGGGTGCGGCAGGCGGCATTGAACCTATTAAGGGGCTTGGCTTACACCGTGGTCAACCGCATCCTCAAGACCGAGGAGCCGGATTTTCTCGTAAAAACCCACACTGCGGTTTTGGGGGTCAGGGGCACCCGTTTCTTTACCCTGGCGGCCCTGAAATTTGTGGGGGGTTATAACGAGGCGGGTCAGGTGGAAATGGTGTCCCGGGTCACGGGCCAGAGGGCGCTCCTCATGGGCATGGAATTCGCCATCGCCCCGGTCAGCCAGGCCTTAAGCCCTGTTCAGCGGCTAACCGCGGCGGATCTGGAGCTGCTTAAGCTGTGGCTTATCCAGGGAGTGCCTGTAAATGTCCTTACCGGAGAGCCTCCCTTTATTTCTCTTAAGGCCCTGCCGGGTCAGAAACTGCCGTCTTTGGATCTGCCCAAAGAGGTGCCGGACGGTCTGTTTGTGCCGCCCACTCCCAAATCTAAAAATCCTCTTTAATAATTTTAGACTTCTTAGGTTGGGCCCCAAGTCAAAGGGGGCAGGAAACCAGGACCCTGCCGGAAGGGGACTCCCGGTCTCCGACTTGACAATCCGGCAGGCCCCGATATCATAGGAAAAAACCGGGGAAACCGTGAAAACCAAAATCATCTTCATCACTGGCGGGGTGTTGTCCTCCCTGGGGAAGGGGGTAGCTGCGGCGGCCATCGGCGCCCTAATGGAGGCCCGGGGGCTGAGGGTCACTTTTCAGAAACTGGACCCTTATATCAATGTGGATCCCGGCACCATGAACCCCTTCCAGCACGGGGAGGTCTTTGTCACCGAGGACGGGGCTGAAACCGACCTGGATCTGGGGCATTATGAGCGCTTCACCTCCGTCACCCTGGGGCAGGCCCATAATTACACCTCCGGCCGCATTTACCACAATGTCATCACCAAGGAGCGCCGGGGCGACTATTTAGGGGGCACGGTTCAGGTCATCCCCCATATCACTGATGAAATAAAGCAGGCCATCCTCTCCATTACACCTCAGGCGGATGTGGCCATTGTGGAAATCGGCGGCACCGTGGGGGACATAGAGAGCCTCCCCTTCCTGGAAGCCATCCGCCAGCTTAAAAGTGACGTGGGCAAACAGAATGTGTGTTATATCCATGTCACCCTGGTGCCTTACATCAAGACCGCCGGGGAGGTGAAAACCAAACCCACCCAGCACAGCGTAAAGGAGCTCCGGAGTATCGGTATCCAACCGGACATTATCCTGGGCCGCAGCGAACAGATGCTTTCCCCGGAAATCAAGGCGAAAATTGCGCTGTTTTGCAATGTGGAGCCCAAGTGTGTCATCACCGCCCGGGATGTGGAAAGCATCTATGAGATTCCCCTGCTTTTCCATGAGGAGGGTCTGGACGAACGGCTTATTGAGATTCTGAATATCTGGACCGGGGCCCCCAAGCTGGAACCCTGGGAGAGATTGCGCCAGAACCTGAGAAACCCCCGGGACCGGGTGGAGATCGGCATCATCGGGAAGTATGTGAATCTTCAGGAATCCTATAAGAGTCTACATGAGGCCCTGGTGCACGGGGGGCTGGCCCATGCGGTCAAGGTATCTTTAAACTATATTGACGCCGAGGCGGTGGAGCGGGAGGGGCCGGAGCCCCTTTTGTCCCACCTCCACGGCATCCTGGTGCCGGGAGGTTTCGGGGTCCGAGGGGCCGAAGGCAAAATCGCCGCCATCCGCTATGCCCGGGAAAACCGGATTCCCTTCTTCGGGCTGTGCTTCGGCATGCAACTGGCGGTCATCGAATTTGCCCGGCACGTAGCCGGGCTGCCTTTGGCCCAAAGCGAGGAATTTAACATCACCCCTTGTGACCCGGTGATTTATTTGATGCGCCAATGGTACGACTACCGGCTCAACGCGGTGGTCAACCGGGACGCCTCCTCCGATCTGGGGGGGACCATGCGGCTGGGGGCTTACCCCTGCGTCCTCAGTGAAGGCTCTTTGGCGGCCCGGGCCTACGGCACCCTGGAAGTCATGGAACGCCATCGTCACCGCTATGAGTTCAACAATGCCTATCGGGAGAGACTGACCCAGGCCGGACTGGTCATCAGCGGGACCTCGCCCAACGGGGAACTGGTGGAGATTATTGAGCTGCCCGACCACCCGTGGTTTTTGGGGTGCCAGTTCCATCCGGAGTTCAAGTCCCGGCCCCACGCGCCTCACCCCCTGTTCCGGGATTTTATCGGCGCCTGCCTGGCTTATAAGGGCGCCTATCCTCGGGCAGAGTCCGAGATTTAAGAGGTTGATGAAAGTTATTAATGGTTTCCGAAAATGAACGGACTGTCTCCTTAAGAGGGATAAAACTAAAACCCTGGAGTTGGTTTTAATCCGCTTTATTCATGAACTTTTTTAAGAGTGCCTTAACAATATAATTATTGGATTATTCAGATCTGCTGAAAAGGCAGGGTATATTTTTCAAGCCCTCAAAGCATGTTTAACCATGGACATCTTCCGATCTAGGGAATTATCGGGACAAATAGCGGAGACAACAAATATCCCATGGGACGCAGGTGCCTTGCTCATGATCGCCGGGCCCTGTGTCATTGAGGATGAGGGTCTTACCCTGGATATTGCCTACAGTCTGAAACAGTATGCCCAAGAACTTGACTTGCCCTTGATATTCAAGGCCTCCTACGACAAGGCCAACCGTACTTCCATCCGTTCCTTTCGGGGGCCGGGTCTTGAGAAGGGTTTGAAAATACTGGCCCGGGTCAAGGACGAGGTGGGTGTGCCGGTCCTCTCGGATGTCCACCAGGTGAGCGAAGTCGCCCCGGCGGCGGAGGTCCTGGACGTCCTCCAGATTCCGGCATTCTTATGTCGCCAGACAGACCTGGTGGTGGCCGCGGCCGCCACCCAAAAACCCCTGAACCTCAAAAAGGGCCAATTCCTGGCCCCCTGGGATATGGGACCGGTGGTGGACAAGGCCCGCTCCACCGGCAATCGGCGGATTTTTCTCACCGAGCGGGGGACCAGTTTCGGCTATAACAACCTGGTGGTGGACTTCCGGGGACTGGCCATTTTGAAAAGCCTGGGATGCCCGGTGATTCTGGATGTGACCCATAGTGTCCAGCTTCCGGGAGGCCGGGGGACTTGTTCCGGGGGCCAGCGGGAATTCATCCCACTTTTGGCCCAAGCGGGGGTGGCCGCCGGGGTGGATGGCATTTTTATGGAGGTGCACCCGGAGCCGGAGCGGGCCCAGTGCGATGGCCCCAATTCCCTGCCTTTGGCCGAAGTACCCCGCCTGTGGCGCACCCTGAAGGCTTTTTACCAAACCCGCCTGGAGCATTCAGGCTCATGAACCGGGAAGTCTATCCTCCGGAGGTCTGGGAACGGGCCAGCCGTATCCGTCTGTTGCTTCTGGATGTGGACGGGGTGCTCACCGACGGTTGTCTTTTTTTTGGGCCCCGGGAGGAGCTCTTCAAGGTCTTCCATGTCCGGGACGGCCACGGCATCAAGATGGCAATCCGGGCTGGCCTGGAGGTGGCCTTTCTGTCCGGACGCCGTTCCGACCCGGCCTTTCTCCGGGCCAAAGAGCTGGGGGTGAACCACTATTACGAGGGGGTGAGGGACAAGTTGCCGGTCTTGGAGGAGCTTTGCCGGAAACTGGGCCTGAATCCCTTGCAAGTGGCGGTGGTGGGGGATGAACTGGTGGACCTGCCCCTCTTTTCTAAAGTGGGCCTGGCAGTGGCGGTGGCCGACGCGGTGCCGGAAGTGAGAGCCCGGGCCCATTGGGTCACGGAAAACCCGGGAGGCCGGGGCGCGGTGCGGGAGGTCACTGACCTCCTGTTAAAGGCCCTAGGTGCCTGGGAGGACCTCCTTAGACCTTACAGCCCCTGAGGGTTATTACCTGGGAAGCCGGATGGCGGCCAAAAAGCGCCTGATTTTTCCTTTGGATGTGCCCCACCGGGAGCAGGCAATGGCCTGGGTGGAAAAACTCCGGAATGAGGTGGGCCTTTTCAAGGTGGGCCTGGAGCTTTTCCTGGGGGAAGGTCCGAAATTTTTGGAGGATCTGGCGGAAATGGCACCCGAGGGGTATTTTCTGGACCTGAAACTTCACGACATCCCCACCACGGTGCAGGGGGCCCTCAGACAACTGGTTCGGGGGGCCAGGTTCACCACGGTTCACGTGGACCAGGGAAGGAAGGCCCTGAAAGCCACGGTGGACGCCCTCAAGGAGCGGGTGGCGGTGCTAGGGGTGACGGTGCTCACTAGCCTGACCCCGGCGGACCTGGTGGCCCAAGGGATAGATCCCCGCTATGCCACCGATCCGCCCATAGAATTGGTGTTACTTAGGGCAGGGCTGGCGTACGAGGCCGGGTGCGCCGGCGTCGTGTGTGCCGGCAGTGAAGCCCGGGCGGTGAAGGAGAAGTTCGGCGACGATTTTTTGGTGGTGTGCCCCGGCATCCGTCCCTCCGGGGCCCCGGTGCCGGCAGATGACCAAAGGCGGATTATGACGCCCTATGAGGCCATCCAGGCTGGGGCCGACTATGTGGTGGTGGGGCGCCCCATCCGACTGGCCCCGGACCCGGTAGCCCGGGCCCGGGAAGTGGTGGCGGACATCGCCAGGGGGCTGGCCGAACGACCTTCGCCCCCCAAAGAATCAGAACGCTCTCGGCCCAGAACCGGAGCCGGTAAAAAACCCTCCCTGCCAGGGTGATTTCCCTTGGCCATGAAAGGAAACACCTTCATGGTCGAGCTTATTTCTTGCCGGTGATTTCCTCCACCTCCTCTTTCCCGTGGGCCAGCTCTTCAACCTGCTGGGCGTCCAGCCTGAGGAGCATGGCCTGGAATTCCCCCACATGGGTCTTTTCCTCCTTGGCCACATCCAATAACACCGCCTTGATATGGGGGTCGTCGGTCATGGCCGCCAGTTGCTCATATAGATTGATGGCGTCCAGTTCAGCAATGATGGCTGCCCTTAAGATCTCCTGGTTGATCTGGCTCTGGTGGACTTTGGCCAGGTTTATGGGGAGTTGCGACATCATGGGATCTTCCTCCTTGGCTCTGATAATGTGCTATAAAAATAATTATTCTTGAGAAAAAGGGAAGGGCCGGCTCTGTGGTTTACCAAGGGGCTTGGTCATCCCCTTCAGAAACCGGGAGGGCGGGTAAAGTCCCGGGGAGTGGGGGCCGGGGAGCTTTCTATTCCTTAGGTTAACCTTCTTCCTTCATGGGCGGAAAGAATAGCCGGACTGAGAGATTCCCGAACTTACGGAAAAAAAGGGTCGGACGGCGCCGGAAAAAGGGCTAGGCTTGGTTATTTGACATAGGGAGAAAGGTTGATGAACTGCCATTGGGTGCAGGAGCAGTTATCCCGTTGGCTGGACGGCGAACTGCCGGAGCCGGAGCTGAGCCGGGTGGCGGACCACCTCGAGGACTGCCCCCTTTGCCGCAGAGAGCTGGAACTCATGCAGCGCCTGGATGCGGCCTTGGCGGACCTCACGGTTCCCGTGCCGCCGGAAATGGCAAGGAAGGTGCTAAGCCGTCTGGCGCGGCCCTCGTCCTTCTGGTACCAGTCCCTGGCCTTGGCGGCCTGTCTGGTGCTGGGAATATTTCTGGGAGGGGTCCTCACCGGGACTTTTTACCGCATGCCGGCCGCTCCAAATGGTAACGGCAACGACTTGGCCAGCCTGGAGGTTTTCCAGGACTTCCCCCAAGGGTCACTGGGCACCTTGGTGTCCTATCCCGACGAGGACGCCAACGTATGAAGCGGGACTGGCTACTTTATCTGGTGCTCTTTTCCCTGGCCCTGAACGTGGGTACCATAGGCACTCTGGCCTACCTGCGCTGGCAAGACGGGAAGGTGGCCGCTCCTGCTACTACGGGCGAAAGGCTGCCGTTTCGGGAACTGCTGGCCCAGCTTAAACTCGATGACCAGCAGCGTCAGGCCCTGGGGCGGATGGCTTCGGGTCATTGGCGCCAGGTCCGGAATTTCCGGCAGGAGTTGGCCAGATGTCGACAGGAGCTCTTCACCCTGATGAAGCAGGACCCCTTGCCGGAATGGCCTCTGGTTGAGGCCAAGGTACGGGAGATCAGCAATCTGCAGCTCCGGATGGAGGAGGAAATGGTGCGCCATCTCCTGGAGATGCAGAGGCATCTCAGGCCGGAACAGCGCCAGATGCTCCTGGCCCACCTGGAAAGGCAATTGGGCTCCATCTGGGGGGGCCGCGGCCCTCATCACGGAAGACGCTTCCCCGGATGGGGACCAGGGCCCCCCACTCACCTCCCCCCTACTTCTCAAACACCTGAGGGCAAGTGACCTTTCTTTCCGGAACAGAGTCTAATCCATTCAAGGAGAATCCCATGAAAGACATTTTCAGGATCTTAACTGTGGGCGCTCTGATACTGGCTTTGCTTTTCACCCTCTCCGGCCTTGGTTTTGCCCAGTTTCAAGGTGGCGGTCGCTGGGGCGGAGGGAAAGGTGCCGGTTATGGCCGCGGCCCTGGAACCCCTAACTGTCCCAATTATCCCGGATATCAGAACCGCGGCCAAAACCGCCCCAATTACCCTGGCTGGAACTGCCCCCGCGGGAGCAATTTTCAAACCCCGGCCAGTCCCCCGGCCAGTCCGCCGAGCCAAACCCCGGAATCACAGATTGGCAAGTGAATAGAATCCCTCATCCTTTTCTCTGCCAGCTTTCTGGGGTGGGGAAATCCTTTTTCCCACCCTGATTTTGCTGGAGGTGAGAATAGCTTTTGGGAGAGGGGCCAGGGGACAGTGGCGCCTGCCCCCTCCCAAACCTTCCCCCTCCCAAGCTTAAAAATTTTCCGGCAAATCATAAGGTAAGCCTCATTTTGATACAGAACCGGAGTCTGAAAGAGAAACCTCCGGCCCTGGATCCTCCTTTTAAGACAACGGTTCCGGGAAACCCCCCTCCAGGAAAAAATCACCTGCATCGGCGGAAATCCGATATAATGGGCCTTGAGGCGAGGTCTTAAGATTTGGGCGGAAAGTGGATCAGGAAATTACCCTTTCCATTTGGAGAATAGTCCTTTTCCCTTATAAACACTAGCGTGACAGCCAAAAATCCTCTTTATTGCCAATGAGCCTGAGGTCTTGGGCATAAGGCGGGGGTGCCCCATGAATCGCCGGCCGTTCCTTTTCTTGTATGTGTTGGTTTGGTTAATGGTCTGGAGCCTGGGCTGGGCCTTGGAGCTTGGGGCCCAGTCCCGGGTTCTTCTGCAACGGGAAGAGGAGGAGAGGGCCAAACAGGAAACCAAGCCTCCCGGGAAGACGCCTGCAGGACCCCAAGATAAGGGGGGATTGGGCTACGGTGCCATTCAGCAGCCTCCCAAAGGCGCCAGGGATTTTGGCCTCAAGCCCGATATACCAAAGGGCCATGTCAGTCCCTCCGCTGGCCAGGCCACTTCCCGGGATCTGCCCCCGGCGCCCAAGTCAGTCCATGTGCCCAAGGAGCCGGAGGTTCCCAAAGCGGTTAGGGGGCTTCCCCCGGGAAAGCCCAAGTCTTCGGAGGGGCAAACCGGTATGGTCGGAATCGGCGAGTCCCCTTCAACTCCTGAATCCTGGGTAAAGAAGGAATATGAGAAGCTTAAAACCGAGGGGGATGAAACCCTGGCCGAAGAGGGTGAAGAAGGCCAAAGGTCCGGGAAGACCGCAGGGGAAGAAAACGGCGACCGGGAATAACCTCCCTCCCGAGGGAGTTCTACGGCAGCAAAGGACTTAAAAGGTAAAATGATACCTTGGGTTGCCATTCATGTAACCGTGGTGCTTTTGCCCCTGCGGTAAATTGTGAAACGGGGCCTGATTTATGTGGAAGGCTGATGACTTGGCCCGATTAAGTAAATTGGCCGCCCTGCTGCGCTATTACATCCTTCGGGCCACCACTGCCGCAGGATCCGGCCATCCATCCTCATCCCTGTCTGCAGTAGAACTCCTGACGGCCTTGGTTTTTGGCGGCATTTTTCGCTACGATCCCGACCGGCCGCAGCACCCCAACAATGACCGCCTCATCTTTTCCAAGGGGCATGCCTCACCGTTACTTTATGCCCTCTGGGTGGCCGCCGGCAAACTCACGGGGGAGGAGCTGATAAATGGCTATCGCCGATTCGGCAGCCCCTTGGAGGGTCATCCCAGCGTCAGCTTCCCTTATACAGAGGTGGCCACCGGTTCCTTGGGGCAAGGGCTATCCATCGGAGTGGGCCTAGCCCTTAACGCCAAATACCTGGACCGCCTGCCCTACCGTACCTATGTGCTTTTAGGTGACAGCGAGATGGCCGAGGGTTCGGTGTGGGAGGCCCTGGAGATCGCCCGCCATTACGGTCTGGACAATCTGGTGGGCCTGGTGGATGTGAACCGGCTGGGGCAGCGGGGGGAAACCATGTTCGGCCACAACCTGGAGGCCTATGCCCGGCGGGTGGCCGCCTTCGGTTGGGAGGTGTTCCCGGTGGACGGTCATTCCCTCCCAGAAATTCTCCAGGCCCTGCAGGAATCCCTGAAGGTGAAGGGTTGCCCCAGCCTGATTCTGGCCAGAACAGTAAAAGGCAAGGGCGTATCTTTCCTGGAGGAACGGAATGGTTGGCACGGCAGGGCCCTGAACCCGGAGGAATGCCGCCAGGCCTTGGCGGAATTGGGGGAGGTGGACCTGAACCTCCGGGGGGAAATCCGGCTCCCCGAAGACCTGAGTCCGGAATCGCCACCCCGCCGTCCAGCCCCCCCGCTGGACTATGACCCGAAGGCCCGGGTGGCCACCCGCCGGGCCTTTGGCAACGCCTTGGCCCGCCTGGGGACCCAGTACCCGGAGCTGGTGAGTCTGGACGCCGAGGTAAGCAACTCCACCATGGCGGAAATCTTCGCCCGGGCCTTCCCGGAGCGGTTTTTTGAGATGTACCTCACGGAACAGAACATGGTGGGGGCCGCCCTGGGTCTTGGCCTTCGCGGGAAAATCCCCTTTGTCTCCTCTTTTGCCGCCTTTCTGACCCGGGCCTTTGACCAGATTCGCATGAGTCAATACTCCGACCCCAATCTCAAATTTGTGGGTTCCCATGCCGGGGTCTCCATCGGCTGGGACGGCCCCTCCCAGATGGGTCTGGAGGATATGGCCATGTTTCGGACCTTGAGGAACAGTGTGGTCCTTTACCCGGCTGACGCGGTGGCCACCGAACGACTGGTGGAGGAGATGCTAAAACACCGGGGCCTCATGTATCTGCGCACTACCCGGGAAGCCACTCCGATCCTTTACAGTCCTGAGGAAAAGTTTCCCCTGGGCGGCCTGAAGATCCTGCGGCAAAGTGAGCGGGACCGGCTTGCCCTGGTGACTGCGGGAATCACTCTGTTTGAAGCCTTGGCGGCTTATGAGGCTTTAAGGCAGGAGGGGGTGTTTGTCAGGGTGGTTGACCTTTATTGCCTGAAACCCGTGGACGCGGCTAACCTGACCCGGGCCGCCCGGGAAACCGGTTTGGTTCTCACGGTGGAGGACCATTACCCCGAGGGAGGTCTGGGGGAGGCGGTGCGCAGCGCCCTTGCCGGAGTTCCGGTGCCGGTGTATTCCCTGGCGGTGAGCCAAAAGCCCAAAAGCGGGAGTCCCCAGGAACTTCTGGACTTTGAAGGCATTTCTTGTAGGGCCATTTTGGCTAAAATTCGGGAACTTCTAAATTTACCGGGGGGTGGAGGGGAACCCTGAGACCCCCTTGGCCCCTTCCGGGGCCGCATCTGAGGAGAATGAATCATGCGGGTGGGCCTAGCCGCAGATCACGGCGGCTTTGAACTGAAAGAACAGTTGTCCGAAGAGCTGCGGCGCTTGGGTCACGAGGTGGTGGACTTTGGGGCCTTTGAGTACGACCCCCATGACGATTATCCTGACTTTGTGATACCTTTGGCCCGGGCAGTGGCCCGGGGAGAGGTGACACGAGGTCTGGCCATCTGCGGCAGCGGTGTGGGTGCCTGTGTGGCGGCTAACAAGGTGCCCGGGGTGCGGGCCGCCCTGATTCACGAGGTCTATTCCGCCCACCAGGGGGTGGAGCACGATGACATGAATATCATGTGTCTGGGGGGACGGGTCACCTGCTATGCTCTGGCCCTGGATCTGGTGCACGCCTTTTTGTCGGCCCGCTTCAAGGCAGAGCCCCGTTACGAACGACGTCTGGCCAAGGTGGCGGCCCTGGAAAAAGAGGGAGCAGGGGAGGGCTAACGGGGAAAACTGTGATAAAGATATAAGGATCCCCCACTGCTTGGCCTCCCCCCGGAGTAAAAGAAACCGGTTCACCTGCTCACGGTAGAGGTCCATTTTCTCAGTCAAGGATCAGCACATGCATTCAAAGCCGAAAATACTCTCGGCCTCCATCCTTTCGGCGGACTTTGGAAGGCTGGCGGACCAGATACAGGAAGCGGAAGCAGCTGGAGTGGACTGGATTCATGTGGATGTGATGGATGGCCACTTTGTTCCCAACCTGACTGTCGGGTTGCCGGTGATCAAGGCAGTGCGCCGTGTGACACGCCTGCCGCTGGATGTCCACCTGATGATTGCCAATCCCCATCTGTATATACGGGAATACATTGAGGCTGGCGCCGACTGGCTGGGGGTGCACGTGGAAGCGGCTTGGCATCTGGAGCGGGTGGTGGAGCAGAT